>JAABUP010007385.1_pt1 | contig 14819 bp, 11 predicted proteins | sample 5559201 | NCBI WGS metagenome assembly JAABUP01 (sample SAMN10711887, study PRJNA513373) | rock metagenome | isolation source: Antarctica rocks | place: Antarctica | reverse complement strand
CACAGCTGCAGACACCAGCAATGCGAAATTGAGTGGAAACGATTAACATGCATACACAAAGAAAAAGAGGCTTGTTTCACAGCGTCAATTGATGAAGTTGATGCATTACCTGAGACCTGGTGTGGGCAGGCTTTGATCGCGTGAGCAGCTTTTTGTGAGCAAAATTTGCAAAGCAAAGCATGTAAACAGCTTTCCCCGTTGCGTATTCTTTGCCAAGCTCGGTTCGAGAGCATTGACATACCAGCACGACGACGGCAGGGGTGCGATCGCGCTTGACGCATGTATAGCGCTTGCGCAGGTCAAAGCTTTGTGCGTGAAGGCCGAAGCGTGACAACGCTAAACGTGAGCATCTGGTTTCGGAGCTTGCACGTAAAATGCGCACTGCACGTACGTACGCGGAGATTTGCTCGTCACGTTGACCTGTCAGTTGACTGCCCTACCGTTGCCGGTAAGCGACGGTTGTAGATGGCCGGCCTGAATATTTGTAGTCTTCCGACGCCGGCCGGCCGAATTTGGCGCCGTCGGATCTCCACGGATCCTAGTTTGACCATCACTCAAGTTGATCCAGTCAACAAAAACACAGCGGGGAATATTGAGCGGAGCGGCGAGGAGAAGCTGACAACACCTCTCAGGCTTTGCAGCCTCCGATGTGTCCTATGACGCACATTAACAGCTGACTTGCTAGCCCTGTATATGTGTTCTATAACAAACTTAGACTACACATACAAGCGCTGCGATGACGACGTATGCAATCAAACGACATTACTTCATTAGACACATTCAGATGTAGAACACGCATCCACCGTCAGCAGCAAAACTCCCATGCCTGTGTTGAGTGTGCTTCAACAAAGTTCCACAGCTCATGCTTGCTTATGTGTTGGTTGGTGACTCACAGTGGGCACACACAGCCTCGTACATATGGCTAGCATGCTGATTACAGTTCCTGCATGTTTCATTGGACCTGCCGGACCTGCTGTTGCAGTTTGGGTGAGCAGTATTGCACTCAGGCCGAAACTCGCTACAGAGAACCTTTGCTATAAGCCTCAAGGCCATGCAGCAGCATTGAGCTGTGAATGAAGCTTGAATCTCTTCAGACTGAAAGTTGATGAGGTACCATTATGTGACAGCTTGTGGTGCACAGCTACAATGATTTACACAATGCAGCACGGCAGAGTACAGCACAGCACTGGCAGCAGATTCACTGAATGGCAGCCTACACATTTGCTGTATACAACCAACGTAGGGCAGCAGGGAACTGGGTGGACAGTCATAAATCAAGTGGCAGAAGTCATGTTGCATACTTGCGTGCGGCTTTATTTTTTGTAACATTGCATGCACTGTGTGGTCTTCACAATAGGATGTTGCTGTGATGGGGCTTGTGGTTTGCCTTTGACCACAGATCATATGGTTACCCTGCGCTTCAGCTGCTGACAGTGAGACGCTCAGGTTGAGTACCGAGAATTTTTACTGTGCTGGCACACCTATGCAAGGGCTTTGTAGGATTTGCTGCTTGCATATTATTGTGCAGCTGAACGCTGTGTCAGCAGAGGATGCTTCAGCTGGCCAGTGGCAGCAATTGCAACTCGTGTTGCATCCATTGTGTTTCAGCACATGTAGCTCCGCCTGATGTCGACGCCAAATCAAAGCTTTGCAGTGGACGTTTAAGCCAGGACGACGCACTCTTGCTGTCAAAGCACAAATCAAGACGCTTGTTTGGACGTTGTCCAAAATGGCTTGCACGCCTTGAGCGTGGAATATGTCTGCGTTGGGCAACAGTAATAACAATAATCAAAACAATTTCCAGCTCATGGTGAGCTCGGTACGTGCAGGACAAGTCTTGTCCCTCCAGAGCAGCCTGTCTTGTGCATTCCTGTAAGGCCTACTCATTCGACAGTCTTTACTTACAACCTCGCAAACAGTCGGACAAAGTCATCAAAACTATGGCAACCCTTGTCGTAAGTACATGCACGCCACATGGTCAGGCTCGTTGTAACAATGTGAGCTGCACACTTGAGGCAACAACTGTCAGTCCATCATGCAACTACTGCTAGCTATGATCCAGGCTGTGCAAACTAGTGCATTCTTGGGGAAATGTATCTGACAACCAAACCATCAAGGGAACTACTGGTAGCTCACAATTAGCATGCTGTGCCACCACCCACAAGCAACGCATTCAATGCTGCCATCTAGCAGTATACAACATGGTACAAGGCGATTGCCAGTGTCCCCAAGACCCAGTTGCCCGTACTTGTTCCACCCACAGGAGTATGCTCTCCCTTGTTGGCCCTTGACAAGGGTATGCCTGGCACCGCAAGTCACCTGCAGTGTCACTGTATATCACCCACAGCAACACAACATAGCAGCTCTTGTATCGAACATCAAGACCAAAGAGGCGTCCTGTGAATGCATATGCATAAACTGTATAAACTTTACCAATTGCATGCAGTTAATAGCAAGGGGCGACTGCTTTTCACATGCAACACGTCATGAAGTGACATAGAGTAGACTCTGCGCTGGTGTAGCATGCTTATGCACATGCTTGTGCCCACATCGCTGCCCTTTCCCTCATTACACTTGTAAAGTAATACATTCAACAAACGGCACACCTGATTGATATGTACATCCTCAAGCTGAGCATGGGATACAAGTTCAGGTTCTCCTCTGCTCTGATCATCGCCCAGTCCCAGTTGACCATCTGCATTCCAACCCCAGCTGTACACATCACCACTGTCTGTGCAGGCCACAGTATGCCCCAAGCCGGCTGCTACACCTATCACCTTCAACCCACCCAAACCTGCGGCAATTTGCGGCGCTGTTAGACCTCAATTGTTTGACCTCACTTGTTTGATCGGTGTTCATCTTGCCTCACAATTGTGAGCAGGGCAAATTGTGCAACAGAGTATTTGGTCCAATCCAGAGGTCTGGCAAGGCCATACAACATGATGGACTTGAATCCCAGGAGGCGCGCACAGCTGCAGACACCAGCAATGCGAAATTGAGTGGAAACGATTAACATGCATACACAAAGAAAAAGAGGCTTGTTTCACAGCGTCAATTGATGAAGTTGATGCATTACCTGAGACCTGGTGTGGGCTAGGCACTGTGACAACTGCCCTGCCCTGGCCACACTGACCATGCAGGGACCAGCCCCAACAGAACAGCTGACCCATGCCTCCCACTGCACACGTATGCCGAGCACCACAGGCCATGGCAGTGATGCCTTGCTGGTATCCTCCCAGATGAGCAGGCAACATATCACCTTCTGCTGCACCTGCGACAGCAACCTACCTATGTGTGAAAACTCCTTGACTCTTCAAATAGGCTCAGGTTGCAGACATCCCACATGGTTGTAGCATTGAAATCCACTGGGCATTTGTCTACCCATGCAATGTGTCCAGACATTCACAGCACTGTTGGAGGTGCCAGATCATACAGAGCTTGAAGCCATGACATGCATGCTATGCAGGTGACAATATACCAGCAAGGGGAGCTTCAGGGCCTGCAACTGCTCTTGGGCAGCTGTGGTCGCTGGCAGAGTCCTGCTGCAGAGGCCTTCCTAGCTGGCAGTCAGTGTTGCTCCCCCAGGTCCACACAGTGCCATCAGCTGTCAATGCTGCACTGAACAGGACCACCTGTTTATGATTTGGTTAATGGCATGATGGACAACATCAGCTGTTAGAATAGAGAGGTGAAGCTGTCAGCGCAAAGTTTGTAGAAAAGTCTAGTCCTCATGGCTGCACCTTGGTTACAGGTGATCCATGAAACAGGAATTTGCACAGGGCTTGCGAGTTTACCTGATAGAAACAGTACTGCAATCACTGCTAATTTACTTCTGGGGTCGTGAAAAAAGGAAATTCAAACATTGCACATTCCAATTCCACTCAGAGAACATACGCATCGTCAGCCAAAGGTTTTGTCATGAGTTTTAGGAGAACTTGGTGCAATTCAAACCCTCCAGACCCGTTGAAAGAGGTAAAATTTCCTTTTGAAACAGACATATTGCTCGAGGGGAGTGTCGCCAACACAACCCGTAACTGCAAAATTGAATGTTGCATTTTGCTGCACATCACAAGAGAGAGTGTTTTCAGCTTAGCCCCAAAAGTCACCCAATCTGCGCACACGTTGCTGCTGAATGCGGCATTGCTGCTTTATCATTACATCATGCATGCGCAGATCAGGAGCAACAATCACCTGTGAAGCTCTCCAGCTGCAATTGTTCTGACAGGTTTTGCCAAGCTCAGGTCTCTCCATCTGACTGGTACATCCTCTGGCTGATCTTTGCTGCTGTTTGCTGGTTGTATTGCTGGCAGGCTACACTCATACAGTCTGCCTGTGTCTGAGACTGCTAATGCGTGCTGCCAAGCAAGGACGGCAGCAGCTATGTGACCATCTGGCAAGCTACTCAGCAACTGCTACAGCAACACAGACAACAGTTGGCACTGCGCACTTGTACACGCTGGCAGAGCTGGCATCACACACTCACAGCTACTGCTGAACTCTGCAGCTGTAGCAAGCCTCGAATAACGACGCCCGCACAGCCCCAACCACCGCTGACAGTAAGAGATTCGCCTGCGATGATGCTGTCATTTGTTTGCAACAGAGAAACCTCTGACAATGTGGTGCTATGCGGCGGTAAGCCCAGAAATCCGCAGTGCATGATCTGCATACTGATCAGTCACTTTTCAAAGGGGTGCAGAGTCCGGTTACTCCTAAAAGACTCTGTAAGGGTGCCCGGCGCTCGTTGAAACCCAGAGACATTGCTGTGTTGCTGCATTTTGCCCAAAAATGATGCGATGTAACGCCAACATCGCACAGCTATCTTGAAGATCTCTGGGCAAAATGCGCAGGGAATGTGCAGTCATGTCTTGGTGGTTGCCGCTTGCTGTCGTTACTTCAATATGCAGTGCAATCGTGTGTGCGGACCCACAGCCTCCGGTGTGGCCCGAACAGTTTCATGCAGTCTTGTTCCAAAACAGGACAGGTAACAAGCTGGCTCTGGTAGACTTATGGTATGACTGGCCGGGCGGCAGAAACTTTAACATCATCCACACACAGCTTGGGCCTACAATATACGACCTTGAGCTGAACTCTGGCAAACAGTATGTATGGTTTGACAATCGCGAGGGCTGCAAGACAATAGAACAGCCTGTTGGGATTCTTAGTCCTGACTGGCTCAGCAACGCCACGTATCTTGGCGTTGATACTCTTGATACATTTGATGTAGATGCTTGGACGAAGACACCTTGGCCCACAAAGGACAGGATGTTCATACACTATTACACCGACACACAATCAGGCCTGCCGGTATTTTGGCAATTCTTTGACAAAGCCAAATTCCATGTACTTAAATTTGAGGCAAATAAGACCTTGCCAGAAAATGAGTGGCAAGAACCAGCACAGTGCCATGCCAAGACACTTACAGCCTCCTTGCATCCAGCCTCAGAGGACTGGTTGAATCCCTTGCTGATTGCTGATCAGCATTCGCTGAGCTTCAGCTGATAAGTTACTTGCCGTTCTCATGCCCAAGCCATTTGGCAACCTACATATGTGGTTGCAGTTGCCACATTTGTCCTGTGTTCCTGACACATAGATTGCAGTGAAGTACAGAATTCACAGCACTGATGGTAGTATTGATGACAAGCTGTCATACGCATACTCCTGTGAACTCTCGTACAGTAGTCTGGCAACTTATGAAATGCGTGAGTTAAGGCCTGTGTATGTTGCTTGCATTGACATCAGAGTCATGCAAAAATTTAGGCTTCTGCGACAGGTGTGCTGCTCAAGCTACAGGTTGCTTATTTCAAACTTCTCACATGCAGTGTTGCGGCAAGATTCTTGTGTTGTACGGATCTAATGCTTACCCTGTTAAGTTGCATGTTGCATGGAATCCAAATTGGATTGAATGCTTACCCATTATCCAGGAGGCCATGATGTCAGGCAAAAAGACTTTCATGTGTTGACTGTCATCTGCACACTTTAACGGTATTGAATACATCATATTTTACTTTTGTATGCCACTTTGAACTGTGTCTCAAAAATGGTCTCAAAGAATTGCGGCTGTGTCATGTAATTTCAGTCATGGCGGATGCTGCTGCCGCACAACGTACCATTATAGCGATGATCACAGTTCCATGTACCGAAAGCTCCTCGACTGTCAACTCAAAGGTCACATGTTAGCATGCAGGGTGCGTTCATCCACCCTGTTGCAATAACCTCTTGTCTTGACTCAGCTGTGTAGGCAGTCACCGCAACTCTCAAATTTTGAACTGAACAAACGCAAAGGCTTTATTGGTCAATACCTTTTGTCATACGCCTGACAACTACAGCAGTACTCACAGCCGTCACTAGTCATTATTTAGTATCAGCAGCACACTGAGCGTAGCATGAATAGGTTGATTTTGCTGGATTGGCTACAATGGCTGCAGCCATGTATGCGCAACCAAGAACTGAACTTAAAACATGAGCTAAATGTGTTCATGAGTGGGCTTCAACAATGCTGCGGCACCGTTTCTGACAGGCAACAGGCTTGCTGAGCTGCTTCCACCTCAAGCTGTTCAGATGCAGCACCCAGACATCGTTTAGATAGCACTCGTTGACGGTTTCCCCACCAAAAATTATCATAGAGCCAGCTGGCCCATTGTCACCCTGAGTCGGTGCAGCGCTCTGTGTCTTTGATTGGACTGCTTGACTTGCCAAACCTGCTGAGTCTGGCAAATACGCCTCAGTAGCTTCATCACCATTGCTCCTGGCAAATGGCAAGCTGCTAGACTGTGCCAGATTTGTTCCAGGCTCCTCACTGTAGCCTAGCCAACCAAGGTCAGTCAAGTTAGAGTCCTGTTTTAGGTTCTCATGTTGGTGCAGAACTGGATAGAAGAGGTCACTGCTGAACAGGAATCTAGCCATGGGAGTGGAGCCTGTGGCGTTGAGCTCAGTCCAAGTTCTGGAAGCTATGGTGAAACGCCACAGGTCTCCAAGAGGCTGAGACTTGCCGTATGAGCTGCCTCCACGTCCGCCTGAAACATCCATGACTCAACTGCTCAACTTGTAAGCCAGGAGCAGATAAGGTGACGTGCAAGAAAAGCCTGTGGTGCCAGATTGTAGCATCCAGACGCCATAGCCCAAATGATCTGCAGCATTGCTTGCCGGGAACATTGGGCTTGAACAGGCAGACACTATAGCAAGTTGAAAGAGCAGGTGCACACAAGCATGTTCAGGAACTGATCTCGGCTGGATTAGTCAGATGTGCTCTCGTCACATGCGTGGCATGAATCACGAGTCAGCATGTCACTTGAGCAGCTCACCAAATATGTATATGTGGCCAGCGTCATAGACAGCTCCAAAGTGGTCTCTACCCATTGGGGAGACAGCATTGCCATCTGTTGGCGTCCACTCCTCCCATACCCCTGTACTCAGCCTGAAAGCCCACACATCATTGAAATAGCCTACACCATTCCTGCCGCCAAAGATCACCTGCAGGCAGGCAAGCAATTCCTTGTGGATATGATCTTTTGTGAGTTGAACAAATTACAGAGCAGCATCACAGAGTCTGGTTGCTTGTCAGCACCTTTTAGGGCAGTGGTCATCGCAGTGTAGCCTGTCAAGGACAAGATGCTGCCTGCATTGTAAGATTGACACAGCACAAAGTCCATGTGAGCCTTCACCATCAGTGATGCAGCAATTGGCAACTGCGCATGCACGCCGTTGTTGTTCCTTCTTTCAACTAAGCAACACTTACTGTGACCCTGCCACATCTATGTGTAAACTTAAGACAACAAGTACTGAACTTGTCAAGCCTGACAGCATGCATCTCCTGCCCAACAGCCTGCCCAATCCTTACCAAGCAGGGGTCGTTCTCTTGGATAGCTATAGCAGAGTGCCCCTTGCGTGCAGCAGGCCCTCTGGCCTTCTTCCTGTTGTCAGCAATGTCTCTCAGCGGTGGCCACAGCTGCTGGTAGGTGACATTGCCAGTGCCCAGAGTGGCTTGCCATAGGTCTTCCAAGATGTGGCCTGCCTCCAGCCTGCCGCCATGTATCAATAGCTGCTTGCTGGTGGTGTTGGGAATTGTAAACAAGGCCCCAGCTGCAGCTCGCCGGGGATCTGGAGCTTCCCCACCTGCACCATAGGTCTCACCATGTTGTTGCAAGGCAGGGAAAGCGCAAGGCTGCAAGATAAGGTAGTGGTCTGTGCACCCATGTCATGACACATGGGTGACTGCTCAGTCAGTGACACATGGTACTCGCACTTGAAAGATGACAAGTGGAGGAGATGCTGTCCAGCATTGCAGGACGATCAGGCAATGATGATGAGGAATGCTGATAAGCATACATACTGATTGCGAGGGCACAAGCGTTGTGATATGACACTGGTGAAAGGAGTTCAGCATATGACACAGGTGAAAGAAGTGGGAATGATGGCAGGCATGCAGACAGGCATATGTTGGACTGCACAGGGACAGCTTGGGCATTCAAGAGCGCAGAGGAGTCAACTTACAGATGTGTCCACACAATGCCAGGCTATGCAACGTGCAACAACATGCATGTGACTTACACAAATGATCTAGCTAACAAGGTTGCATGGCCAGGGTATGCGTGGCAGAACCCAGCCTGACAGGGCATCAAACACACAGACGTTTGTCTGGCTGTGATCCTTGCATGCACATGCAGCTATTTGCAATGCTGAAAAGCCTAGTCTCACTTCCTGCGTGCACAAGGGGGCTGATGGGTTCTGAGTGCAATGTGAATGCAATCAAAAAGATGTCAAGTTTGCCTCGACTTGACGGAATGTGCACTCAGCTATGCATGCAACTACGCATGCAAGTCCTCCTGCTGCGCTGCAGACCAAGTATAGTTTGTCTGCAGCAGAACTGTTTTCTGTGCAATGCATGCACACATGAAAGGCATCAGCAACATGGCCCATCACGCTACGGCCGAGGACTCACCATTGGAGCCGGTATTCCATAGCTCCTGCCATTTAGCTTTGCCATTTTCAAGACTGAGTTGCCAGGCGTCGTTCAAATACGCATGCGCATTGCCAGTGTTGCTGCCATCGCTGTCCATGCCATCACCTCCAAACATGATCATGTTGTTGGAGATGCTGTCAGTGGATGTGACTTGTTTCCACCTGGAGGCTGGAAGCTGAGCTGGTAAATCCTGAAGGGAATCTTGCTTTGGCACTGTCTTCCAGATGTTGCGCAGGCCAGGGATGTGATTGACGACCTGCTTCACAAAGCCTCCTGTCTGCTCAATTGCATGCCATTTTCGATCTTTTAGGTTCATGACGTGCGTGTCATCAAAGACAAGTTCTGCTCTTTTGCCCTTGCCTCCCCAAATGATCAGTTGCAGTATGTCAGCGCCTGCTGCTTTGTATGAATAGGCTGCAAGGTCTTCCTGCCTCAAAACAGCAAGAGCAGCTGACTTCCTGCATTCTGGGGGCGGACCACCCGGCTGGACCACACCAGAATTTGACAGAAGTGCTGCTGCACCGACGAGTACGGCCACTGCCAATAGCACAAGCGCCAGCACTTTCAAAGTGCCTGTTTGACTTGGTAAAGGCGCTGCGGATTCAGATTGAACAGGCTGTAAGGGCGTTTGCTCAGAGGGCTGCGCATGCTCAATCACGGGATCTGGTTGCTGTAACAGCGGCTCTGTGACGGGCAACCTGTGTGCATACATCATGACCAAGTTCGTACCTAGAACCACTTGCAGGTATTCTGGACAGCGGCCAGCCTCAGACCCAGCGTCAACCAACCTTGCGTTGCTTGTAGCCATTAGGTCCGCCGCGTCCGCAGTGGGCGCCTCATGCGATTGTTCACAGCCTGCCCAATCCTTACCAAGCAGGGGTCGTTCTCTTGGATAGCTATAGCAGAGTGCCCCTTGCGTGCAGCAGGCCCTCTGGCCTTCTTCCTGTTGTCAGCAATGTCTCTCAGCGGTGGCCACAGCTGCTGGTAGGTGACATTGCCAGTGCCCAGAGTGGCTTGCCATAGGTCTTCCAAGATGTGGCCTGCCTCCAGCCTGCCGCCATGTATCAATAGCTGCTTGCTGGTGGTGTTGGGAATTGTAAACAAGGCCCCAGCTGCAGCTCGCCGGGGATCTGGAGCTTCCCCACCTGCACCATAGGTCTCACCATGTTGTTGCAAGGCAGGGAAAGCGCAAGGCTGCAAGATAAGGTAGTGGTCTGTGCACCCATGTCATGACACATGGGTGACTGCTCAGTCAGTGACACATGGTACTCGCACTTGAAAGATGACAAGTGGAGGAGATGCTGTCCAGCATTGCAGGACGATCAGGCAATGATGATGAGGAATGCTGATAAGCATACATACTGATTGCGAGGGCACAAGCGTTGTGATATGACACTGGTGAAAGGAGTTCAGCATATGACACAGGTGAAAGAAGTGGGAATGATGGCAGGCATGCAGACAGGCATATGTTGGACTGCACAGGGACAGCTTGGGCATTCAAGAGCGCAGAGGAGTCAACTTACAGATGTGTCCACACAATGCCAGGCTATGCAACGTGCAACAACATGCATGTGACTTACACAAATGATCTAGCTAACAAGGTTGCATGGCCAGGGTATGCGTGGCAGAACCCAGCCTGACAGGGCATCAAACACACAGACGTTTGTCTGGCTGTGATCCTTGCATGCACATGCAGCTATTTGCAATGCTGAAAAGCCTAGTCTCACTTCCTGCGTGCACAAGGGGGCTGATGGGTTCTGAGTGCAATGTGAATGCAATCAAAAAGATGTCAAGTTTGCCTCGACTTGACGGAATGTGCACTCAGCTATGCATGCAACTACGCATGCAAGTCCTCCTGCTGCGCTGCAGACCAAGTATAGTTTGTCTGCAGCAGAACTGTTTTCTGTGCAATGCATGCACACATGAAAGGCATCAGCAACATGGCCCATCACGCTACGGCCGAGGACTCACCATTGGAGCCGGTATTCCATAGCTCCTGCCATTTAGCTTTGCCATTTTCAAGACTGAGTTGCCAGGCGTCGTTCAAATACGCATGCGCATTGCCAGTGTTGCTGCCATCGCTGTCCATGCCATCACCTCCAAACATGATCATGTTGTTGGAGATGCTGTCAGTGGATGTGACTTGTTTCCACCTGGAGGCTGGAAGCTGAGCTGGTAAATCCTGAAGGGAATCTTGCTTTGGCACTGTCTTCCAGATGTTGCGCAGGCCAGGGATGTGATTGACGACCTGCTTCACAAAGCCTCCTGTCTGCTCAATTGCATGCCATTTTCGATCTTTTAGGTTCATGACGTGCGTGTCATCAAAGACAAGTTCTGCTCTTTTGCCCTTGCCTCCCCAAATGATCAGTTGCAGTATGTCAGCGCCTGCTGCTTTGTATGAATAGGCTGCAAGGTCTTCCTGCCTCAAAACAGCAAGAGCAGCTGACTTCCTGCATTCTGGGGGCGGACCACCCGGCTGGACCACACCAGAATTTGACAGAAGTGCTGCTGCACCGACGAGTACGGCCACTGCCAATAGCACAAGCGCCAGCACTTTCAAAGTGCCTGTTTGACTTGGTAAAGGCGCTGCGGATTCAGATTGAACAGGCTGTAAGGGCGTTTGCTCAGAGGGCTGCGCATGCTCAATCACGGGATCTGGTTGCTGTAACAGCGGCTCTGTGACGGGCAACCTGTGTGCATACATCATGACCAAGTTCGTACCTAGAACCACTTGCAGGTATTCTGGACAGCGGCCAGCCTCAGACCCAGCGTCAACCAACCTTGCGTTGCTTGTAGCCATTAGGTCCGCCGCGTCCGCAGTGGGCGCCTCATGCGATTGTTCGCAGGTTCAGATGTGCACCGTAGGGTAGCATGTTATCAGATCTTAAAGTCCGCCGTACGCCGGCCTTACTAGCCCTAGCAAAGTTGCTTTGTTCGAATATTCTGCTCTGCAGCGTTTCGTCGAGCGTTACAAAAAAATTAACCAGCAGGCTGTCTACTGGGTGTGACACTCAAAGGCTGCTGGCAGCCGCCCTGGTCAGTGCCCATGTGATCCAGGCGTTCGCTGTGCAGCAGCAGCATATTTTGTACCTGTACAACATCAACTGTTATAGACACGCAATGTATCTGGTTAATGTCCTGCAGGCCTAAGCACAGCCTTACTTTGGTCATGTCTGACTCCAGTTGCTGTAGGCGGTGCACAAGTCGTTGGTCAGGCAGCTGACTTGTATTGTCATTGTCCTGTCTGTCAGAGCTGCCCTGCTCTGCCGCTTGTACAAGAGCAGGACAACCATGCATGAGCAGTGGAGTGTCTGATGCCCCGGCTGTGTGTACTTCGCTGTGGCCAAGCTTGTAGCTGCATACAGCATTGCACTGTTGTGGACACAGAATGCCAAGGCTGAGTTCCATGAAGCACAATACAATGACCACCTGCTGATAGTTGCGATGTCCAAAGAAAACCTCTGTGTGATACCCTCAAGTACTGGCGGTGTTGCAGTGTAAAGGCGTCCTACAGCGCTGCACAGGCAGAGTCATGTCCAATAGGGATGTTGTCAGCTCATGCTCATGATAGCCTCCAGTGCGTGGCACGCAGCTTATGCCATACCTTCCGCAGCAGGTGCAAGTCACGGCCCTGTACGCACTGCATGCAACAATCTGTGACTACTCAGAGAGCGTGTCCAGGTGAAGAGAACAGTGTTGCTTGCCGTGGCTTGCCTGTCATGGTTTGCGTGTGACAGCAAGCTGCATGCCTGGCTGATAGGGTCAACCTGGATCCCACTGCCTCCTGCAACAGGCAGTGCTGCTCACCACACACCACATTGGAGCTTTGCTATGAACTGTACAACACCCGCTGGTGTACCTTTCACGACCAAAATATTGAGTGCCTCTACACTACAAAGGAATAGGTCAGAATCACTCAGGATACTTCTGCATCCCGAGCACTGAAAAACCAGTGCCGGCGGTCGAATGTAGCATATATCCATCGGGCATCAGTTCACACGCGCTTCAGCGAAGCCAACGCTACTCAGAGCAGAGCCGCATGACTTGAACGCATTCAAATTGCCCGTGCAAGTTCCAAGCGAAATCGTGAAATGTAATGTTAGAGGCCATACGAATTTCAGCGAGGGAAGGGCGTGGCGTGTGTGACGAGAAAGCTCTTGCTCTTCGCCAGAGGCGCATTGGGTTATTGCGTGAGAAAATCTCCAGAGTTGTCATGGCGCCGAGGATGGGGCGAGGGTTCCTGTCATCGTTGGTGGTCGTAGGACTTTGCTTCGGTCAAGCTCAGTGCAGGTGAGGCTGCGGCATGTCTGCTTGACTTGCACAAACGTACCGTAATATGGTTCGCAGAAATTGGGTACAGTATATACATACCTGCTTGATCGTTGTGCCGCCCCCTGCACATTTGTGTCACTTGCGTCTGAGCCTCGCCACTTTAGGTCAGCAGATTGCTTCGCCATGGTAGCTGCAGGCAGGCCTGCCCTGTGTGCCCGCCTTTGCTCAGTATTGACAAGAGTCGACTGAACTTCTTGTTGCTTTGGAAATGGGCCATTGCACTCCGTACTGTGCTGTTACCCGGGTGTCGACCCCTGCGGCATCCTCAACTAGCTCTGCTGTCCGTATGTTGGACGCACAAGCGGGATTTCTTTGAGTTACACCGCACTGTTTGCTAAGATAGCTGTGGCTTTGCAGGCGTCTGACAGCTGAGGAACAACAGAATGCCTTTCTGACTCAAGGTGAGTTGTGTCAAAACCCTGAATACATTGTGTATGCTATGGGCACAGTACGCACACGCTACTGCAGCTCAGTCACATCAGTCTGTGGTTGCCCAACTTGCCTGTGACTAGGTAATCAGTCATGTGCCAGACTTTGCAATGCTCAAACACCTGATCCAAGCTACCAGGCACTGATGACAATTGTTGGCATTGCAGGCTCCAGCTCATCCAAGACTTATTCTCCACCACCTCCCCCACCAGCTGACTGCTCCTGCAGTATGTACTGTAACTACTGTGATTCCAGCCATCGTGACCTGTTCAACATGACTGGGTACAGCTGCAACAGCACATATGACTCAACCAACTTGCAGCGGTGTACTGATGACTTGTACACGGAGGATGACCTTGAGCGGTCCTATGAGACATACATGGACTATTGGTGTGACCTGCTGCATGACTCAAGTAAGTTCACCAGAAAGTGTGCCATAGTCAGACTGCACATTGTGACACTGGTCAAGAGCTCTGTCACACACATGTACTTTTTTATTTGCGTTTTAAACCTAGCTGTCACTGCTGTTGTGCACTTTTGAGAGCTAAGAGTACAGTTCATTTCATGAGTGCAGTGCATACTTGAAACAACTGAGAACATATGCATGCGAAGTCACGCTATATCAGTAAACTGTGCGATGCCATAGCTATGCTGCAGGTTCAGTGCCAAGTGGTTGCTTGCTGGTTTGCATGGCAAAGGCCTGTGTCTCTGCAGCATGCAGCCTTTAGATGCTAGCATGGTCATGACCAGCATATGCAGCTGTTGCTGATGTTCGGGTCATGTGATAGTGTGCGTGGTATCAGCATCACTCAATGGATCCTGAACACAGAACTTGGTTGCATGTCACCTGAAGAGTTGTGTACACACAGGCACGGGGAAAGTGAAGACTGTCAGTGGGGTGTCGTGCTCTTCATCATTGAAGTCAGCGCTTCCCACCAGTTGCCCAAGGCATTACATGCCAGGACTACTGTGAGGACTATACATGCCCAGCTTCCCCACCCCCGCCCCCCAAGTCACCACCCCCACCTCCTCCATCCACCAAGTCACCGCCGCCCCCAGCTGCCAAGTCACCACCCCCACCCTCAAGCTCCTCACCTCC
>JAABUP010007384.1_pt1 | contig 14820 bp, 19 predicted proteins | sample 5559201 | NCBI WGS metagenome assembly JAABUP01 (sample SAMN10711887, study PRJNA513373) | rock metagenome | isolation source: Antarctica rocks | place: Antarctica | reverse complement strand
CGTCGCGCTCGTACCCCGCCTACACCTCTACATGGACCTCAATACGACAACTATCAACCCTATTCTCCTCGACGTTCGACACGCACAACAGCGCAAAGCAACCCCTACAGTTCTGCCAACAGTGACCGCTCACCGCGCGCCAGCACCCAGCGACACATCACTCCCCCACCGACTGCGAAGAGGACGCGCTTCGCACGCACAGCCACGCAACTATCGTCGCCACCATCCTCACCAGCATCACCTGTTCGTACCCGGCTAACACCCAGGCAACGTCACAAGACGCCAAGAAAGCAATTGTCTGGTGAAGCCACGAAAGGCGCAACTGTCGCATTCTCGGATTCCGACCACGCCTCTTCTTCACTTGCACCTCCAACACTCGACCCCGCCACTATGCTCCCAACACCTTCCAAGACTCCCAGGAGACGCCACGACGCTCCGTTGAATGCCACTGCGCGCATTCTGAGCTTCCAGCCGGAGAACCCGAATGATGTTATGCCCGTTGCACGCAAGATCAAGAAGCACGGACGGTTCAACTCAATGAACGGTTTCGATCTATACGACGAGGAGCGTGCGCACCGCGACGAGATGGTCGAGATCTTCACTGACGCAAACGCACGTGTGCCGGAGCTAGACGAAGTTGAGGATAATCCGTTTGTTGGTTCGAAGAGGGCCTCGAGCCGGCCGCAGAGACGCACGAAGAAGTGGTCCACCGCGGAGGAGATTGCGATGGAGCAGGCTGTCAGTAGACAAGAGGGTGTGATTTTCGTATTGTGAGTCGCACTTGCCACCCGTGAAACCTCGCTTAGCTGACAAGGACGTTAGCCGCGGCAAGAAGATCCTGCGCAGATTCTCTGACCCAGAGACCGAGCGCTCTTCTACCTCCGATTTGGACCATGAGGACGTGTCGACTCAACGCACGATCAAGCGTCAAGCCGGCGCCGCTACCCATAGGCCTCTCACTCGCAGCGCGATCAAGCCGCGTCTGCTCTGGCCTACCGAGGAGGAGGAGCGTGAGCCCGAGCAAGGTGCCGATGACGTTGACGAAGAAGCGGTCACCGATGTCGAAATGGGCAACACCGCCTCGCCCGCGCAGGAGAAGCTCAAAGCCGCGGAGTTGCAAACGCCGAAGAAAGCCCGCGTGCACAAGCCGGTCAGCCCGCCGACCACGCTCCGCGCGACGCGCTCAAGTCACGCTATGGTTTCGCCCACACAAATGACACCTATCTACGAGGACGAACCAGAGCCGATGTCGGTTGGTACTGACGACTCCTTGGCTCAACCGAAGCGTACCGGTCGCAAGAGCCCGTTCGACTCCTGGCAGCGTACGAAAACCGGACGTAAGCGCGCGAGCGAGGCGGGTGATGAGTTTGAGGCGGTGGGGAAGAGAACGAGGAGCGCTGTGGTGGAGAGTCCGGCTTAGGGCGATGTTTCTGGAAAGTTCGGACTCTGTGAGGCCCCGATTCGCATGCGGTTCGGAAGCGGTTCGGGCATCGAGAAGGGAGATAGGACCCCTACCGAAACCCCACCGAACCCCCGGCGGACCCTCGGCGGACCATCTTCTACTCACGTTGAGGTTTCGTATCTGGTAGCAGGGCTGGTATACTAGGCGCACGCTGGACTACGCGCTTGGAGTGGGGATGCTCAGGGCGCGAGCGCGGGGGCTAATGATTCCACGACTTGACGAATAGCGCTATTTGTGGAGTTGGGAAGTACCACTCAAGGTCATGCTCCTACTGCACTCGAGCGAGGTGTGTGAAGGGCGGCTACCCTGGGTTTGAAGGGCTTCTATTGGCCACATTGGGATGCTTGCGCATAGCACAGCAGTTAGGTAGCGTTCTAATACGACTTCTTCAGAAACCCTCGTTTGTCGCTCGCCGCGGCATCAAATCATAATGGCTTCCCGATAAGGTACCTTGTGATATGAAGCCCAGTGGTCAGAACCTACGCAGGCGTATCGGGACCTCACAAACGCGCCCCTCCACGGCTGGCGTCTCCGACAGCGAACACGGTGCGGAGCGTACGTTGTGGAGTGCTGGTTTGTACAGCGTTCGTGGCAGCAGCAAAGAGTCTACGGAACTTGGTGTCCGTAGGGTGCCCGTAGGGTGTTCGGTAAGGTAGGTGTTCGGCGGGAGGTCGCTCCTACCGCGTTCGTTCCTTCCACTTTCCCTTCCAAGTTGCCTTTGCCAAAACCCCCAAAACCCCGCGAATCTATCTGTCGCCTCCCTTACTTCCTCACCACAGGCGACTTCGCGTTACTAGGTTTCGCGCAAAGAGTGCAGACTCGACAGTGATCTCAGTCTACGTGATTGCTCAGGTTGATTGGGAGGGCATGTGACCTCGAGCTGCATGTGGTCAAGTCGACGGGACGTATGGTTGAATCTGACGTCCGTCTGCGCCACAGTGACGTCGCATTGCCTTGCCACAACATTACATGTATGTGTCGAATTGGTGGGGTCGTCGTCGTCGTTCGAGTGTAAACCTTACAGCCCACAAGTACATGTACCCAATTGCTTCAGATTCTTTGCTCCCATTCAAACAGTGACCAACGTACGACTCTTGACAAGTGGGTCTGAATTTGACAGTCCCGAAAGCCCTGGAACTCTCACAACCGACCTCGGGGACCCATCTATCGATAGCAAACGAGTGAACAACTTGAGCGTTCTATTAAGCCGAACCTTCACCCAACATGGCCGGAGGAGAGCAAGAGGGCGCTGCGGTGCCTTCGCAGAACAAAGGCTCCTGGGCCTCCTTTCTCAAGGTGCGTGATGGCGACTCGTATCACTGCGCGTATACTGACAAGCCTCAGTCGATAGCGTCGTTCAATGGCGACCTGTCGTCCATGACCGCGCCCGCCTTCATCCTCTCCACCACCTCTCTGACCGAGTTCTCCGCATACTGGTCCGAAATGCCGGGTCTACTGGTTGCGCCCGCCAACGAGCCCGACCCGCAAAAGCGCGCAATGCTCGTCCTCAAGTGGTTCCTCTCCACGCTGAAGCAACAGTACGCCAGCCGGAATGAGAAGCTGGGAAGTGAGAAGAAACCGCTTAACCCGTTCCTGGGTGAATTGTTCCTGGGGAAGTGGGAGGATGCGGAAGGAGAGACGCAGCTCGTCAGCGAGCAAGTGTCGCACCACCCACCCGTCACGGCGTACAGCATCTGGAACAATAAGCACGGTGTGCGTCTGCAAGGCTACAACGCGCAGAAAGCCAGCTTCAGCAGGACAATTCATGTCAAGCAAGTCGGTCACGCCCTGCTCCACCTCGACAAATACAACGAGGATTACCTCATCACCCTCCCGGCCCTCCACATCGAGTCCCTCATCACCGGTTCGCCCTACGTAGAGTTGAACAAGAGCACCTACATCGTGGGCTCGAACGGCTACACCTCGCGCATCGACTACAGCGGCAAAGGCTGGGTCTCGGGCACCAAGAACGCCTTGAGCGCCACCATGTACCCGCACGGCCAAGAGAAGGACAAGCACGCCGCCATCTACACCGCCGAGGGCACCTGGACGGACACCTTCACGATCAAGGACGCGAAGAAGAACACGGTCGTGACCTACAACGCCAAGAGAGAGCCCAAGACGCCCTTGACCGTCGCACCCATCGAGCAGCAAGACCCGCTCGAGACCCGGCGCGCCTGGAAGCGAGTCGCGGACGCCATTGTGAAGGGCGATATGAGCGCCACTGGCAGCGAGAAGACCGTGATAGAAGAGCGGCAGCGCGCGCTGCGGAAGCAGGAGACGGCGGAGAAGAAGGAGTGGGAGCGGAGGTTCTTCTCCAAGGTCGACAGGCTGCCGGTTTGCGAGAAGTTATTCAAGGATGTTCCCGGCGGGAGTATGGAGGCGGACCAGACGGGGGGGATTTGGGTGTTTGATCAGGAGAAGGCGAGGAATGCTAAGCCGCCGTTTAGCGCGTTGAGCGTTGAGCTGAAGAATGGGTGGAAGTGATGGGTTGATGCGATGCGGATTTTGACGATGATGATGTGGGAGCGCACGAGGAACGATTTGAAAAGGGTTGGGCAAGGTTTGGGAGCATATGAGATGTCCTATACGATCTTGTACGAGTAAGCTACGTTGCTGCCTGAACGCTCGCAAAGCCCGACGGCAGCCAACCCCCAACAACGGCATATGAACTGGTGAATTGTAGCCCATACCCCACTGCTCTTAGAGCCCATGTAGTGTGAGTAAGGTACATGTATACCTTATGTATGTACTCAAGTCGGCGTTTGATCGGGTCAAAACGAGTGCTGCAGCCCAGTAATCCGGCTGACCGTTTCGAGGCCTGCCGGAGAAGCTTCCGGCGCGACTGGCCCATGCCCTACCCCACGTTTGGCCCGCCTCTTTCTCCGCACGCACCGTATCCCCGCGGTGCAACAGTAGCACACTCTCCAGTCTCTACCTTACACGCTCACACTACTGCCATGTGGGACGCAGATCATTATTGCCGTGTGTTCCGTAGGTCCTTCGGGTGCGCGAGGTAGTATTCTACGTCTCACTACCCTTATTTCCTCTCTTCATCCCCTCCTCCTCCGTCCGCGCCTTGCTCTTGGATCTACGACTCGGGAAACTGACCTGCGAGCACTGAGAATCGCGGTCAAGATGTCAGATATCGAGAAAAAAGGCTCGAGCGCAAGCGACGTCGCATACCAGCTCGAGGCCCTCGATCCGCGAGAAAAAGCCGAGCGCATCGCCGCGAGCTTCGTGCCTCCCACTCCCGAGGAGGAGCGCAAGGTCATTCGGAAGCTGGATCGGCGACTGCTGCCGCTCGTTTTCGTGTTGTATTCTCTGGCCGTGCTGGATCGGAGTAATCTAGGGAATGCGAGGTTGGCTGGGCTGACGAAGAGTATTGATCTTTCGGGCAATCGCTGTACGTACCATTGTTGTCAGACGCGCTGCGATGCATGGGTCTCTGGGTCACCGAAAGACGGGGTGCTTCTGTACTCAGACTCGAGGGCAGGAGACGATACCGCGGCGGTCTGGAGACCTGTGCTCGTGGATTGGAGCTTTCAGACGGTCGAGTGCTGACGCCTATCGCAGATGCATGGCTCGGGACCATCTTCTACATCTCCTACATCCTCTTCCAATGGATGCAGATGGGCTGGAAGCAGTTCCCGGCACATATGTGGTGCGCGGGCGTGGTTATGCTCTGGGGCTTCATCGCTACGATCCAGGCTGCTACCACGTCGTGGGGAGGGCTCATGACGTGTCGCTTCTTCCTTGCTATCGCGGAGGCTGCGTATGGACCGGGCGTGCCTTTGTATCTTTCGTAGGTCATGCCTGTGTTACCGGGTCAACGCATTCGAAGCGCAGCTAACCCTGATACCTATCTCGTTAGCTATTTCTACCCGCGGGAGATGATTGGATTCCGCCACGGTGTCTTCATATCCGGCGCGGCCATGGTGAGCATGCCCGCCCCGACTCGATTCGACGCACGCTAATGATCTCAACTCTTCGCTGCCTAGGCGAACGCGTATGGCGGTGCTCTAGCATACGCAATCACTCAGATCCACGGCTCGATCAAGCCCTGGCAGATCTTGTTCATCATTGAGGGCCTGCCCACATGCATCCTCGCCGTTGTTGTATTCTTCCTACTTCCAGATGGTATCACGTCCGCGAGGTTCCTCACCGAGAGGGACAAGCAGATAGCACTGCATTTCGTGGCCCGAAATCAGCGCCTAGATGTTGGAAAGCAGCAAGGGCTGAGAATTAGGGAGATGCTGGAAGGTTTCAAAGACCCGAAAAGCTGGATTCCCGCTTTCTGCTACTTTGGATGGTACGACACTGACTCTCCTACACGTTCCACCTTCGAGCACATACTAATCGCCCCCGCAGCAACGTCTCCTACGCCTCCCTCCCCCTCTTCGTCCCAACCATCATCAGCGAAATGGGCAAATGGAGCCCCGCGCAATCCAACGGCCTCTCCGCGCCCCCCTACCTCCTCTGCTTCTTCTACATCATAACCGTCTGCTGGCTCTCGGACCGCTTCAAAATGCGCGGGCCCTTCTGCGCCCTCTCCGCCACCATCGGCGCCATCGGCTTCATCATCCTCGCCACAGCCACCAAAACCGGGGCGAGGTACTTTGCCCTCTTCATGGCTGTGCAGATTTTCGCCTCCGTCGCGCTATTGTTGGCGTGGACGGCGAATATCCACGCCACGGAGAGTAAGCGCGCGGGCGGGTATGTGGTGTTGGCCACGGTCGGGCAGTGTGGTCCTTTACTCGGTACGCAAAACCCCCCTTTACACTCCACCACACCTGTGCGAAAGCTAACACGGGTTCAACGCAGGTACCAACGTCTTTCCCGACTCCGAGAAGCCCTATTTCCGCACGGGCATGTGGATCTCCGCCGCTTTCTGCTTGCTCGTCGCCATCCTCTCCCTCGTGCTGAGCACGTGGCTGATTTTCGAGAATAGGAAGATGGCGCGCGAGGGCGTGCCGAAGGTGGAGGAGTATGAGGACACGTCCATTGCAAGGGAGACGGGGGTGCATGAGAGGCATCGGTACATTTGGTAGGGACGAGTGTTCGTTTGCCTTGGGTGGCGAAGTCGATAATGACAGCGAGTGATTTGTTTAAGTCAGCCATGGCTGTGATTTCTCAGTCCTGTATAGTTCATGATGCTACGCCGTGTTCTCCATCATTTCATCACCTCATCGCTCCCTTGTAGACAGCCACACACGCCTTCCTGCCGCCCCGTCATGCCAGTCCCATGAAGGGCTGGCGAACTCTACTTCCCTCTCATTTCTTCTATTCAGCATGTCAGTCAAGCTCCCCATCACACCCATGGGTATTACAAGGAAGGTGAACGTACGCCACACGGGCAGCTGCCGGGAGCGCAAGAGCACGAAGCGCACGAGCAGGAAGCGTTGCCACAGCCGCCCATTTTGGAGATGGTCTTGAGGTTGAGGTGGTGTGGTGTGGTGTGGTGTGGTGTGGTGTAGCGTCGTGTGGTGAAGTGGCGTAGCTTGGCAGAGGTCTTGATGTCTTGATGTTTGGTACAGGGCCGGTGATGTGATGAGGAAGCGGTTGTGTCTTGTTGGTCTGCTAGAGCTCGAATGGAAGTTGGGGGGAGCTTGAGTCTTTATATACACGACTGGGTCGCTGCTTGCGTAATTTGCGCTTGCGTGATTTGTGCCTGCTGCAATAGTTCTACGCAGCTACTTGAGTAATGACGAGTCAGACGCCGCGGAAACAACGCATCTACGTAGGGAGATATGCACTTGGCGAGAAGGTCTTCATCCCATCATTGGGCAGGCAGTGGTCGATCGAGCATTGCATTGAGCAAGTTTCGCGGCGACTCGCCGGACCGTACATACGGCCCTCGAGCTCCCTTGGCTTTGCCTTGTCACGATGCGAAAGCGAAGTCGAAAGCGACATGAGGGCTTGGCTGGGAGTCAAGAGATCATTGTATGTGTGCAGTATATACAAATACAGACAGGCTGGCGACAGACAACCCCGAAATCTACACCTTATTCGCCAACCTCACCACAACCCTTACCCCAGCCTCCAAAATATACACAGCACTCTTCAACGAAAACCCAATAAACTTGATAGCCCCCTGCACGGGCGCTCCCACGTCCGCCGGCTGCCCAATAAGCTCCGCCTGCACCTTGTCAATCACCCTCGAAGACCGCTTAGCCCACCTCTCGTGCTTCTTGCGCTTGAGCTGCGACGACTTGTAGTCCGCATGGCTGGCTTGTCTGGGTGGAGGGTCGAACGTCAGAATCTCGGACTGTAGCAGGCTGTTCTCGATGGCGGCCACGGCGAATAAAGCGGTTAGGGTTGTGTCGATGATGTAGAGGCTGTCCAGTGCGAGGAGGGCGGGGAGGTCCAGTACGCAGGCGTCTCGTGAGAAGTCTAGGAAGGCTAGGACGAGTGTGTCTGCGGCTATGGCTGCTGGGGTGGCGGAGGGATGGTGTATGCTGATCTTCGCTCGCGGCTCCCGAGTCATGGTCGACTTCATCTTCTTCGTCACCGTGATGGCGAGGGTACCCAGCAGTGGGTGGTCGAGGTTGTAGCATGCTGTGACTGCACCGAGGCTGTCCCGCTTTCGGGTCGTCCGTGTGAGGACGCAGGCGTACCTTCTGTGCGCTTCGGCGACTGCGTCCTTTCCCAGGCGAGCAGCTTGCGGTGAGGCTGCGGTGGGATCGAACGTGGCTATTGCGGCGGCGGCGGCAGAGTTCGCTACTGCCTCGATGGCATGTACGGCTGCTGCTTGCGGGAAGATTGCCGTGCCCTCAGCCTGAGACTTGTCGTCTGATGCTGACTGCGCACGTACGGTAAGCTGTGCGACTGGCACTACAACGCCGTCATGACTGCCTTCGTGCTTTTCCACGGTCCAGTGCTTTGCCTCGCCTGCCGATGTTTGTGCGGGTGTCCGTGACATGGAGAAGAGCCGCTCATTCGCCGAAGCGCCAACAGTGATTGCAGTATCCCGAGTTGTTGGCTGGTGCAGGCTAAGCTGGACCTTCCTCCCGGCAACTGGGAAGTGATCGTTGGAAGCTTTCCACAATGAGACCAAGTCGCCATTCTCAGCGAAAGGGATGTGCTCATAGCCGTCCACCAGGGCTAGGGCCGAATCGAAGCGCTTGATTGAAGGTCTTCGGATCGGACTACTGACTTTGCTGACCTTGGCACTTGGCAAGGATTGTGCATACGCTTGATTAGTCGGATAGTAAGCCTGCTGGGCAAGTGGTCGGCCAGAGTCGTACTCTGGAAAGATCGACTTCATAGGTGCATGAAGCGCGGGGCTCTTGGTGGTCTTGTGTGTTGCAGCGGAGGTGCTTCGAGTAGGCCAGTTCGCTGAGCGCTGTGGCAGAGCTCCGGAGTACTCAGGAAGCCTTGGCGAAGGTGGCGAGAACTTGGTCTTTTCTGGGAGAGGCGAAAGCTGATCGTCGTCGGCAGATACTGTCGGTTCGGCACCCACAATCTCCTTCACCACGATTGCATTGGGCACCGTAGGACGTATCAGGTGCTTGGAAGAAGTCCTACTTGGTCGAGGAGACGATCCAAACTGCGCATTTATGGGCAAAGGGGAAAGCCTGTCCTCATTCTGGGTCGCTGTAATCTCAGCAGGTAAGCCGGGGCTACGTGCTATGAGAGAGTCTGGTCGACTGGTACGCCTCCTCGCATGCTGCCGTCGTGGCAAACCTGGGCTGCTTTGGTCGACCACGGTGACCGTAGATGGCTCGCAAAAGAGCGAATGCTTGTAAGTGTCCGTTGCCGGTAGGATCCTGGGCGGCGATGCTGGCCCCGTGCTGACTTGCAGCGCAAGGCCTCTAAGCTGACCTTGTGGTTGCGCAACAAAGATTGGCGTCGGCTTCTTCAGACTGCTCTTGCGTGGAGGCGGTGGGTATGTTGTGGCCGATGGGAATAAGTGTAACGGAATGGAAGAAGCCATGGTACCAGACCAAGAAAGTAGGCAAGAAAATACGTAACAGCGACGCGCGTAGAAATGGCTGAGAGAGAGACTGACCGACCGGGATGATGTTGCAGAGCTGCAGAGTGTTATAAGTCGGAGTTGAGACACTCCCTCCTTACCATGGCCGTATCCTGCACAGATTCAATAGCGTCGACGGTGGACCAGGACCGCCTCGCGCCGGCCCTTCCAGCACAAGGTACGTAGATTCGATGGGCTCACAGGCAAAGTGGCGAATGGGTTGCTGAGCCGCCCGGAATCCTGTGTAGTCCGACTGTGATTCCTAGTGATCTCTAAGCGCCGACCTCGTAAGCGCCCATGAAGAAGCGACATAGACTCGCGGTCCAATCAGACCCGGGCATCTCTTCAATAGAATTGCTTCGACATCATGTTCTCCGAGACAATTGGCACCGCTTCGAGTCATTGAGATGGCTGATCTCGAAGACGGCCAGCACATAGACGGCCTTCCAGGACGGATATGTCGGCGTATGTCGTGGCGTCAGGAGTCGAGCTCGATATGTGCGCGAGTGTGCGATTGATCGTGCCGAGAAGTGTTGACCGTATTCCATCGTCCATTCACTTGATCGTTGGCGGCTACCAGGATTGGTGGAAGCAGGCTTGAGAAGTCACGGCATTATTATTGACTGTACGTTCGAGTACGACTAGATGATGAGGTGGATGTAGTAAGGCCGGCGAGCTCGGCGCGCTAACGTGTGAATGCGACTCGGTTCGGAAACAGCCATTAGCTTCCGCTACCAATTGCATGTGCCTGCTGCGTCATGAGCAGAGGCGGATACACTTTCCTTCAGCCGTCAAACAAACATCTGTGAAGGTCAGCATACCGCACGCCATGGTCTCCTTCTGGCCCTTCAAAAGCGACGACAGCTCCGCCGCATCCTTCGAAAAGGTCTTGAGCCAATTGTCGACCAAGATCAACAACCTCAGCGCCCAGAACGACAGCTTCCGAACAAAGCAGCGGCGCTATAAAGTGCTCTGGACGCTGTATTCGACCTTCGCCTACATCCTGGTCGCGGCGATCCTCACACTGGTCACGGGATACCAGCGATGGAGTGTACCGGAGTACACAGCCATGGCAGGCAGCCCAGTCCTCATCTTCGGCGTGCGAACAGCGCTCGATGCGTACTACAACTACCGCCTCTCCCACAACCAAACATCCCTCAACGAGCTGGTCAAACAACGGGAGGCAGCCATCAGCAAGCTCAAGTCCGCGACAAAGTACGATAGCACGCAGCAGCTGCTAGACAAGTATGGGGGTGGATCACCACGGCAAGAGCAGTCCTCCGAGCGCCCGCTCAAGAAGCGGAAGTCCGAGGGCGGAGATAGCAAGCAGAGTACACCGCAGGGACCGAGGACCGGGTTTGCACCTCCGCCGACGGCCAATATCCAGCGGGCGCCTACCGCGGGGCCACAAGGTCCGCCTGGACAACCACGACGGAACCTCTCAGGTATACCACCGGAGTCTGCAACGAGCCCAATGCAGCCGTCGGATGAACCGAGCGAGGAGTTCGCACCAAACGCATTCTCCATGCCTTCCCGCCCGCCTCCACTCATGCCACAGCAATTGCAGCAATACCACGAAGGCGCGAAATGGTACGACCGCATCTTCGACGTCGTGCTGGGAGAAGACGAGACGCAAGCTAAGAACCGCATCGCGCTCATCTGCCAGAGCTGCCGGCTGGTCAATGGCCAGGCACCGCCGGGCGCAAGGACGTTGGAGGATGTGGGGAGGTGGCGGTGTAGTAGCTGTCAGGCTTGGAATGGAGTGGAGAGCGAGGAGAAGAGGATGTTGCAGCGGATTACTGGTGGAGATGTGGAGGTGCGGTCGCCTGCTTCGCCGGGGAGTGCGGGGAGCGAGATGGTGGAGCGGAAAGGTGCGTCGGATGAGAGTGATGGCGCTGTGTACGAGCATGAGGAGGAGGAAGCCGGCGACGACGAAGATGAGGCGGATGCGGGTGCTGTTGCAGCGCCAACCGCAAATTCCACGCGCAGCAAGGCCAGGCAGAGGAAGAAGGCATAGAAGGCCCAACCACACCATCTTACAGCGTTGACAACATACCACAGCACAGCGCAGCGCAGCGTAGTATAGCCACAGCATAGCATTCCATCACAACCATACACACAATCCCCAAACCACACCCTGCCGTGTCCATCTCACAACTTCGCTCCCCTCTTCCTCTCCACAAACCTTCTAACAGCCTCCACCCCAGCCCCCGCCACCTCCCCATCCTGCGCCGGCGTCCCCGTACTAACTCCAATAGCCCCCACCACCACCCCGTCAACTTCAATCGGCACCCCGCCTCCAATCAGCATGAACCTCCCGCCATTACTGTTGTGAATCCCGTATGCCGGGCCTCCGGGGAGGAAATTCTTGGACTGGTAGGCGGAGGTCGGTTGGCGGTGGCCGGCGGCCGTGAAGGCTTTGTCGATCGCGATGGGGATGCTGGTTAGTTTGGCGGTGGGCATGCGGGTGAAGTGGAGGAGGGTTAGGGTCGAGTCTACTAGGGCTATGTTGAAGTCTGTGGGGATGCGTGTGGGTCAGCTGGGAGCGCGATTTTGGGGGAAGGGGGTGGTGGTGGGTATGTATGTACCGATGCCTAGTTGTCGGGCTTTCTCTTCGGCGGCTGCGGAGGCGATTTTGGCGGCCTCGAGGGAGAGGCAGGGGAGGGGTCTGGTTGCCATTGTGGGGTTCGCGGGGGAGATGGTGGGGTCGGAAAGGGTGTGTACTGTGGTGGAACGGATGGATTTTGTCCTTACACTGGTTTGTAATGAGATAGGGACTACGTCGGTGTCGAGGCAGTACTTTCATTCCTAACTGTCTCGCCGCAACGATCCGTGGTTGACAGTGACCTCATTCGAAGCTTGAGCTCGGGCAAAGTGGTCGGCTATCGCGGAGGAGATCGACGCGGAAGAGCACAAAGCCCGACCCGAAGGCAAGTAGACCGATCGTAAATCACGTGTTCGCAGTACCATTACATTCCGTTTACCTCCTAGCAATGGTGGCCACACCGTGGATATGATACAGAAGTATTGTCTCTCTTCATCTTTGCCAATCCAATTCGCCATCTTCGTTGTCGCCAAGTCCTCGACGCTGCTTCAGTCCTCTTGCAGCAGTGCCCATTGAGTGCAGTCCGTTTCCTGTACTCAAGACTCACGCCAGAACCTCCGCGAACGGTTGTACAGGTGTCTCGGGCAAGAACCCTCCCCTCATGGTTCCTTCAAATCGCTCTCGCGGCCCATCGCTACGTCCACTTGCGCCGAATCGTGGCGCTCTCCTGGGGTAGCCATTGCAGACGGGAAGACATCGCCATCTGCAGGGCGCAAGCCTCCCGAGAAAGCAGACCGACGTCGGCGTTTACTGTTCGCCACAACCTGCGGCTGCGCAGATGACACTGTGCCGAGCGAGAAGCTTCTATAGCGCTTTCGCTTGCCGGAGGCCTTCGATATAGCCTCGCGCCTTCACACTCTCATGTCAGTCTCATGAGCAAGCATCAAAAGCGGGAGAGGCAGCGCAATCACAACTCCTCGTCCGAATCAATCTTCGCCTCCAGCTTCACCTCAGGCGTCGGCACGGCGTGATGTTGGTCCTCCTCTCCACTCTTCTGCTTCTCGAGCAACGAGTCGACCGCTTCAGCAGCCGGGAAACTATCATTGGTATTCGAGCCGATCGGACCGAAGATCCCACTGCCCAGCCCAGCCATGCTGCTTCTATGCCGCTTGAAAGGGCTGCCGATGATGTCCGAAAGCGGCTCGCCCACATGACCTGGTGACATGCCCTCGGGTGGCGTGCCGGCGTTGGCAGACGTCGAGTTGACGGACTGCGGTGTACCGGCTCGTGGAGACTCTTCGGACTTGATGTGTGGCGACTTTCTGATCGGAGCTGCTTCGCCTAGCGGTTCGGCGGAGTGTTGTCGTTTCAGCTGAGATCTGTGTCAGTGGCGCACGCACATGTGATAGATGCGTGGAAATCGGGACGTACCTTGATCTTCTGCACACCCTCCGCGAGCTCGCCTTGACGTCTCGCGTCCTCAGGTGACAGCAACCTCCCGTTCTCATCCTTGACTTCAACATCCTGCTCGCCGTCTTGTAAGCGTTCGTGATCCTCCTCCTCAGCATCGCTGTCCATGGCATCGGCGTCCTTGCCCTTGTCTTTCCGTTTCGCAGTCGAGTCCCGATATCCACTGAACCCCACCGTACCTCCAGCCTTGAGCGGTCCCAGATTCGCGAAGTCAGCTGCGGAAGACTTCCGTTTGCTGGAGGCCGGGGTCTGCTGCTCTTCCTGCCCAGCCGACATGCCCATCTTCTGCAGCTGTTTCTCGCCTCGGTAGAAGAACGTGAAGACCGCGTACGGCGACTCTGGCGGGTCCAGCCCCGTCACCGTCTGTGTGCTGATAGACTTGGGATCAAGTGTCTTCGGCTTGGCAAAGCTCGTAGTATGATCAACATCGCCGTCACCGTTGGCAGTCCCATTCTGATCCGTGCCCTCTTCGTCCTCGTGCACATCGAATTGCGGCGAGTATTCGCCTCGCTTAATCTCGCCACTAGCCAGCACGCGGAAGAGCGCAACTTTAATTTGGCCCGCTGCTTCAGGTTGCGGTGGCTCATCGTCGTCATCCGAATCTGATGAGAAAAGTCCGCTCTCGTCTTGCACTTCGTCTGTGTGTGTACCGTTGTCGCCGGCAAAGTGCAGCATCCCATTGCCATTACGTTTGACGTCCCCGGGTTTCTCGTCCTCATCGCTTGCCATCTGGTCCCTCTTCTTCCGCCGCTTCTTTTCCAACCTCCTCTGCCTCCTCTCTATGCGCTCAGCTTTGTCCTTACTGCCTTCCAAATCGAGTCCGTTGAGCCACCGCTCCAACCCGACCTCCCTGAAGATGAATTCGCGCTCGGCTAGCCCACCTCCTTCTGACTCCGGTATACTGACCCATCTTGAGTTGACCCATGTTTCCTCGCCTCGCCGCAGTAGCGTCGCGACCTCCTCTTTTGTCCGCCCGTCGAAGTAGATGTACGCGGCTATCGTCTCGTTCGGGTTACTGGTCCGAGGTGTATACGGGTGGATCGTACCCGCATATTTCCCTCGTTCGCCTGTGTAGCCCGGTAGACCGCTGACCACGCGCGGCCTCGGGTATGGGTCCTCGGTGGTCGATTTTGGCGTTGAATAGGGCACGTTCAGCCCCGGTGTGAGGAGGGTAATGGAGATAGCGAAGGTGGACTGCTCGGGCTTGCCAGACAGCGAGTCGGCGGGTACTTTGGCGGGTGGTACGGGGATGTAGGAGGATATGCGCGAGGCTCGTGACTGCTTCTGCACGGAGATGTCGCTGAGTGGGCCGTCTGGTGTGTGTATCGAGACCGCAAGGCCTGTGAAGCAAGGCTGTCCACATCAAAG
>JAABUP010007382.1_pt1 | contig 14823 bp, 13 predicted proteins | sample 5559201 | NCBI WGS metagenome assembly JAABUP01 (sample SAMN10711887, study PRJNA513373) | rock metagenome | isolation source: Antarctica rocks | place: Antarctica | reverse complement strand
GGCACCAGGTGTCGGCTGACCAGCCGCCACTGTGTCCCCCCCATCACCCGCGCGGCCGACACGAAGTCCCGGACCCGCAGGGTGAGCACCTCGCCGCGGACCAGCCGGGCGGGCACCAGCCAGGAAAATGCCCCGAGGAGCAGGCTCAAGCTCAGCACGGAGGCGTCGAACCGGGTCGCGATGATCAGCACGATGAACAGGAACGGGATCGCGAGCAGGACGTCGACGACCCGCATCATCAGCGCGTCCACCACGCCGCCCACCAGGCCGGCCACCGCACCCCACAGCGTCCCGATGACGGTGGCGATCAGCGCGGACAGCAACGCGATCTCCAGCGATGCCTGGCCGCCCTTCATCATCCGGCCGAGCACGTCGAAGCCGTAGCTGTCGGTGCCGAGCGGATGACCGTTACCGGGTGGCAGGAACGTGTTCGCGATGTCGGTGTCCGACTGGTCGGTCCGGTAGAAGACCGGGCCGACGAAGCTGAACACGACGAACGCGACGATCAGTCCGACCCCGACGACGGCGAGGCGGTTCTCCATGAACGAGCGCAGCGCGAGCCGCCACATCGGCGTCCGGGCGTGGACGTTCCCCGCGTCGGCGATCTGCGCGGGCCGACCGACCGGCGGTAGCTGTTCCAGTTCAGCGACCATGGCTGCTCCTGGCGGGGTGTCGGATGATTACGGGCACAGGCAGCACGGCTGGCACGGCGGGCACGGCGGGCACCGTCACGCCAGCCGGATCCGGGGGTCGGTGACCGCGAGCGCAAGGTCTGCGACGAGGTTCCCCACCACGGTCAGCACCCCGACGATCAGGCTGTAGGCCAGCAGCACCGGGTAGTCCTCCTTCTGCAGGCTGTTGAAGAACAGCAGCCCCAGACCCGGGTAGTTGAAGACCGTCTCGACGATGAGGTTGCCGGCGAGCAGGGCCGGCAACGACAGCCCGACCAGGGTGATGACCGGCAGGCAGGAGTTCCGGACGAGGTGCCGGCTGATCACCTGGCGCTCGCTGAGGCCCTTGGCGCGGGCCACCTTGATGTAGTCCTGCGCCAGGTTGTCCAGGGCCGAGGAGCGCATGTACCGGGAGAAGGCGGCAACCGACACCGCCGTCAGGGTGGCGATCGGCAGCACCATCGACGCCGGGTCCCGCAGCACGCCGAGAACGGTGTCGGCCTGACTGGCCTGGCTGGGGAACACGTTGAGGTTGAGTGAGAAGACGGCGATGAGCACCAGGGCGAGGAAGAACACCGGGATCGAGTAGAGGGTGAAGGCCGTGGCGGTCAGCACGTTGTCGATGGCGGTGTTGCGCTTGACCGCCTGGGCGATACCGAGCGGGATGGCGATCACGACCGCCAGGAACAGCGCGATCGCCGTGAGCACCGCGCTGCGCCCGACATTCTGCTGCAACAGCGCGCCCACCGACTGGTTGAGCTTGTAGGAGTAACCGAGGTTTCCGTGCAACAGGTTCCCGAGATAGCTCAGGTACTGCAGCGGCACCGCCCGGTCGTACCCGTTGGCGTGGTCGAAGGCGGCGACCGCCTGGGGAGTGGCCTGCACGCCGAGCACCGCTCGGCCCGGGGAGCTGGAGATGGTGTGCAGCAGCAGGAAGACCAGGATCGAGATGCCGAGCACGACGATGACGGAAACGCCGATCCGGCGCACCAGGTATCCGACCATGACCGGGACTCCGTTCTCCTGACCACCGGCCGAGCCGCCCTGGGGCGGCCCGGCCGGGGCGTGTCGGACCTACTTGGTGAAGTACCAGTACTCCGGGGACATCCGGTACTGGGTGATGTTGGAGAAGCTGTCCGGCGGACCCGAGATCTTCGTGCTGATGGCGAGCACGTTGGAGGTGTTCGGCTGGAAGATCGCCGGCGCGGCCGTGGTGATGTAGGCCGCCTCCTTGGACACCGCCTTCGGATCGCTTCCGAACACCGAGTTCTGGATGAGCTTGTCGGCCTGGGGGTCGCTGTACCCGCCGAAGTTGTACGAACCCGTCGTGTTGAAGATCTGGTTCGTGGTCGGATAATTCGACACCGAGAACCCACCGAACTTCATCATCGCCCACTTGTTGATGTTCGACGGTGCCGAGACGTCGCTGTAGTTCTGGATGAGGAAGTTGAAGGTCTTCGAGGAGGTGGTGATGGTGATGCCGAGTTGCTTGGCGGCCGACACCAGCGCCGTCACCTGCTGGCCGGTGGTCGCCGGCTGGTTGGAATAGAACAGGTTCCACGACATCGGTGTCCCCGCCGGGATGCCCGCACCGCACTGGTTCGGCCCCGACCCGGGTGTCTTGCAGGTCGTGGTCCCGTTGGGCACGACGTCCCAGCCGTGGTCGGTGAGCAGCTTCTTGGCGACGGCGGGGTCGTACGGGTACGGGTTCGTCGTCGCGTTGTCGGGGGTGAACTCGGTTTTCGGCACGGCGGGGACCGGGCCGTAGGACTCGGCGGCGGCGTTGCGGTAGACCCCCTTGATCAGCGCCTGCTGGTCCTGCAGGTGGACGAGTGCCTGGCGGACATAGGGCTGGGCGATGATCTTGTTGAAGTTCCCGGTAGTGTTCTTGAAGTTGAACAGGGTGTAGCTGAACCCGAAGCTGGGGAACCCGTAGACGGTGTAGCCGCTGCGCTGCAGGGTCGGCACCTGAGCGAGGCTGGTGAACGGGACCGCGCCGATCTCGAGGTTGCCACTGCGGAGCTGGTTGAACTCGGCGGCCTCGGACGTGAACGCCACCTGCTGCAGCTCGCTGATGTGCGCCTTCTGCGGGCCGGTGTACTTCGGGTTCGGCTTCATGCTCAGCGCCGCGGTGTTCGGGTTGTAGGCGGTCAGCCGGAACGGGCCGTTGACGACCTGCCACAGCGGGTTGGTCGCGTAGGTTGCCAGGCTGCCCGCCTGCTTCGCGAGGAAGTCGTAGATCTTCTTGGCGTTCGCCGGGACCTTCCAGTCCAGCGCCGGCCCGCCGACCGCGGCGCGGTTCCACGCCGTCGAGGGCAGTGGCGTGATGAACGTCAGCTGGTTGAGGTAGAAGAACTGTGGGTTGAACGGCTTGGTCAGCGTGAGCGTCACGGTGGTCGGATCGGTCGCCTCGGCCTTGGCCACGCTGTCCGGGAAGTAACCGGGCGTGTAGTTGCCGAAGTTCGCGGGGCTCTCCTTGACGGCGGCCTTCAGCAGGGCGATGAAGAAGACCACGTCGTCGGAGACGACCTTCTTGCCGTCGGACCAGGTGTAGTTGTCCTTCAGCTTGATCGTGACGGTCTTGTTGCCGTTGGAGAATGCCGGCTCACCCCCCAGGCTCTCCTTGGGGTCGATCTTCGGCTGGGTGCCCACCCTCGAGGCATAGAGCGGACGGAACAGTAGATTCTGGAACTGGTAGATGTTGTAGACCGAGCCGTTCGCGGCCGGGGTGATCGGGAAGATGTAGTTCGGCCCGGCGCCCGGGAACTGCGCGACACGGACGACGCCGCCATCGGTGGGCGTCCCCTTCTGCGCGGGCAGCGTGCCGTAGGTCGCACCGTCTGCGGCGACCGACGACTTGGCGGTGTTCGACCCGGTCGTTCCGGAGCAGGCCGCCAGTACGACGGCGACCGCCAGTGCGACGGCGGCGGCCGTGGTGCGGGGGTGCGTGAGCGTCACGCGGGTCCTCCTGCAAGTTTGGCCGACCACTCCCGGCATGGGCCGGGCGGTGGTCGTGCGGAGTCGTCGGGTCGGTCGGTGAGGCAGCCCCTGGCCACGTCCCGCCGACAGTGGGCGCGTTCCCCAGCCCGCCGGGCTGTATACGGGATACACGCGGGGATCAACCTGGCGACTCCGAGCCCGCGGTGTCAATCGCCGAGCCGGCCGATCGGGTGGATCGCGGACTGTTTACATGGCGTTACCTCTCGGCAACACAGAAGTGCAGCTACCGGGCCGAGCGGCCGACGGTCCCAGCGGACGTTCGCCCGCGCACCGGGAGTCGGTGGCTGCGGTGCAGCCAGTCGTCGTGGAACCGGGCCGGCCGTAGCATCCCGTTTCGCTGTGCACGCATCGGGCGCCGTGCCCCCTCGGCGGGGCCGGCCCGAGCCCGGCGGGAGACCATGACAATGACCTACGAGGACGCCCCGAACGCCGGCGCGCCGGGACCAGCCGGGCGGTTCCCGGCCGAGCGCACCGCCGTCGTCACCGGCGCGGCGTCCGCCCGCGGCATCGGGCGCGCGCTGGCCGACCGGCTCGCGGGCGCCGGCTGGGCCGTGGCCGTACTGGACCTGGATGCCGCCGCCTGCGCCGACGTGGCGGCGCGGCTCACCGAGCGACACGGCGTACCGGCACTCGGCGTCGCGGCCGACGTCTCGGACCCGGCGTCGGTGGACACGGCGATCTTGCAGGTGGAGGCCCGGCTGCCGGCGGTCGTCGCCCTGGCAAACGTCGCGGGGATCAGCTCACCGACGCCCTTCCTGGAGGTGACCCCGACCGAGTGGGACCGCGTGTTTGCCGTCAACATGCGGGGCGCCTACCTGGTCACCCAGCGGGTGCTGCGCGGAATGGTCGACCGCCGGCTCGGCCGGATCGTCAGCGTTTCGTCCATCTCTGCCCAGCGCGGCGGCGGTACCTACTCGAAGGTCGCCTACAGCGCGTCGAAGGCAGCGGTGATCGGCTTCACCCGCGCCCTGGCCCGCGAGGTCGGCGAGTACGGCGTCACCGTGAACTGTGTGGCTCCGGGGCCGGTGGACACCGACATCATGGGCGGTCCGCTCACCGAGGAGCGGAAGGAGCAGCTGGCCGCGGATGTGCTCGTCGGCCGGGTGGGCTCGGTCCACGAGGTCGCGGCGCTGATGGCGTTCCTGCTCGGCGAGGACGCCGGTTACGTCACCGCGGCGACCTACGACATCAACGGTGGGCTGCAGGTCTCGTGAGTTCGCTGCCGGCGGCCGCCGATGTACTCGCCGCCCTGCCGGCGCCGCTGGTCGTCCCCGGCGCCCGCGCGGACATCCGGCGGGCGCGGGCGGCCACCGGCCGGCGAACCGCTGTCCTGGACGACGACCCAACCGGTTCGCAGGCAGTGCACGGCGTCTCGGTGGTCACGGTCCTGGAGTCCGCGGAGCTCGCCGCCGGACTGGCCGGGGTCGGCGCGACCTGCTTCGCCCTGACGAACACCCGCAGCCTGCCCGAAGCCGAGGCGGCCCAGCTGACGTTGCGGGTGGGCCGCGACCTGCTGGACCTCGGTCGGCGACTGGGTGGACCGATCGACGTGGTCAGCCGCAGCGACTCCACGCTGCGCGGTCACGTCTTGGCCGAGATCACGGCTCTGGGCCACGCCCGCCGACGTGTCCTGGGTACCGGCTACGACGGGGTGCTGCTGGTGCCGGCGTTCCTGGAGGCGGGCCGGGTGACCGCGGGGAACGTCCACTGGGCACGGGTGCACGGGGACCTGGTGCCGGTGGGGCAGACGGAGTTCGCGCAGGATGCCACGTTCGGCTACACCGCCTCGGACCTGCGCGAGTTCGTCGCCGAGCGCAGCGGTGGGCGGCTGCGGCCTGCGGATGTCGCGGCACTGAGCCTGGCCGACATCCGCCGAGGCGGACCCGAGCGGGTCACCGAGGTGCTGTCCGGGCTGCGCGACGGCCGCATCGTGGTCGTGAACGCGACCGAGTACGCCGATCTGGAGGTCGTCGTGCTGGGCCTGCTGGCCGCGGAGGCTGCGGGCCGGTCCTTCCTGCACCGGACCGGGCCGTCGTTCGTGCGGGCGCTGGCCGGCCTGGAACCGCAGGAACCGCTGTCCGCGGCGCAGGTGGGGGCGGGGCGCCGGGCCGCGCCGGGCCGACACGGGCTGCTCGTCGTCGGTTCCCACGTCGGCCTGAGCAGCCGGCAGCTCGCGGCTGCCCGTGCCCGCGGCGGGTTCACCGAGGTGGAGCTCGACGTCCGGGCGGTCGCTGACGGCCGCCGCCGGGACGGCCACGTGGCCGATGCCGCCCAGCGGGTGACTGCGGGGCTCGGCGGGTCCGACGTGCTGCTGTCCACCAGCCGTGAGTTGCTGCTGGGCGCCGACCGCGACGCCAGCCTGGCGATCGCGCGGGCGACATCGCACGCGCTCGCCGAGGTGGTCCGCGGCGCGCGCGCGGCCCGACCGTCCTGGGTGGTCGCCAAGGGCGGCATCACCTCCCACGACGTCGCGGTGGACGGTCTCGGCATCCGGCGGGCAACCGTGCTGGGACAACTGCTGCCCGGCCAGGTGTCGGTGCTCGAGCCGGTGCACGCCGCGCCGGAGGTGGTCGGGATGCCCTACGTGGTGTTCGCCGGCAACGTCGGGAACGACCAGACGCTGGCCCACGTCGTCGACCTGATGCGAGGGGGGCGTGACCTCGCCGCGGATGGCCGGCCTCACTGACCATGCCCGCCGAGAAGCTCGCGCCCGGAGTCGGCCGGTGAGCGCGCTGGCCGACGGCTTCCGCCAGCTGGACCGCCTGCATGCCGACCACGTCGACGCCGGCGACGACCTGAACCGGGGTCGGGCGATTGCCCGCGAGATGGAGCAGGTGGCCACCAACTTCGCGGCGATCCTCGGAAGAGCGGCCGGCGTGGGCGTGCTCGTCGGTTGACCAAACTGACCCGCGACCCGGCTGCGCGTGAAGTCGCTCACGAGAGCGAGTGGGTGCGGGTCGATGTCGACGCCGGCCGGTTTCCGCCGACGGGCGTCTCGCTTCAGCAGGCCATCACCACTCAGCCCGACGGAACCCGCGGTGAGGACACCCTCGCGACGTCCGGCGTCGACATGATGACGCCGGCTGCTGCCGGGCTCCTGGCCAGCCGGCAAGTGGCGGCCGCCGACCTTGCCGACGGCCGGTGAGCGTGAACCCGCTGACACCATCGCAAAGCCAAGCCGCACGCCGCGGCTCCAAAGTGATCAGCCGGGCTCGAGGCCGTGCTCGCTGCCCGCACGGCCGAAGCCAGCGAGTAGCCGGAGCGAGCGCGCGTTATGCGATCGTGACCGGCCCGATGTACGTACAGGGTCACAGCGGCCTTCTCTTCCCGGGTCGCACCTGTCGGTGTCGACCTTCCTGCGGTGCGACGCGGCGCCCAGGAGCCTCGCCGCGAAGCGCCCACGAGGGAGTTCCATGCGTTCTCGCACGCCTCAGAGATGGTCGCGCGTCGTCGACGTCGGCCCGGAGTACGTCGAGCAGTACCTGACCCCGGATCGGCACGCCTGGGCGGTGGCCATCCGCTACGGGGTCCTCACCGCGCGGCCGCGCCTGTCCGAGCCCGCACCACTGGTCGTCCCGCTGGACGATGTACGCCGGACGCGGGTCGTTGACCTGCCAGGTGGTCGGTGGGCGGCCGAGCTCGAGCGCCGCGATGGCGCCGTCACCCAACTGGCGGTGCGCGCGGAGATCGTCGCGGCGCGGATCACCGAGCGCATCCGGCTGCTTCGATGACCGTTACCCGCGCCGCCGACCCGGGCGCGGCCGTCGCCGGGCCCGGTAGACGGCCCTGGCGGGACGGAGTGGCCGCTGTCGGTGGTCCCGCGCTGCTGTCGCTGGTGCTGTCGTTGGCCTGGTCGTGGCGGCCCAGCTACTGGCAGGACGAGGCGTTCACCCTGTCCGCGACGAGCCGGCCGCTGACGTCGTTGCCGCACCTGCTTCGCGACGTCGACGCCGTGCACGGCCTCTACTACGCGCTGCTGAACGGCTGGGTGCACGTGAGCACGGCGGCGGGCTGGGTGCGAGCGCCCAGCGGCCTCGCCACCGCGGTGACGGCCGGGCTGGTCGTGGTCCTCGGCTGGCAGCTCGTCGACCGACGGCTCGGGGTGGTCGCGGGGCTGATCTTCGCGGTCCTGCCGATCAGCAGCTACTACGGGGCCGAGGCGCGCGGCTACGCCCTGGCCGGGATGCTCGGTGTGGCGTCGACCGTGACGGCGGTCGCTGCCGCTCAACGTGGCGCGCGACGGTTGTGGGTGGTCTACGCGACCCTCGTAGCGACCGCCGGCTACGCGTTCCTGTTCACCGTGCTGGTCGTCGCTGCGCACGGGGTCTGGCTGCTCGCCGAGCGCCGACGCCGGCGGGTGCTCGTCCGGTGGGTCGGCGCGACGGCCAGCGCCGGGGTGACGCTCCTGCCGCTGGCCGCGGTGGGATCCCGGCAGGCCGCTTTCCAGATCAACTGGATCAACCGGCCCGATGCGGACTCGGTTGCCCAGTCCTGGCGGGTTTGGTTCAGCGGGTCCCTGCTCCTGGCGCTCGTCATCTGGACGCTGGTCCTGGTGGCGGTCGTGGCGGCTGTCCGCGCCGGCCGCAGGGGTGCCGGCCTCAGCCTGGTGGTAATGGCCGGCGGGATCGCTGTCCTCCCGCTCGCGCTGCTGATCTCGTTGTCCGCGGTACAGCCCGTGTACACGCCCCGGTACGTCGAGGCCTCCGCCGTCGGGTTCGCCCTGCTCGCCGGGTACGCGCTCACCCGGCTGCAAGGACAGCGAGCTGCTCTGGCCGGTGCCCTCGCCGGCGTCGCCGTGGTCGCAGTCCTCGGAGTGCCCGCGCAGGTCCTGCAGCGGCGCCCTGCCGGCCACGGCGACACGCAGGCCGACCTGGCCGCCCGGCTGCGGTCCGAGCAGCGAGCCGGTGACGGCGTCTTCTACGCCCCCACCTACTGGCGGGTCAGTGCGGCCGCGTACCCGGCCAGCTTCCGGCGCCTCGCGGACCCGACCCTGAGCGCGGACCCCATCCGGAACGGCGACTTCATCGGGGGCGTCGCCACGCCTCAACTGCTGCGGGCGAGGCTCGCAGGAGTGGACCGGATCTGGTGGTGGCATCGCGACGGCCTGCCCGGACCGAACACGGACGCGAGCAGAGAACTCGAGGTGGTCCGAGCGGCTGGTTTCCAGGTCGTGGAGCATCACGACGGTGCCGAGACGGACCTAGAACTGCTGCAGCGGGATCCTCGCCGGTGAGTGTCCTGCGCCGGCTCGTACGGTCGCCGGGGTGCTGACCGACGCGCCGACCGGCCCGGGCTGCTGGCACCACTGGTCGCTGCACAACGACAGGGAGTGCGGCCGACGGCTGCACGTGCAAACGGGCGATGTCCGGGCCGACTCGGCCGGAGCGGCCGGTGCCGATTACGAGGACGGGCGGCCCGGCATCCTGGCCGGGTGACCGTCGCTGACCCTCGCAGGTTGACCGACGGCCAGGCCGCGGAGCTCGTCGACCTGCGCGCCGAGAACCATCGCACGCACGACTGGTCCCGGTTCGCCCTGACGGGGCAGCAGAGCCGAGTCCGCCGGGGTCCCGGCCCGGACGATCGCGGGCGCGGTCGGGGTCGGGGTCGGGGTCAACGCGAACCGGGTCCCGGAGGTGGTCCGCGCGGCTGGGCACGGCCAGCCCGACGTTGGCCCGGTCGGCTGGATCACCACCTGGGAGGCCGCGGCCCACCTGGGCGTCGGGCCAAAGCGGCTCGAACGGGCACGGCCCCGCCGGCGAGACGGCCGGCGTCGCCCGGATGTTCGGCTGGACCCAGCGGTGGCGAGACGGCTAGCTCGATCAGTGGTGGGCGAACAACCGGGACGATGCCGCCGCCGATCGGCGGACCGCCCGCGACGCGCGCAGCTGCTCACCGGCGGCGCGACCCGGCAGGCCGTGGCCGATGAGGTCGGAGTCGACGTGCGGACGGTCTACCGAGCTAGTGCTACGCGTACCACTTGATCAGCAACTCGGGTTCGGTCACCGGTTCAGTGCTCGCGGTTGTCCCGCTGTAGCCGTCCACGGCGAACGCGTAGGAGCCCCTCGCCCGGCGCAGACCCGCTTCGCGAAGGAAGGTAGAAACTCCCACACCGGCCTGAGTGGCTTGCTTCTCGACCAGCGAGCCAGGCCCTTCAGTCCAGGTAGTCGCGCAGCACCTGGCTGCGGGAGGGGTGGCGCAGCTTGGACATCGTCTTGGACTCGATCTGGCGGATCCGTTCGCGGGTGACCCCGTAGACCTTGCCGATCTCGTCCAGCGTCTTCGGCTGGCCGTCGGTCAGGCCGAACCGCATCGAGACGACGCCAGCCTCGCGTTCGGACAGCGTGTCAAGCACCGAGTGCAGCTGCTCCTGCAACAGGGTGAAGCTGACCGCGTCGGCCGGCACGATCGCCTCGGAGTCCTCGATGAGGTCACCGAACTCGGAGTCGCCGTCCTCGCCGAGCGGGGTGTGCAGCGAGATCGGCTCGCGCCCGTACTTCTGGACCTCGACGACCTTCTCCGGCGTCATGTCCAACTCGACGGCGAGCTCCTCCGGCGTGGGCTCGCGACCGAGGTCCTGCAGCATCTGCCGTTGTACCCGGGCGAGTTTGTTGATGACCTCGACCATGTGCACCGGGATGCGGATCGTCCGTGCCTGGTCGGCCATCGCCCGGGTGATGGCCTGCCGGATCCACCAGGTGGCGTAGGTGGAGAACTTGTAGCCCTTCGTGTAGTCGAACTTCTCCACCGCCCGGATCAGCCCGAGGTTGCCCTCCTGGATCAGGTCCAGGAACAACATTCCCCGGCCGGTGTAACGCTTGGCCAGCGACACCACCAGGCGCAGGTTGGCCTCCAGGAGGTGGTTCTTCGCTTTGCGACCGTCCATCGCGATCCACTGGAACTCGACGGACAGCTCGATCGGGGTCGTCGCTTCCGCGGCCCGCTTCTCGTCGGCGAACAGGCCGGCCTCGATGCGCTTGGCGAGCTCGACCTCCTGTTCGGCGTTGAGCAGCGGGACCTTGCCGATCTGCTTGAGGTAGTCCTTCACCGGGTCCGCGGTTGCACCGGCCGACGCGATCTGCTGGACGGGCTCGTCCTCGTCGTCGTCGGAGATGACGAACGACTCGTTCTCGGTCACCTTCCCGGTCACGGCGCCGGCCGTCGCGGGAACGGCGGCGACAGCGGCTGCTGCCTCGCCGTCCACCTCGGCGTCGACCTCGATGACCGCGGCGTCGGCCTCGACCTCGGCCAGCTCGGGGTCCGCGGCGATGTCGGCGGGCGCGTCGATGTCCTCATCGCCCAGCTCCGGCGCTTCCTCGACCGCCTCGTCGGGGGCCGCCTCGGCGTCGTCTCCGCTCGCCCCGGTCTTACCGACCGGCGCCTCCTTCTTGGGCGCCGCCGTCGTCTTTGCCGATGTCGCAGCAGCCGACTTCCCCGCGGTCGACTTCCCCGCACTGGGCTTCGGAGCACTGGACTTCGCAGCAGCCGACTTCACCGTCGTGGACTTGGCCGTGGGCGCCTTGGCAGAATCCGTCTTCGGGGCGACGGTGCTCGCGGTGCCGTTCTCGGCGGTGCCGTTCTCGGCCGTGCCGTTGTGGGCAGATCCGTTCTCGACCGGGGCGACCTTGGCCGCCGCCGACCGGGTGCGCCGCTTCGCGACGGGCTTGGCCGTGGGCTCCGGCTCGGCAACCGCAGGCGTCCCGTTACCTGAGATCCCGTTGCCCGGCGACCCGTCACCTGAAGTCCCGTTGGGCTGGTGGTACACCACCGGATCGAGAGTCGCCGTCCGGGAACGCGTGTGCCCGTTCGCGCGTTCGGTGTCCGAGGAATGCTCGTCGGACACCTGCGCGACGACGAGAGCGGTCCGCCCGGAGGCGGCCAGGGCACGCCTGTCGGCCCGGGAGTCCGGGTGGACGGGGCGCTGGTCCTCGGGAGTGGCGTGGGACGACACGGAGCACCTTTCGACGGAACACGGGGTCTGCTACCGGGGCATGTGGCCGGGCTCCCACCGAGTGGCGAGACGGGGCGACGGGCAGCTGGGGGTCCGGCCAGGTGCCCGGCCGTTCGCCCTGGCCGACCGCTCGATTGTGGCACGGCGCCGGTGGACCTGTCGGGCATCGACCGCTGCGGCGCCGCCCGTCGAACCGGTGCCGGGTGCGCCCGGGCGTGAACCGTGGACCGGCTGCGCGGCGGCTCGGTAAGTGCCCGTCGCGACCGGTCGCGGCTCAGGACCGTGCCGCCGCGGCGTCGTCCTCGGCGTCGGCCTTGACGGCGATGACCGGGCACGATGCGTCCAGCAGAATGCGTTGGGCCGTCGACCCGAGGATGAGCTTGCCCACCGGCGAGCGGCGCCGCAGACCGATGACGATGGCGTCCGCTCCGGAGTCGTCGGCTGCGGTGATGATGTCATCGGCCGGATCGGAGCTGTCAGCGAAGCGCACCACCGAGTACTCGGGCGCGTCGCCCCCGAGCAGCCCGGCGATCGCCTCGTCGCTCACGGTGGCGGGATCGACCCCGCCCGACTCCGACCCCGAGCCGTTGGGCACCCTGATGGCCACGACGACCACGAGCCCCACCGAGCGGAGCCCAGCCTCGGCGGCCGCCGTCCGCAGGGCGGCCCGGCCTTCCGGCTTTGGCGTGTACGCGACGACGATCGGCACGCTTCCCCCCGCCTCCCTGACCGGGGCACCGCACCCGGCCGGGTTCCCGCGGAGCTCGGTCGCGCCGCGTCGGTGAGGTTAGCCTCGCGCCGGTTCGCCAGCGGACACCGTCAGATCCAGGCGCCGGCGGCGTACGCGGGCGGGCTCAGGCGCCGGCGGCGTAGTAGGCGCTCGGGCGCATCTCCAACCGCTCGCTCGGGGTCGTGCCGCCCCATACCCCGTGTCGCTCGGGGACGGTCAGCGCATGGTCCAGGCACTCACGGCGGACCGGGCAGGTCGTACACAGGACGACGGCCAGCGCCTCGCGCCGCGTCCGTTCGCGCGGGCGCTCGTCGTCCGGGCCCAGGAACAGTTCGCCGCTGGTACCCAGACAGGCTGCGTTCTCCTGCCAGCCATAGTCGACGGCGGGTGCGTTGCGCACGCGGGTGACAGCCATGTCGTTCTCCTCCGGACGGCCAGGGGATCGCGGGACCGGACGCCCCGGACCCGCCGCTAAGGCGTTCGTCGGCAACCGCGACCGGTGGGGCAGGACCACATCCGCGGTGACGCGAGCCGCGACCTGGTGCCTCTGCTGCCCCGGCGAGCGTCCGCGAACGGATGACACGACGTGTGATTGTGCGACTACGTGGAGTCACCCTACCGACGAAGATCGCCCCTTGTCCATGCGGAAATCATCGTCACCGAACCGTTACCTGCCTGCGACGCTGTGCCGACGGGGCGGAGCCGGCACTGATTCGGGCTGCCGACCTCTGCCGGATGCGCCGTCGATCAACGCGGTGGCGCCGCGTGCCCGGACGACACTGGACCGGTGACCGTCCCGCGCAGCGGCCCGATCCCGCCGACCGGGGGTCGAGGCTCCCCCAGAAACCCGATGAGCCCCAGAAGCCCGACGGGGCCCGGCAACCCGACGAGCCCCGGCAACCCGATGGGCCCCGGTGGCCCCGTGTCCCTCGGCGCCGGCGGCGGGCGGGGTCGGCCGGCGCCGAAGGTGCTCGTCGCCGAGGACGACCGCAGCGTCCGCGAGTCCCTGCGCCGCTCGCTGGTCTTCAACGGCTTCGACGTCGCGGTGGCGGTGGACGGCGCCGACGCGCTCGCGCAGCTGCACCGATCCCGCCCGGACGCCCTCGTCCTGGACGTGATGATGCCGCGGGTCAACGGCCTGGAGGTCTGCCGGATCCTGCGGGCCGGCGGCGACGACCTGTCGATCCTCGCGCTCACCGCCCGCGACGCCGTCGCTGACCGGGTGGCCGGGCTCGACGCCGGCGCGGACGACTATCTCACCAAGCCGTTCGCGCTCCCCGAGCTCGTCGCCCGGTTGCGCGCGCTGCTCCGCCGCCGTGCCGCCCCGACACCCACCGCCGACCCCACGCTGGCGTTCGCCGACCTGACGCTGGACCCGGCCAGCCGCGACGTCACCCGCGCGGGTCGGCCGGTGCGACTCACCCGGACCGAGTTCGCGCTGCTGGAGATGTTCCTGCGCCATCCGCGGACGGTGTTGACCCGGGAGCGGATCCTCGAGGAGGTGTGGGGGTTCGACTTCGCGACGACGGCCAACTCCCTGGAGGTGTACGTCGGCTACCTGCGGCGCAAGACCGAGGCCGAGGACGAACCGCGACTGATCCACACGGTCCGCGGCGTCGGCTACGTGTTACGCGAGGGACCGCCGTGAGCGCTCCGGCGGTACGGCCGCTGGCCGGGGCCCCGATCGCGCCGGCCGTGGGCAGTCGGGTCCGCCGGATCCGGCGGGCCAGACGCGGCCGGCTGGACCTGCGGACCCGGCTGACGGTGCTCACGGCTGTGGCGGTCGGGGTTGCGGTTGCGCTCGCCGCGGCAGTGTCCTACCTGGTCGTCCGGTCCCAGCTGTACGGCCAGTTGGACACGACACTGCTGAACAGCGCGCGCGCGACCGCGGCGGCGTCGAACGTCCAGACGCTGCTCAACCTGCCGGCGGTGACCCTCGGGGTCGATGTCCAGGTGGCGCTGATCGAGCGGACCGCGACCGGAACCGTCGTCCTCGTCGCCCCCGGCCAGCCGATCGTCGGGGCCGCGGAGCAGCAGGTGGCGGCCGGGGCTGCCGGGACGTCCCTGCGCTCGCTGCGGATCGGGACGACCATGTACCGGGTCGCGGCGGTGCCGCGGCCCGGCCAGCCGGGCGTGGCCCTCGTCCTCGCCCGGCCGACCAGCGACACCGTCGAGACGCTGCAGAACCTCTCACTCGTCCTCGGCGCGATCGGCGCCGCCGGCGTGGTCGCCGCCGGGATCGCCGGGTACAGCGTCGCCCGCGCCGGACTGCGCCCGGTCGCGGAGCTGACGACCGCTGCCGAACAGGTCGCCCGGACGACCCGGCTGGAGCCGCTGGTCATCCCCCCGGCCCGCCGCCACGACGAGGTCGCCCGGCTGGCCGACTCCTTCAACCGGATGCTCGCCGCGATCGCCGAGTCCCGGGACCGGGAACGCCGCCTCGTCGCCGACGCCGGGCACGAGCTGCGGACCCC
>JAABUP010007379.1_pt1 | contig 14830 bp, 23 predicted proteins | sample 5559201 | NCBI WGS metagenome assembly JAABUP01 (sample SAMN10711887, study PRJNA513373) | rock metagenome | isolation source: Antarctica rocks | place: Antarctica | reverse complement strand
ATGGTGACACACTCAGCGTCTTGCTGGTAGGTCCCACTGCACCTGCCACAAACTTGCGGCTGCCAGGGTGCTGCTCCATCCATTTCTGTGTGCAGCTTTTGGCCAGCTTGGCAGCCTCAAAATTCATCAGCCTCACATCTTCTTCATTATCCAAATGATAGTCCGACTGCAATAGCAGAGAATGCATGTCTACAGTCATGGCGTTCAGGCTGCAGGCAGAAGAGATAGCACCTTTGTCTTCTGCACTTGAGCTACTTCACCATGATGGCATCTCACTCACATCCGTAAGCCTGTTTGCTGATGCTGCTCACCAAATGCAGTATAAAGTATGTATTACCTGGGAGGTGCGGGTGCCATTGAAGGTGTTGGTCTCCAGAATATCAGCACCAGCTATGAGGAAGTCATTATGGATATCAGCAATGACATCAGGACGCGTGATGACCAAAAGATCATTATTGCCCCTCAGTTCATCAGGATGATTCTTGTAACGATCGCCCCTGAAGTCCTCTTCTGTCAACCTGATCATCAAGTGAGACTGTTAGGGAGTAAGATCTTAATTTGCAACACAGCTTTGAAAGCAGTGCATGATGCAAGCTGCTCTCTTGGCAGACACTGAACATGCTTGCTTTTAACCATGATGTTGTAATCGTCACCTATGCTTTTGAATGGAAGTTCCCATGGCACCATCAATGTAGATGATGCGCTCCTCCATGAGCTCTTGAAGTTGAACAAAAGCAGAAGACTTTGTAAGGGGATCTTTCCATTTAGCTGAGCTTGCTGTGACCTTGCTGTCCTCTGCATTTCCTGTTGCAGCATAGTGGAACAGCTGTTCACAAATTCTAAGTGAGAGCGAAGTGATCGCTGTGTTGATGGGTGCACCTTGTAGATTGCGTCTAATGCTGTGTTACTTTACAGCAGAGGTACAAGGACAACCACACATAGGCTATATCACCTGCTGGTGCACGTTCGAGCTCTTTGCTTGCGTCAGCTATGGCCTGCTGACCAGGAGGCTGTCTACGAAGCAATCTCCGTGCCTGTGTGACGACAAAGCCTGTCAATGTAGGCCATGTGCTAAGCAGTGGCTGATAACAGCGTCGTACGTTCTACATAGCAAGGCAATTCGCCGCACCAGCAGAAGTAGGGCAATCGGAAACAAGACAGGCGAGCTAAGAAATGCAGCTAACGCTACAGGTGGTAGCAGGAACGCCACAGATATGAGCAACAACACTGCCGCGATCAAAGGGTGTTCATATGCTGCAGTCTTGGTGTACAAGTATAGATCGAAGAACGACGTCATCGTAAAGCGAAGGTCACAGGCTCGGATGATTTAACTCGCTATGGAATGCAAGTATCAGGTCCCTTGAACGCTATTGTGGAGTAAGCACACAGCCTTCACCGCAGCGACTGTCCCTGCGTTCAACCTGCCGGGCAAGCATGCATGCTATGACACTCCGACACCAAGTTTACGCTTGGCGCTGATTAAGTTATGCGCAGCGCGAAGTCGATCCACTCCGACAGTTCCCGGCAGGCGTTACAAGACAGACTGGTTGGACATGGACACTTCCGAGAAAAGCATCGATGGCACGACTAGGACATGACAGCTGCATGCCCCGCCGTGAATGGCTGTGGGCACTATGTGTTGATAACGTCGGTGAGTCTGGATACGCGAGGACTAGCTTGTTACAGTGAGAGGTACGTCAACGCTGTGTGACTTAGATCAGCGATACGAGCGTAAGACGAGCCTATCACAACCGCAAGCGCAATGCACGCTCTCCTTCCAGAACCCAAGACGCATGATGAGTCACCACATGCCGCAAAGTTGCACCCGTGCTGAACTTGAAAAAGGTTGAACTTAGGTTTGCCATGCAGACACCATGGCGTCCGCTCGTCAGCCGCTCAGCTGGGATGATCGCATTACATCTGTGCGTACAGCTCGATTCAGAGTCACATACCAGAAGCTCGATCTGGCTCACAGTCAAATGGCTGACAGCACTTCCTCCCGTGTCAACACCACGCAACTGGCCGCTTATTGTGAGGCAGTGAAAAGGCTCATTTCTCAAGGCGTAGGAGAAGGACAAGCTGTGCAAGTCATGAAGCTGTGTGGCGGCGACCTTGACGCAGCTGAGCTGTGGATAGGGGTCTGCTCCTCAGTTGGGCTGACCAACATGTGTGACCCAAGTGACACATCTGAGTCTTGGGTCTGGGAGGGCACTGCAGGGCATTTGTACTTTGCCCCCAGCTTGATGGAAGTCGTGAGAAGGATGCAAATTCCAGGCTCTCAGGAGGAGTTTGCTGACGTTGCCAGTGTACTGGAAAACACTTCAAATGCAGTCACAATGGAGATGCAGCAAGAGGTAACCCAATTCGAAGCTGCAAGGCAACTGACAGAGAAGTCTCATGCCATCGGCCTCTCTGTCCAAGACATATTTACGCGCCTTGAAGCCAGTTCTGGCATTGCCAGGTCCAAGGTTGTTGCTATTGAGGAAATCCTCAACCCAGTTGTGTGGGATCAGTACAACAAGCAGAAGCAATGGATGGTTGAGCCAAATGAGACATGGCTATTCCATGGATCTGGACCAGAGAACATTGCTCACATTGCAATGGAAGGCTTTGACCTCAAGCTAGCAAATCCACAGGGCCAATATGGCTCTGGTGTGTACTTTGCATCGCACAGCTCAACAAGCCTACAATACACTACCAAAGCTGCTCTGAAGGCTATGGGTGGTGTTCCTGTTCAGAGTCAACAGCGCAGTAAGCTACTGGACACTGCCAGAAGCAAGGGTCTGCAAGTCATGCTGCTGTGCACGGTGCTTTTGGGCCATGTTGGTACTGGGCAGGCTGGACAGACACAGGCACCTGCAGGATCTGATTCTGTGGGTGGGTCAGTGATGCATGTGATCTACAAGTCTGAGCAGGCATACCCACGCTACATGGTGTTCTTCAGGCCTTGAAGTATACTGCTGTGATGCCCTGGGAGACAGCCTCAATGTGCTTACAAGTCAGCTTGTACAATCATGTGTATTGCTGCCACAGTGATGTATCAATACCGAGATATGCTTTCTCACAGCAGATGCGTGGTGGCAGTGAAGCCTCTGTGGCTGTGTCTTGATAGCAAGCAAAGTTCTCTGTTGCATGTAGAACACTTTTACGCAGGGATGTTGTCTCAGGCCAGATACACAGCTGCGTACATGTACTTACCCACCCGTATACAATAGGCCTTGCAGCCAACTAGCATAAGCTCGCCTGTATTTGCAACGGCCGTTGGATCAATGTAGAGACAACAAAGTACAAGGCTGTTGAAGTGCTGCTGTTTGCTGATGACTGACTTTTGGAATAGCCTGTCTTGCAATTGTAGCTGTCTATACTTTGCGGTGATGAACTGAACGGACATCTTGGGACACGTAATAAGAACACCCTCATCTGCTGCAAGTGTTCCTAACCCATCGTGGCAGCTGTCTGCCCTTGGCAGGCAACATGTGTAGTGTAGGTTGCCCTGGCAAATTGCAGTATGTGCATGGTATACAAACCTGTCGCAGCATCAACAGTGTGCTACCTATAACCTCAAAATTTGATGTACCTAGTGAGTTTGCATGGGTTGTCAAGAATACAGTAGAGTCACGTTCATGCCACACATGCTTGAAAAGATAGTGAAGCATATTGGCACAATTCAATCAAAGCAAAGTATTGATCCAATTTCTGCCCAGAAAACATGCAGAGTGGAACTAAGAAGCTGATGCTTTCATCTACATCACATGGTTGAAACAGTCAAAGGCAATGCAGCAGACACGTCAGACGCATATGATACGCCTGTCATGCTCAAGAAGTCAGGATCTTTGGTCCAGCCTTCAGCTCAATGAGCTTGCTGCACAAGCTGACTAGGCTGGCACATCAGTGGCTTTCTCCAGACAGTCAAACTGTGTCATCCAGCTCTGCAAGCGCTGCTGCATTTGCTGCTGCCACATCAGCAGTGGTCCTGCGAACCCCAATGCCCCATGCTGCTAGCAAAAGAGCTTCTGCTCTACCATGATCCTTCTTGCGTCTGCAGCCCAAAGACATTAGTTGTCACATTGCATCTGAGTGCGTAAACAAGTCCAATACAGCAAAGCAGACAACCTACGAATAGCAGAAAGTGCATGTGTTCAGCTGCTTGATGCCTCAGCAACAAATCAGAATTAGATTGCACTATATACCAGCAAGCAGGATCAACGCATTTGTATATCAGATGGGTTGGGCACAGCTCAGACGTGACCCTAGACTTTTACCCCGTCATGGATTTAAAGTGGGCCCATTGGAATTTTGCGTCGGAGTGAAGGAAGCACAAGGGTGTGGTGCGGTGTAGGAGTCATACTTTAGCTGCGAAATTGTTTGAGGCAAAAAGTGCTGTGCTAGCTCCCGGCTACCCTCTTTGCCTGCCTTTATTAGCTGCATATCAGTCTTCCACACTTTGGCTGACACAGTCTCAAATGGAATGCCATGAGACAGCAGAACCCCTTTCCAGATACCACAGTTGTAGCCAGCGCTGAACCAGCTCCACTTGCCATTCAAGGCATTTGGCATGGGGTGCTCAAGAACAGCTCGTACTTCTGTAGACTGGGATAAGTTGAGACTGCTCATGAGCTTTGATATGCCCAATGGATCTGCCTGCCTGCAGCACACAGGGCACAGCTGATTGCACCAACTGAGCTTCCGGGAGCTTGACCAACATGTGAGCTGCAGCAATGGCCTGTTACTTGATCGTCAATTGCAAGGTGTAAGCGCAGGACTAAGTGCAAGGATTGAGCAGGTACCAAATGTTATGAAACTGTAAATCACATTAGCAGCTATTCTCGTCATTGCAGAGGCAGCTGGCTTATGTGCAAGTCCTCTGCTCAAGTCACTGCACAATTGAGCCTGTTGACCAAGTCAATGCACACATGCATTGCAAGGACAACCATGCTTGCCTTTGGAATCGCTTGCCAATAGCAACGCTGACCAGTGGCATATCATGCAGCTCAACCTTGGCATCTTGAAGCTGAAGCTGTGTGGCACTGGAGGTCAATTCCCACTGCATCACGGCAATTGCGCCGCCGATATCTGGATCTATCCCAAGAACGCATAGTTTCTGTGCTGTGGGCACAACAAGAGAAGCCGCTGCCTCTGAGGCAAAAAGCCTGTCAAGGTCATCCCTGCTGAGGCCTGGTGCTATGCTAGAAGAGGGGCTTCTACTGTCATGGTGTGAAACTGCAGTCAAAAAGTCTGTTCTGGCTCATACCGCTGGGTACGCAGTGCGATGCTTGCATCACAAAGTATTGCTCTCACCAGTACTGTAATTTGTCGAGCAGACATAGATATGGCAAAGTTTGATCTGGCCTGTGCTATGCCACAGCCTCAGGCGGGTTGGTTGCACAACGCGACGAGAGACATTGAGCAAGCTCGTCAGCTGCATCTGGGCATGTGTGCAGGCCATGCTACATTACCAGGACCGTTGCGGCCTTGAACAGAGACCAAGCCACATGTGTAGTCCTGCTTGGAAACCCTTTCTGCTGCTGGCTAACTGCAGGGTGATGTCACGAGCAATCTATGCAACAGGTTCTGCGGGAACAAAATGCGACTTGCGAAGTTATGCGTGTGCTGGCAACCCGGTTGTTGAGTCAGGATCAGAGAACCATTGCCGTGTGTGTATGAATGGGTTCTTGAGATTATTTAGCTGTAAATAATTTAGCCTTGATGTGGACCTTGCATGAAGTCAGTGCTTGCAGATGTCTGGGCCTTCAGTCGTGACGAAATTTCACCAGCTCATTTGCCGCCCTGCTTTGTTGCTTGCTGCCAGGAGATCACTCCTTGTATCACTCCAATGATTGATTTATAACACTTTGCACCTTGATCTGATTTCAATTAAACCAGTTACATGTCATCTGAAAGCGAGGTCACAGTAGTTGTGCTCAGGAAGCAAGGCATTTCCAAGGGCAGAAGCATTTTCCTGAAGATCGGCATGCTCCTATGCAGCGGGTAACCTGACAGTGGCTCTGCAGTGTCGAGGCAAATTTGACCACTACACTGCATTGAACTATTGACATCAACATATGGTGGTTTACGCATATGCATAGGCACAGGTCAGTCACCTTAAAGAAGCAGAGGCCAATTGCAGCAGCTAAAGATCACGTTTGCACAGCAAGGACGCCGGCATTTATATTGCCCCAACTGACATGCGCAGCAGGTTTTGAATGGTAATGTCATGCTGCAACAGTGACTTCTTGAGCAACAAAATGCGCTGTTCAGCAGCTTCTGCTTGGTTGTCTAGATCTGACAGCCGAGCATGAGAATTAGCAGCATCTTTATCATGCTGCTGCTGCTGTATCAGTTTGTCCTGCGATCCCAACACACAGCTGGTTAGTGTCACAGAACACTGTCAAATGAGCAATCTACACAGCATCCTACTTTGCCTGACCTCTCAAGACAAGCATGCACACTGTCTTAAAGCACAGCAACGTCCATTTACCTGGTATCTTTGCCGCTCCTCTGCCCAGAACTTGAGTTCGGTGTTCATGGTTTCTAGATCCTCTTGCAAGTACTCCACACATCTTGCCAGTGGGTTTGTGCTCTGCACAGACAAGTTAAGTGACGACCGACTCAACAACCAGCTGCTCAAGCATGCCAGTTGGCTGCTTGACAATTCTGTTCAGTGTAGTCAGAAGCTAGACATTGCACATTCATGCCTGTGCATGCATAGATCACAAGCAATCTGAGCTATGCAACCTTGGCAGACTGATTGACCATGCAGAACAAGGTAAGCTGCCAGCATCTCATGAACCAACAAACGCAACCCAGCTGCATGTTTTCCTGCCCATTGTGCAATTAGAACACCGAAGCAGAATGTGGATGTTATGCATGTGCCCAATTTGTGCACAACAAAGGCTGCTCTCCAGCCAAGCTTCCAATAAAGGTAAGCGTGACCTGGAACGTGTACCTGGCACAGCTTCTGCACCAGCTCTGCAATGGCCAGAGCATCCCCTGCCTTGCTGGGACTGCTGTCATCCCTCTTTTTGCGGCGCAGGACAATGCCAGTGCTCTGGGGCTCACCCAAGCTGCCCTCCTCACTCACCTGCTCCTGCAATTCATGTGTGGCATGTTTTGCACACTGGTCCGATCAAGAGTTCTGTGAAAGCAAACGGGTTCCCACAATCAGTCGGCTGTCAAACAAGGAGATTCACACCGGATACCAACCAGACTGTGTGCATACAATACTTACCGGGAACTCAGTTGGACCTGTTTACGATGCTGTTTGGCATACACTGTCATCTTCACATGCAAGGTGTTTTTGCAAGGCTTTTGCCATGTATTTGTAATACTGTTTGTATTGCTCCAATGTGCATCTTCAGGCCAACAAATCTTGCACACAGACATGTGGACCTCTGCAGAATGGTGCGGCTTTGCAGGCAATCACCAATGAGGACCCCAAGGTGACTGTTTGCAGCGTTCAGAGGCAGAGCTACCTGCAGAGCCTTCTCTGCCTCCAGGATGTTACGCACAAGAGCACCTTGACCTGAAGCGCCCTGGCCTGTAGAGCGTGCAGTGGAGGGCAGGGCTTCTGTGACCACCAGGACATCACCATCATCCTCTTGCTGTGCACCTTCCTCAATGAGGGCCACGCCGGGCCCCATGCCTGCACACAGCAAGCCCAGGCTTGCCATTGTTTTGCTGTGTCGTACTGATGTCCTGCTTGCAGTACACGTCAGAATCCCTTGATATACTGACTTTCGCTTTCACGGGGCAGCTGGGACTTTGTCTTGCTGACCACGCCAAGCTTAGGCAAAAATCTTATGTTTGGTATGTCTAGATCAAAACGCTGACAAAGGTATGCAGAGTTTGAGCTATACATGGCCCTCCAAAGCCAAGACACACACGCCGGCAGTGACTCATGAATACAATGTCCTGAGCAGGTGCTTGTATTGTTTTCAAGCGTGCTACTGCATGCACATTCTTGGTAATGCAGGGCAGCAGCCTAGCTGTCTTGTGCCTGGCTAATGTAGGCAGCATAGGTACCTGCTGCAGAGGTGGGTCTCTTCAAGCCTGCAGAGGCAGGGCGGGCGCCAGGCAGCAAAGGCCTGGCAGAACTGATCATCTGCCTTGCAGCGTTTGCCTCACTGGTACCTGCAGCTGCTTGTGACTCTTGCACTGAGACGCCAGGGACAGGGCCGGCTACAGAGGGGGTTGGTAATGTGGTGTTCCGTAGGGCTGAGCCTGGACGCCCTGATGATGTCCCTGGCCTGGCTGTGCTACCCAGTGGGGTCTGTGGACGGCCTGCAGCAGCTATGATATCAAGTTTGGCCCAAGTGGGTACTGCTGGGTTTGAGTCAGTCGTTTGTGGTGCACAGCTGCTTTTGGTCAAGGTTGGTGAGTGACATAAGGACCTGATGGAGAGTCTGCAATTTGTTCATGCCAATGCACCAGCTGTTTCAATCCTTGCAACATCATGGTGCAACTTGGTTTGCATCATGAGCTGCATCATGAGCTGCATGCTGATGACAGCAATGCAATGAAATGCATGTAATTACATCAACAGCTTTTGCCCATGACATTCATGATATCTGTTGTCAGCAGCTATCTTGCTGACAGGCTTGCAACAGCACTCCCCTCCTGCATGCAGACTGTGCAGCGCATCTGTGAAGTTCACCTGAAGAGCCAGTCTGGGGAAGCTTGGGGGGTCCCCTTCGAGCAGAGGTGGGGCGCTCTGGCCTGTTGGACACTGCAGGGCGCTGCAAGGCAGACACCTCTTGCTCTAAAGGCCGCTCATCCAGCAGCTGCCTGGGCAAAGCCTCTGCAGATGCAGATGCAGGCGCTGGCACTGCACCTGCTGTTGTGTTCACTGCTGGACCTAATGAAGCACAGCTTCATGTAAGAAGTATGACTGCATGACTGCACAACTGTGTGGTGGATGCAGTCACATGTCTGCTGACAGCAAGCCTTGGATACAGGTCACCATGTGCCAGGAAGCAGTGTCTGCAGCGGATATGATCTGTGCAGAACAGTTTGACTTATACCTGGGAGATCAGCAGGTTGCGCAGCACTCCTGGTGGGTCTGTGGTGTACTTTTGCTGCCACACTTTCGTTGATCTGGGCAGCATCTGTGGGTGGTGGAGTTGGCAAGGGACGTGCTGCTGAGACAGCACGGTCTGGCTCTGCCTGCGCACCAGACTGCTGAAGCCTGTTGGATGCTGACACTGGTTGTTGCTGATTGTAAACCTGCAGGAATTGCCTTGTTCACGCCAAGCAAATGGACAAATAATTGGCTGTACTTTGGTGTTAGATGGCAGGAGAGCAGTGTGTATTGTTGGGAATGTGGCTTGCCTGCTGATCCAATGAAGTTTGCGTTTGCTGCAGAAGTGGTGAAACTGGTTGCTTTGGAGGCATTGCAGCCGTTTCTGGCATGATGGAGCTGCTTGAAGGCTCACTGGCAGCTGGTGGCATTGATGTCTGCAAAGTGGCTGACTGCTGGATGCTTGACGCGCCCTGCACCTTGGTTACTGAAACTGTCAGTCCATGCTTGCAGCACAGTAAGATTGAGAGTTTTTGCATCAGGCTTGTTGACTGTGTCACCTGCACCGTCTGAGCTGCTGCTCTTGCCAACATCTGTAAGAAGAGGTTGGTCTGCTCTGGCTCCAGTCCAGCCACAATCTGCAGCATCGCACCCGTTGTCAGCAGCATTTGCAAGGCAACAGTCAGCAATGCACCTACAGTTTGCTGGTGATGGTCATGTTTGCACTGATGGTGCCATGTTCGCACCTTGGCAGGCTTTGCAAGCACCTGCTCTCCCAAAGCATTGCTGATGCAATCAATCATCTTCTGCAGATATGCCATCTTTCCATCCTTGTCCTGTTCAAGGCATGATGGTGAGGCCAGTAGATAGCGCAGTAGGATGATACATGGGCTCAGTCAGCTGTGAACCTACCTGGATCGCTTTTGCATCTAGTTCTGCACCTGTGTACAGACCTGGTGCAAAGCCTGTGGTGCGTTGCACCTGCAACATTGAACAGGCATCAGCTGCATTCGCTGCTGACATGATAGCAGGTGGTTGAAGAAAGTGGCTACCTCGCTGATCACATCATGCAGAAACCTGAATGGGGGCTTTTTCAGCAAAGCTTCCGTCAATTTGGGCTTCTTGGCCAGTGGTGCATCTCCTTGCAGCGCGGCCTGTGTTGGCTCCCAGAACCTCTCCTCCATTCTGCTGAGGCTGATAGCGTCAAGTCAAGGCAAAGGCTGCCAACGAGTGATCAGTTACTCCGCTCCTCGTTGCAACAGTGGGTACACGCAAGGTCTGTGCTGGAAATGTCGCACTACTTCCTCGCAGATGGCTTGAGAGGTTTCTGCCTTGGCGCAGATGTGCTCACTGTATGTAGATGGCAGTCGCTCTTGAGTTGACCTGGCGCGGAGAGCTCGTGTGTCATGATCGGGACTCACTAATCAGATTCCCAAAGCTTCCGCCAAGGCTTCCGTGACAGTTGCGTTAGCCTTCCACTGCATGCGCATCCATGAGCGTGTTGCCTACTTAGAAGAGATGGAGGCGCCGTGCCAGACAGCTATTGACGCGCTCTCCACTTCTGCCCAAGTCTCCCCTCAGCATGTCAGCATTCCGTGTCTTGCTGATCAGCCCACCCTTGACCTCAAATTTCGGTGCAAATGTTTGGCAAAGGCTGCGCATGCGTCAATCATGTCATCAAATTCTGCGCAAGCGCATGGTTATCAGAGCATGCTGCAGCGAAGATGCAGCTGCTGCAGGTATACAGCAATCACCCAGGAAACTTGGACACATCGGTGGTGGTCAAAAGTGGTCCAAGGCCTTCAGCAACGGTTTGGGATGCGTAATGGGTGACATGTTGGGCTCGAGTGTCACGGGAGAGACTTTATCTGCCCTTCACAGCCTGCAGCTTGGCCTTTGCAACAGTTTGTTGGACCTATGCCAGAAGCCCCTCAAGACAGCAGCAAAGAACCTTGCAACTCCTGCCAGATCAACCTTAGCAGTGGCCTCATCAGCAGCTCCGACTCCATTCTGGATGTCTGCCAGTGCCTGTCTCCTCTTTGCTGTCTTGAAGCTTGTTCATGGTCAGCCAGCAATGGTTCTGTCATCATGCCAGGACAAGCTGGTATCCATGGTGGTAGCCAACCACGTCTTGTGGCCCCTCGCCAGATCCGTCAACGCCAGCATGGTGCCACAGCAGCATCAGGCAATGACAAACATTCTCATCCACACCGCCTGGAGCGCATGTCTTTCCAGTCTTAGCCATGCACCCAGCCTCATGTCACTGGCCAGCAGCGCACCACAACTGTATCATCTGGACATTTCTGCTGCTCTCAGCAATCTCATGCCAGAAGATGCTTTCACATCAGCAGCACTGGCCATGTACACAACCATGGAATGTGCTGTAAGTCCAGTGTTGGATCAGGCAGCCCAAGCATCAGACAGTGCCACAGACATGCTTGACAGCCTACCCAAAGCCCTGCTGCAAGAAGTCCTCAGCAGCACACTGGAACTGATGACGCCTATCAGGAAGCTGGTCAAGCGCCCCTCACAGCTGCAAAATGCAGGTATGCCGGGAAGTCTGATCTGCTAAATCACTGCAGCTAGATCTTTGCAAGCATGTGCAAAACTGCCTAGATTGTAACCTTATCCTTTATGAGTATGCCTGACCACCCTGGCTATTTTACTGGCGTCAATGTAACTCTCACTCTATTCCAGCAAAGCTGGCCTGCATCCATTTATATGCTGCCCTTGCAGGTGCTGTACCAGAACCTGAGTAGGGAGGAGTTGACATGGATGCTCTGGAGTAAGGCAATACGTCAATACAATAACAACTCATGAAAAGAATCTATAGCTCGTGCAAGTGAAGTGATGAGAGAAAAGCAATGTGATGAGTTCACAATGCACAGGTATTACACTGCTCTTGTTTTACACAGCTGAGCACGGAGAGCCTACAATCTGCAGAAACGGAGCAAGAAGCTCCGTGACCTATCGAGAGGGCGGTGCCGTCTTGACTTGCGCTGCGTGATACAGTGAAGAAAGTGTAGTCGATATGCGCAGCCATAAGACTCGACTCTCACATCGCAGTGCAAGTTGGCTGATCCGATGCGCAACATGGTGAACAACTGAGGCATGTTGTTCCCAATATGACGAGCGGCCAGAAACGAGATTGGTTGCAACTGCTACGTTTCCCGCAATCATGCCATCAGTGCGGACAGGTGCGCAAGCACCTTTGAAAAAAATTGTCAAGACAGCAGTTGTGCTTACAAACCAGACACTGCCGTATCTTACACCAACGGTGTTATGTAGGACTTCACAGAGGAAAGCAACCATTCCACCGCCTGTACATATCACCCAGGCCAGTTCGACTTTTCCATTCTGCGTTGTCCAGCACACTTTGCTGGCAAGAGAGACGACATGGTGCTGCTCTCTGGTTGGCAGTGTTGCGGGAAGAGTGTGAGAGGACATCCAGGTACAAACACAGGTCCTTAGGCATGATGCAAGCATGACTTGACCACAGCAGCTTGTGAACAAGAAACTGTGATGAACAAGAAACTGTGTGTAAGCTGCCTGTTTGAACGCTGGTGAGCTGTTCAGGTGGCTGTGCTGCTACACACAGCTGCTACAATTCCTGCTTTGCAGGTTGCCCTGCTGGGGTTCAACAGCAGCATGTGCCTGATCATGGCGCAGTGGCTGGGGTGGTGCTCCGGGATAGCAGCATCAAGAGACCAGTCATCATTGATACACAGGGTACTCGCTATGTTGTGGGTCAGACAACCACCAAGTGCTGTCACAAGTACTTGCTGACTGTCCCTGGCTGCATTACTGACTGTCACAGGTGAGCTACGATACACCACCATTTGTGGCACTGGACACTCTAATTGCCTCACTTGCTTGTTGGCTGCTTTAGCTGATCAGCAGGCAAGGTATCAGAAGTTGAATCAGTCTGTGATGATGCTTGGTAATAAAGCTGTATTATATTGCATGTACAACAACGATTTCACTCTGGTATTCAGAGGAAGCTTGACGCTAGCAAGTCAGCTTGAGGGACCAACTGCTGAGCAGCAAACATTTACTGACAACCACAAGTTGGCATATCAGAGAGCCATGTCTCAGCAAACCATAGCCTGCACTCGTTGTAAGCATCAGTTCCACCTTGGTCAAAAGGGTGGATGTGCGTATCACCCTGGAGCAATGGACTTTACCTGCAAGAATGAAGGCAGACCCAATGAAAGGAATATCTTTGATCGCTATGAGTGCTGTCAGCGGACTGTCCTTGACACCCCAGGTATGCTGCTTCTTCTGCATTGTGCAATTCGCTTCCTCACTGCGTGTACGATGGGGCGTGTCATTGAATTGGTGGACTCTGCTGTGATGAATGGTTTGTGCTCTCAGTACAAGATCTTCATTTTGTTTGATGCCACATACAAGTGTGATAGATTATGGTATGTTGCCCATACAGACTGCTCATTGGGCCGCCTTTGTAAAGCTCGTGTTAGTGCGCATGTGGAGCGCATGTCCTGCACCACAAGCATTAAAAAGCTGCTTCCTTGCATGCGGACTGGTCACTTGCACAGCCTGCAATGGCGTCTGAAAGACCCTCAAAATCCCTCACCAAGGTTTGAAAGTGTTCACGAGGCTGCTGTCAAATTGCAGTAATTGCACGGGTTCAACAAATGCTGATGTACAGCATCAAGCTGGCCTTTCTCATTCCATCACTCTTACAGGCTGCAGGCGTGACGGGCGTCATGCATCTCATACTGTGGACACACGCCCCTTTCAGGTCCATGATCAGGCCTGGGAGCAAGCATGCACAAGCTGCTGCCACAAGACTCTGGAAGATGTGCCTGGCTGCCAGCCAACTGATCATGTGTCAGACAAGCCTGAGATCCAGTTTGCTCAGGACGAGGCCACTCATGTGTTCTATGTACATCGATTCATGACAAGCGTGGCTCACTATGTCAGGTAAGCAATTTTGCTAGCAGTTGCTTTATCTAATTGGATTGTCACAATTTGTGATATGCCATTGCCTGTCACCATGCTAGCTTTAGCTGTGTAGTGATGTGCAGGAATGCACAAAGCATGCTTCCGCCTCAACAGGCGACAACCGGCACAGCACAGACGCATGCTTGTCGTGAAAACCTTCAACTGCACTATCTGCCAACATCAGCAGATCAAGGTGGGTTTGTGCCTCTTGCAGACAGGTGCCTCTGATGCTTGCAAACTGGAATTATGTAGGATTTGCTACAAATGCTGTGACTGGCTAGCTCAATATCGCTGAGGGTTGCATGCGTTTGCAGACAAATCGGCCAAATGTTCAGTCTGCTGGGAGGAGTACACATGGGGTGGAGTCATAGACGGGTCTGACACCATCGGCCCTCTGACAGAAGCACAGGCAACATGCTGCCCAAGTGGGAAGCATCTGTATTGCCAAGGCTGCTTGCAGGGGCATGCACAGAGCAAGATCGGAGACCTTGTGACCAGCATAGAATGTCCCCAAGTGCAGGAGTGCTCCTCAAGAGCATGGACCCCCAAGGAGGTTGCCCACTTTGTAGACAGGTACTGCAGTGACTGCCAATGTCTGCACGAGAGTGCTGCATCATACACTTCAATGTACAATGTGTTGTCAGGTGACTGTAGGTTCCCACCAGCATGTGTGCATGGAAACGCTGCACCATACAACTTCAGTAGCTTATCAAGTGACTGCAGATTCTTACCAGCATGTCTGCATGTGTAGCATCTGTCAGCAGTCTGCTGTTCATGATTGAGGCTGGTCTATCCAGTCACCAAGCCCTCATCCACAATGCACTGACTGCAAGCTTTGCGCGCTGCAAT
>JAABUP010007377.1_pt1 | contig 14834 bp, 22 predicted proteins | sample 5559201 | NCBI WGS metagenome assembly JAABUP01 (sample SAMN10711887, study PRJNA513373) | rock metagenome | isolation source: Antarctica rocks | place: Antarctica | reverse complement strand
ATCTTCATGACTTCAGCAGCAGGCCTGCGCAGCATTGGTGTTGCTGACAATTCGGCCATGTATGGGGGAAATTCCTTGTGTGTGTCTGTCTCTGTCTCTGTCTCTGTCTCTGTCTCTGTCTCTGTCTGTGTCTGTGTCTGTCTGTCCCAGGTCTCGTTGACTGATTTCGCCAGCTCGGCGAGACACACACACACAAGCGCCGGAACGATGTTTTGTCAACATAAATAAGCGGCAGAGTCATGTTGGCACCGAACTCCCAATTAAGTTGTCGTTGCATGGCCGACGTCTTTGCCGTGGGAAAAGCTTGTCTCTGAGCGCAAAGGGCTGAAGGCAAGGGATAAGCTGCAGCAAGCTCCCGTTCGTTTATTTAAGCTGACTCTCGTGACTTTCCGTATATCGCAGAGGTGTCGGGCGGCAGGTCCCGTCGGCTCATCACAAGAGGCTAATAGTTCAATTGTATGGCCACTTGGCTGGTGTAATTGCTGAATCACGGAAGGAGTTCCGGAACCGCTTTATACCCATCTCGGAAGCTAAGCTAAGCATCGTACGCTCGGTAAGCCTTGCGATTGCGATCTGCCTTCCTCACGCGGCGAAATGGGTACTTTCGGTCTGAATGTAGCAGCTGCCAAGTGTGTCATAGGTATTGCTCTGTGAAAGTTCGCTCAAGCCCTCTGATCTCGCAACTGCAGGCCCTGGCAACTGCATCCTGATAGCCCCGGTATCAAAATGTCAGCTTCACACAAGCGTTTTGGCCGCTTGCTGACTACCGCACATTCAAAGACTTCTTTGGGTATCGAGTGCTGATTGAGCGGCCGTCAAGGCAGACAGCACGGCCTTGATAAAGTCAAGGTCGCAGACGAGCGATGACCAGTGCAAAACCATCTCGGACCCGCCCCACAAACAATCAACTGCTGTGAGTTTTCTTCTGAGCTGTTTGCGTTCTTTAATTCTCATTGCCGGCCTGAAGAATGAGCATCACTTCCTTCGAAAGTCTTGTTCACAACAAGCCTAACAAAAGCTGCCTGGCAGCGCTCTTCACTGCAGTGTCTTATCACAGGTACAAGGCTCACTTTCGGTGGAGGCATTACACTCAAATCCAGGCTGCATCTAACTATGATCTGCCAGAAGAGACTGAAGCCTGTGCTTCTGTGACTTCAGCATTTCTTCAGGTGCAGGCTTTGATGCAGACACACTCACAGCTTGTAGAAAGTTTGGAGTACAGCGGCCTCAATGCAGTCCCTGAATGCAGCAACAGTAAAATCTTCTTTGAACTGCAGGTCCTGTCAACTTTATATGCAGCAGAGAATGTGCGAGCAGACCTAGACCGCAACATATTGGAGGTAAAAGCCATGCCACCATCAGACTTGCACCTTCTCCTTGTGGGCCACCAAAGCAGCAGTGCACAGAAACATCAGTTTCACAGGCATTTGCAGCTGCATGCAGCCTGCCTTCACTCACATATCACTGTGCTTGCAGCTGCTATCTAACAACACCAGACGCACCAAAGTTGTTGAGCTGTCTAGTGGAACCCACAGGTATGTTTTGGTTGCTATACCTCTTGACTGCCATCTCAGAGCCAGCACATACAACATGCATGCTTGATGCTCAAGCCATACCTGTACTTGGCAGGGTGCCAGATGAGCTGAAGAGACACTCTCTGTTGGACAAAGCTGGCAGTCAGTACTCAACCAATCTGGACCGCAACAGATACGGCACAGACAATCAGTACCTCTCCACTGTCATCAGATATGACCTGGAATACCTTGGCTTGTGCCCTTGCCTGGTGGATGTGGAAATAATTGATGCCAAGAATGGCAGTGGTACTGTCATAGTATCTGCAGGGGACCATGTCTGTTGCTGCTCAGGCCAAGCAAAGCCTCTGGTGTGTCTCAGCTTTCGTTCACACCAGACACAACATATACTATCACTCAAAGCTGAACCCAAGCACTGAGTGCGCAAAGTGACAAGCCATGTGCATGCATGGGTGTTGTGTCTGCACTGCTAATGTTCTGTCATACATGTCGCTCAGTGCTTGTATCATCTGACATGATGGTCTAAATTGTGCATGTGCGAAGCAGACAACTGCAGGCTGGAGACATGCACACATCTGACACTGTTCATCCTGATACATAACATGAGTATCCACCTAGTTGTACTACCTGCTTATCCTGAATGTTCACATAGATGTACTACCTGCTCAGGACAAGCAACAGGGCAGGAGACAGCCTGACAGCGCAGCAAAAGGCAGCACAGGACCACCTGCCAAGTTCTTTGCAGCGCCAGATGCAGACATCAGCAGCGATGAGACCCACCCCCAACCACCCCTGAAGGCAGACCTCTCAGATGGGCCTGCCTTTGAAGCCCCTGCCAAGAGTGGTGGCAGCGAGCTGTTTGATGCGCTGCTCATGGCTGCAACTGGTAAGCGCACCATCTCTGTAAACGCCAGTCTGGGGGCCTGTCATGGTCTGTCACCATGCCATCTCAATCAGCTTTTGTTTGCTCTGCATTGCTCTGAAAGAGATACACAAGAAAGAGGGGGAAGCATGAACAGAGGAAAAGCTTACCAAGAACACCCAGCCAGTCAAATCTTATACATACAGTACATGCCCTGGGGCTTTCAAAACACCTGTGCATGTGGCTGACAAGCTCAGCTGTGACTGGAAAACTTTGTACTGCACTGCATGGCCAGCCCCCAGCAAAGGCACTTCCTGGGCATCAGCTGTCAGTTTGACTACTAACAGGTTTGCATCATGGTAGCAAGCCACAGACTGTGCTGCATTCTGCAGACGTCTTGCACAGGGACAGCAGGGGTGTGCAATATAGCAGTCAGCTTAGCAGAAGCTTAATGCACATCCCTACCTTGTGCTGCCAGTGCTGACAGTTGCCCACTCAGCTCTTCTGCATGCCTTTGACACTTGACAGTGGTGACAGCTGCTGACTGTGCACTACCGAGTGCTGCTGACAAGTGACATTGCCGATAGCTGCTGACTGAGTGCTGCCGACAAGTGACAATGCTGATAGCTGGTGACTGTGCAGGCGGCACTGAGACAACCAACCGAGGGGTGTCCACTGGTGAGCCACCGGTGAACAGCAAGCAGTCTGCCCACATGCCGCGGCCACGCAGCCGACTGTGGAACCACATTGGCACATCAGTTGGTGAAGCTGACAGCCTCCAGAATGCCATCAATGCCTTCACAGTAGGCTTCACACTGCCACATGTGTACTCAGCACACCTTTTTGTGTCTTTCAACCATCATGCAGGGGGATTGACCCGTGCGCCATCATGCCAGCCTCTTTGGTGCATGTTCTGCAAAGTGCTCATGCACCTGTGAATGCTGCTGACTTGATCAGTCATGTCTATGCATGAATAAGGCAAGATAGACATGATCGCCATGGGTGTGCAACCGCACTGCAATGTGTTGGTGTCAGTTGCTGAGGTGAGATTGGACAGTCAGGCATTCACCAGCCCACCTTGACCCCAGCTTGAGACTTGAGCAATATAGGTACATCATGACATCGTGCGCAAATTGTGATGCAGCCTTTGTGTTGTTGTTAAACACCCTGGACAGCAGAGTAATGACTATTGTGATGTGCAGGTGGATGAGGAGATAGCGTCTGGACCATCTGAAATGGAGTCACCATATCCAAGGACGGGCCCCCGATCTAGCAGGGCCCGGCCCTGCACCCCCATTGCCCACCGGGGCAGTGTCTCCAACATGCTGGATCAGTCTACCACTCAGGTGGCTCCCTCACACATCCTGACAGACTTCAATAATGTTGCTGCTTTTGCATGCACATGAACAGCATGCATTTATAAGCTCTGAAGTCTGGCGTGAATGCTGTTGTGTTGCATGTGCTGACGTTTCTTGGTTCTGGAGTGTGTGTTTGCTTGCATGTCAGTATCAGTGAGCACAAAGCACACATATTGAGTGTTTGTCAAGCCACGTGTACAGACCAGTTCTATCATTGTGTCCATCCAACCATTCATTCAGGCCATCGGTTATGGAGTCGACAAAACAAACAATCTAACAATTATTCTATCCCTTCGTCCAAACATTAGTTAGTTATCAAATCAGTCATTCCATCAACCAGTCCACCAATGCACACCTGCAGGACGGCGCCCATGTGAGCAACACAAGGGGCACTTTGTCAACCGGCCCCCACGCATGTGGCCGTGCAAATGGCAACAGATGGAGCCCCACTGGTGATTCTGGGGGTGGCGTGCACGGGTGCAAGGGGGATGAGGGTGACAGGTCTGGAGATGAGGGCCCCGCTTTCAGCTTGCACAGCCAAGAGGGCGACACTGAGGCTGCGCTTGTGGTATGCTCTGCAGATCAACCTCCAACGTGATGTGAACAGACTGCCTTGCCTGTGTCGCGCCAAGGCAATTTGCTGCTGACAATGCTGCATCACAATGCTGCTGCTGCTGCTGCTGCTGATTGCTAGACTGTCCCCACCTTTCAGGCCCGAAAGCAAAAGGCACAGCATACTCACTGCACCGGCCTTTCTCTGCGATACTGTCTCCACAAGTGCATGCTATGTTTGCAGCAGTCACACACCTGGTGAATCTTGCTGTTCAAGCTTGCTGTTCAAGCTTGCAATTCAATGCTTGCATTTTTTAATTTGCGTTACGAACCTTGCATCTCAAACTTTGCATTGTAGACCTTGCTGTCCTGTGTTGCAGGTGAGTGATCAGGACGTGGAAGGGATTGCGACCGGCGGAGAGATGTTGAGGCAGAGGCGGACCAGTGGCAGCAAGTGCAGTTTGCTGGTGGGTGTGGGGCGCCAGTCCAGTGCTGTCAACCTCAACAGGCTGGGCCCAGACTCTGACCTGAAACGACTTGTTGAAGAGGTCGGCTCCTATGAAGACAAGACTCAATGCGTGTGCTTGTGCTGCTTGTGCAGTTGTGTAAGCGTCTGTCTTCGTGCAGCAGATGCATACATGAGCAGTCAAGGCTGAATGTGAGTTACACTGCTAGGGGTTGCAGCAACAATGTCTCAAACTCCCAAAGGAGAACAGATGCTCAACCTATCAAATCTACAGCATGTCGCCTCCTCGGTGTCCTCGTACTCAATATCTTGTTCCAGAGTTGTTGAAGAGATTGCTAGTGCGCAATCAATGCGCACGAGTCGAGGAACAGGTAGAGTATTCTGGCTATCAATGCACACGTATTGAGGAACAGGTAGAGGATCTTGGCTATCAGTGCACACGTGTTGAGGAACAGGTAGAGGAGCTTGAGTGGTGATGCAGGTGCGCATGATGAAGGAGGAGAGGCTGGTGGCAGAAGGAGCCCTGGAGGAGGCACGCTCCAAGGAGATGGAGCAGCGCAGCCGAGCAGAGGCTCTGAAGCAGGAGGTGGAGCTGCAGCGCGCCCAGGTGCAGCGCCACCTCACCCAGGTCCCCCACCTCTCCGACTGTTGCTGCTGTCCTTCTTATGCATCAGCAAGCATTTCTGCCGTCCATGTCACCCATGAGCCAGCATTGCTGCTGTTCTGTTCATGAATGGGCAAGCAATGCTGCTGTTCATGTCACACATGAGCAAGCGTTGCTGCTGTGCTTGTTATGCATAAACAAGCAATGCTGCCGTCCCTGTCACATGAGCAAGCATTGCTGCTGTCCTATTCATGAGTGAGCAAGCATTGCTGCTGTCCTTTTCATGCATGAGCAAGCATTGCTGCCGTCCATGTCATGCATGAGGAAGCGTTGCTGCTGACATGTTCATGAATGCACAAGCATTGCTGCTATCCTTTCTATGCATGAACAAGCATCATCTGCTGTCCATGTCATGCGTGAGCAAGCAGTGCTGCTGTCCTTCTTATGCATGGGCAAGCATTGCTGCCGTCCTTGTTATGCACAAACAAGCAATGCTGCCGTCCCTGTCACCACATGAGCAAGCATTGCTGCTGTCCTTCTCATGCATGAGCAAGCACTGCTGCTGTCGTGTTTGTGATGAAGCATGCTTGCTCTTTCAAAAGCAGGACAGCAGCAATGCTTGCTCATGTAAGACAAGCCCGGCAGCAATGCTTGCTTTATCAATGCTGCTGTATGTGAGAAGCAGCTCTCATTTGTTCTTGTGATTGCATGTTTGATGTGCATCCGCAGCCCTCACTGTTGCCTCTGACCTGCTCACTGTCATACTGGCCCTTGTGGTTCCGCATCTTCAACAGCACCTGAAGTGTCGAGCAGCTTCCTGTCTACCAAAGGACTTTGCTGGTCCTCAGAGAGAGTGGGTAGCTCACACAATCCTCGATGTCATGTAACACAGGTGTCTGCCTTGAGGGTGGATGTGCAGCGCCTGAGCCAAGGCAAGCGCAGTGCAGAGGCACGTGCCTTGGCTGCTGAAACCGCAGCCCAGCAGTGTCAGCAGGAGGTGGCAGCAATGAGGGTGCTGACTGCCAGCATGTTGGCTCAACCCCACCCAGGCCCCTTCCAAGATTTGGAGGGCATGGAATCTGCCAAGCCTGGCTTCACCGGAGAAGGGTCCAACTCTGTTGTGGATACACTGACGCAGCAGCAGGGCAGCCGGGTGAGATAGCTTGCTACTCCTGAAGCTGTGCATCTGCAACAAGACAGCAAATGCAATGCAACACAAAGCAGTGCCAATGAAAAGGCTGATTTGTTGCATCAGTGCGTGAGTCCTCAGATGTCATCTGCATGCTGCTGCTGCTGCTTGGAGCCTTCTCTGTTGGCTGGCGTTGCTTTTACTTACTTGAGGCTGTTGCATACTTGGCAACACTTGCAAATTACTGACCAGACCCCCCATGGAGGATGGTGCACAATAGCCCAGTGTTGCAGCAGCTCACACACTGTCAGGGTGCAAGAGTGTACACAGCAAGCCTAGGTTGATACTGGCATATGTTGTCACAAGACAAGTACATGTCACGTCGACCATTTACACCCTGCGCTTGTGCTGCTGCATTCTCACACATCTTTGAAAGCACAGCTCTGCAGCCAAGCTGTCAGAAACAAGCATCAGATGCTGTGAGACTATGCAAGCGAGGAGTTAGTGTAGAAATGCTGCTGAGATGGTGTGCAGGTGACAGATGAGGGGCTAACTTCGGGCAACTTCTGGAGCAGAGTGCCATCCCCCTCAAACATCCAGTCATCCCAGAGCAGTGTTCTAGAAGGCCTTGGCTCAGCTCCCTTGCCCATTGACCAGCTGCAGCTAAAGGCAGCCGCCCTTCCCACCCTTGCTGCTCCCCAACAGCCCTCTGCCCATGCTGCCCCTCAGCTCTGGGACACCACCCAACAGGCCCCTACTGGGGCCATTGGCGTGCAGGGCTCCTCCCAGACGCCCTGGCTATCTTCTTGGAGTCAGAGCTTGCCTGTCAGCTCAGTACAGCCTAAAGCCCCGTCTGAGGAACTCATCGGCAGCGAGCTCACACTCAAGCGTGAGCGCAGCGAAGGTGAGGACGGCGAGCCTGTTGACTCCAAACCCAGCAAGCGCAAGGCAACAGGAGAGCTGACCACAGAGACAAAGGCAGTGGAAAATACAATCCAGTGTGTACAGTATTGCAAGTTTGCACATTGATGTACTTGCCTCTGCAGTATGCGATTTGCACACGCAGCAATTTTCACTCAGCGCGTATGTGTCAGACTCTGACAATCAGAGCTGCTGATCATGCAGGGGTGTCTTTGCGAGCTGCAGTGCATATCCTCGATAGATTGGATCTCAGATACACGTTTCTAAGGATAAACTAGTTTCCAGAGCTTATTACAATGCCTGCATCCCAAGCCTTTGTTTCAACATCAACTTCTTCATGACTTGACAGTTTGATCTTGAAATAACAGCTTATCAGTACCAGTCAATACATGAGAATATGAATGATATATGTATGAATGATATGTATACAATAAAGTCCAGGCAGCTAGCTCGTAGCCAAACAATAGGATGTCACGAGTAGGTCAAGGAAAACACATACAACTGAGAGCTTATGTCTCCATACACAACTGATGAAACTGTATTAAACTTGCAAGCAGATGCGCGTGTACCATGTGTTTACGGCAGAACAAGCTTGCACAAAAGGCATAAACAACAGCACAATCAGCTGAACTTGATACTCAGTACTGGGTGCAATCAACACTGTCTTGCATTATGGCCATACTGGCAAATACAGGTACTAGCAGAAAACCTGCCAGTCTACAACACTCGATATATATACATGTGCAGCAACACTCCACAATGCGTAATAAGTATATACCACGTGGCTTGGATGAACTTGCCTGCAATAGCAAACAGAGCTGACATGCTCAACTTTGTGCTGCCTGCCAGCACTTTTAGGTGCGAGGAAAATTGGCCATGCCTGCAAGGCCCTTGCAGCCACGGAATTTGCTGGTGCTTGCAGATCGCTGCGTACCTTTCAGTGAAATGAGTACTGCCAGCTGCAATAATAAGCCATATGCTGGTACCAAAACAGGAAATGTACAAGCTGGGACGTCATTGCTCTAGACCGCATGCTCTCTCACTACACCTGCACACCAAATGCAGTGTTGCTCAGCACGGCTTGCTGTGTCCTCTGCAATTTGTTTTGGGTTTCCAGCCCTGTGAGGCAGATGTATAACCAGACAGTTTTGCATGCAATGCTGATTACTCAGATACAACTGCTGCCTGGCTAGTTGCATTGAATCAAGCAGAACTTGCTTGCTGAAACACATAGGCATCTGACATAGACATCTGCTGATCTACCCACCTGCTAACTACAGAAAAGTGTACAGCTTGTCAGTGCTCAAGATCAGCACAACACCCAATAGCAAAATGGGCCCAATGCTGAAACCCAACACATCACCCATGAGCATAGAGCCCAGATTGACAGTACTGAAGATAAAATCACAAAGGAGAGTGCGTATGTCTGTCTGACCTGGCAGCAGGGAAACCAGCTGATGTAGGAGCATGCAGCTTGCAAAGGGGGGATCAGCAGGGGCTGCCCACCCCCTGGCCTGCAGGGGGTGCCACCTCTGGCTGAGAAGGGGGTGGAGCAGTCTCAGACCTCTGCAGCGATGTGACTGCTGCCTCGGAGTCTGAGTGCTGTGACTCACCACTCATGTCACAACCTGGACCAGTGGCAGGTGCTGCAGCAACTGCCACTACGTCTGCAAGCATCAGGGTCATCAATCAGCAGATTTGGCGATGGCATACAGCAACTCAGAGCTTGATGCCAGAGGATTGTGATGTGCAGCAAGGAATGCACTTCATGTTACGTCGCAAAGCTGATGCGATCTGGTACCTTGTGCATGCAAAGCCACATGACTGCTAACTAGCACTCGCTGGGCTACAAGTCACAGGTTCACAAGCTTTGCAACAGCTGTGCTGTAAGGAAACCGGCACTGCAGGCTTGGAACACTAGCAGGGGCTCTGCTGTTGTGGACGAGCATGGAAGGGGGATTACCATCTAAGGCTCTTGAGAATCTTGTGGAAGGGGGTGAGGGGGTGTGGAGCACACTCGGGCCTGGGCCTGATGACATGACAGGGACTGAGTGCGCCCTGGTTGGCCGAACCAGGTCGCGCCTTCTCTGCGCTTCCTGCCTAGCCCGTGTCTTCTGCAGCATGTGACAGACCATTAGAAAAGACTATGCCTTTCAGAGTCATTTTAACGAGAAGCCAAGAATTATACCGGGCTGCCCAGGACAGCAGATGGTTACAGCTTTGACGGCTTCAAGAAGGCAGATCACTTCATACACTTCATAGGTAGAATAATGAATTGTATATAGTTTTCTTAAGGAACAGAACATCGAAAGCTTGATCAACAGAAGATAGACAGATCACCAACCAACATACCAAAACTGATCAGATCAGAGTGAGTACAAAACAGTTCTGCAGGAGAAAACCATGAAGCAAGACTGCAGTGTTCTGGCCATGTTGCTTGGTCCAGTTGCAGGAAAAGGCAGAGCTGCATGTCAGACAACAGCTTGCACAACATGCATACCAGCACTGAATGTGTGAGGAACGCACGTACACTTGATGATCTGACCAGCAAACATGGCTGCATGCCTCACTGTGGTGAACACTGGTTGACAGCAACAAAGCCTATGATGCAATCAGCTACATGTGAAGCAGAAGTGCACACGTCAGTTGGATGTTGCCATTTACCTTGATCTCATCCAGAGTGGAGTCAAAGACCCTCAGGAAGTTGCCAATGACTCGCAGCATCTTTGAGGGGTCTCCCGCCTCGTGCAACTCCCCAAAATACTCAGACACTTGCTTCATGTCAGCATTCACCGTCTTCTCAAGGGCCTGCACACATGACTGCATCTCAGATACCCTTATCAGGTACAGCTGTGGTCATAAGACACAATGCTGCACATGCAGCGTTTGAGAACAGACTGGAGCGAGCAAAAGCACACAGACATTTGCACACATACACACGCACACACACACACACACAACACACACACCTCAGGACAGTCATGACACACCCCTATGCACTTGCTTGACACAAATTGCTCAGATCCACTGGGTCAGCACTCTGAACACAGTGACAGCTCCAAGCTGAATGACAGCTCTGAGCACGATGACAGCTCTGAGCACAAAGACAGCTCTGAGCACAAAGACAGTTCTGAGCACAATGGAAGCGCTAGTGATCACTGTGTCTGCCTGGACCTACCTCCAGCTCTGAAAACAGTTGGCGTGAGTCTCTGTGGAAGGCACTCATCCTGTCCAGAGCCTCCCTTGCTGGAGGCAACATCTCACCTTGCTGCTCTGCTGGCTCCAGGATTGTGGTCCGGATTTTCTTCAAGCCCACCCTCAGGTCCACAAGCAGTGTGGTGATGCCAGAAACCTGAAGTCGCATCCAGATGATTGTATTCCCCATCACATGTGTGTCATGGCTGTGTCACGCCTAAGATGCAGACATTGAACACAGGCCAACATCATGCAGCGCCACAAGTTGTGGTGATGCCAGAGACCTGAAATCATATCCAAATGATTGGCTTCCCCATCATATGTGTATCATGCTTGTGTCATGCCTAACATGCAAACATATGCCAACACCATGCAGCAGCAAGACTTGTGTAGATGCAAAGTCATCAGACTGCACAAGACAAAGAGGTGTCGTTTGGATGTGTCTTGAGGAATGGTCATGCTTCGCTGGCACAGGGACCATCCCTGGGATACCCTATGGCTTGTGGATTTTGCACTGTGGACCAGAGATGCAACTTGATGTCAAGCAGCTTGGCAGCAAGCAGCTGCCAGTTGATGCCATATCAAGCAGCCAATTGATGTCATCTCAAACAGCCAGTTGATGACATTTGGCCAGTGAGTGTCGTGCAGCAAACCTGCAGCTTAGCAGCAAGCCTAGCAGTGACAAGCTCCTTGGGCAGACGGTCGATGTCTGAGGCATGTTGCAGCAGCTGGCTGAGGACATAGTGCAGGAAGGTCCTGTAGTCACCGCTGCCTCTGCAATCAGCCAGCTTCAGCAGTGTCTCCAGCTTGAAGCCTGCACACCACAGCATCATTCATGCCATCATGTGAGGGCTGGTTCATGCCATCATGTGAGGGCTGCTTCATGCCATCATGTGAGGGCAGTTTCATGCCATCATGTGAGGGCTAGTTCATGCCATCATGTGAGGGCTGGTTCATGCCATCATGTGAGGGCTGGTTCATGCCATCATGTGAGGGCTGTTTCACACATCATGTGAGGGCTGTCTCATGCCATCATGTGAGGCTGTTTCATGCCATCATGTGAGGGCTGTTTCATGCCATCGTGTGAGAGCTAGAGATTCTGAGCATACGAAGCATGCTGTTTGAGACTGGGTTAACAGACAGGTACTGCACAAAAGCAGAGCTGTCAATGCACGCATTGTGATGCACGTATTGTGAGGCTCCTGCAAGCTGCAAACTCAGTGACCAAATCTATATGCTGCACAAGAAATGCCAACAGTCTCTTTGTACAAGTGGCAAACTGCCACCTCCTTCAGAGTCAAAGTATTGGCTGTCAGACAAGCTGCAGTGTGTTGTAGCAATCCAATGGTCTGCAGCAATGAAGTGGCTGGATGTACACAGCTAGCTAAAGGAACAGTATATTTCAAAGACAAAAGATTTCCAGGTAGAGGGCAGTTGCACACCTCCAGCATTGCCCTTGAAGGTGCCCTGGTTGAGGTGGTTGCCAGCTCCCAGCACAGCCTGCAGGAGGTGGATGAGCCCCTGGCTGGCACGCACCTCCTTGCACCCCACCTGTAGCATCTCCAGCTGCTCCCTCACCTGCCACCACAAACAGTCAGCTGTCAGTCATGCTATCAGGACGTCTACCAGTGGTCTGTCTTTGGTATGGTGTGGTAGACTACCGCACCATACCAAAGACAGACTCCTGCCGCTGCAACACAGCTGGCTGTTGCAGCCAGAAGTGCCAGAAGGCCTGTTGGGTCAACCTGATGCTGAAGGTGAGTCACTCCTACAGTGTGGCGGCTGATCTAGCCACACAGTACAGAAAGCCTAAAACAGCTTCGTTCCAGTGCTCAAGACAGGTTATACAGTCTGGTGAATGAACATCCACTTGGGCTGCAGCGCGAGGTGTTTTTGACCAAAATGGTGTCATTGCAGGGCGCATCACAACTGGGATGTCAACCAACACTTTCAACACAAGCATCAGGACCATGAATCATGTTTTGCCATGTGGAGCTGCTTACCCTCTGAGCATTGGAGGTGAATTGACGATGGAACAGAAAGCACTCCACACGCGCTTGCAGGAATGGAATATCCATCACCTCCACAAAGTAGCGCTCCACTATGGCCAGCTGCTTTGGGTCCATCACACCCTTGTGCTCAGGATGCTTCCCCTGTAAGAGGCAGTCTTCAGCAAAGAAGGTCTCTTTGAGCTGTGCATGGGTTGTGAAAGATGTGGCAAGCTTGTAGACTAGCTGGTCTATCCAGAAGGAAGGTAGGCTTGGAATGGTTTAGCAGTCTTGGAGAATAGCTGGGCTGTCTAGGGGTGAGCTAGGCTTACATGCTACCGCAGTGCTGCATATACGCAGGTGGTGTTGAGACACATACCCTGATGCATTCAGTGCATTGCACTGTTCACGTGCACACTGATGTGCCCAGCCATTGACCTCCTATCACAAACCAATATGCAGACACAAGGCATGGCAGATGCGCTGAACATCAGCAAAACCTACATGCATGCACCATGTGCAAATTTTCTGAATGTAAGCACCACTCAACGCTAGTCATGCAGGATTTTGGCAATTACCGCCAACTACACCTTTGCAAGTCAAGAACTGTCATCACAGCACAAGAGCAGATGGCGCAAATGACACTGTGAAGCTGAAAGCACAGGCTGAAGGTTGCACCTGGAGGTAGAGGCGAATGTCAGCAGCCTCCTTGGCCTCTGGCACAGCACGTGACAGAGGGTTCAGCATCTCAAAGGTGAGCGCCCCGCCATCAGCCTGCAGCAGTGCTGCCTGCAACACCAAAAGCATGTCACACCGTGTGTTATTGCAAGGGCTTTCAGGGCGGTCTCATGACTTGCCATGAGCAGTTACTTGCGCTGCTTGCAGTGCTGCTTTGCAGGATGGAGAGTGTGATATGTTGATTCTGAGTATGCATTGCTTGCAAGCAAGCATGAATTGTTGCTTAGCACACGAGGCTTCACAGAGGGGAAAAAGCTGTCACACAGAGGGATGCAGCAGCCCTGATGCATGAAACACTCAGCAGTGGACACGAAAGGAGTTGAAGCGAGAGGTACAAACCCAGGTTGGATTGGGGAACATCCTTACCTTGACATGAGCAAAGGAGGTGCGAATGCTTGCCAGCTCAATGGCCATGACATGCGCCCTCTCGTGTGGAAGCAGGGAGATGAGAGCCTTCTTGCCGGTTGAGAAACCATATTGCACTGCCTCCTTGTCCACCACCTGCATGTCTTACAGGATGACTGAACAGGATGACTGAGCAAGATGAGTGAATAGGATCACTGAAAAGGATGACTGACATGCAGTGCGCTCTCTATGGCTCAACATGCTGTTCAGCAAGACAAGCATTCTGCTATGGAGAGTAATGAATGAATGAATGAAATTCAGTCACGTCATGAAAGATCAGCAGAAACCAGATGCGTTGCTCATGACTTGTAGCAACCTCCTTTCTGTGCAAACCTGACTCATGGTATGACACATCAACAGCAGCAGTGGCAATGAGCTCAGAGGCGATGCTGCTGTTTGTGTGCACTTCCTTTGGGGTGTTTGCAGATGTCATGTCAAAAGTCGCCAATGGCTACACAAGAGTAACACTAGGGTCGACGCAATGTTGCTGTGTGCGTTACCTGAAAGTTGGCTTCCAGCTGATCAAAGTTGAGCCTGCAGAGGGAAACATCAACGCGCTGCCAGATGGTGCCCTGCTGGGGCGTGTTCAGCTTCACCCAGTGCAGCTGCTTCAGCTTGGGCCCTTGCCTGCCCCTCTTCTGAGACTGCATCATCATCAGCATGCATCATCAGTACACCCGCGCACAACATTGCTGTGCAATGCAGCACTACTGATGAAGGGCAATACATCTGGACCTATACATGACGAGTGCAGCAAATGCGCACATCCAGCAGCACAATCAAGTGATATTCATGAAGTCTGAGCATCTCTGCTTGCCATTCTTGCCAAGCTCAAGCTCAATACTTCCAGGGTGGAAACAATGAGGCCGATGCAGAATTGTACTGCTTGATTGGCATATGCAAACTGCACAGAGCACAGTACTGCAGCCAACTGACCTGTGCTGGTGTCTGCACAGCACTGAGTGTGCTAGCCGGTGTCTCAATGTCAGGGCTGCCTGATCCTGATGAGCCAGGGGAAGCTGGTGCAGAGGTGCCAGGCGTCTGAAGCTGCACAGGAGGTGGGGGTGGAGGGGGAGGCACAGGC
>JAABUP010007376.1_pt1 | contig 14835 bp, 14 predicted proteins | sample 5559201 | NCBI WGS metagenome assembly JAABUP01 (sample SAMN10711887, study PRJNA513373) | rock metagenome | isolation source: Antarctica rocks | place: Antarctica | reverse complement strand
TGTGCAGCTCTCATACTCTCGACGGTCTCGGCATTTGCTCCTCCGGGGTGATACACGGTTGTGATTGGGCCTTCCATGATCGAAATCCATGGTGTGCGAATCTCCGTCTTTTGCGAAGAGGGCGACCTTTGTCCACTTCAGATACAGTTTGTGGGAAAGAAGGAAGGTTCCGATGGGTCTGTGCAGCTCTCATACTCTCGACGGTCTCGGCGTTGGCTCCTCCTGGATGATACACGACTGTAGTTGGGACTTGTGTGATGGAATCCATGGCGTGCGAATCTCCATCTTTTGTCAAGAGGGCGACCTTCTCTCCTCTTCAGACACTCTTTCTGGGAAAGAAGGAAGGTGTGGTATTCTGAAGTTGAGGATTTGAGTTGTAGGATGGACCGTGTGTAAGGAGGAATACCCCTCTGGCCTCGAGATTGTGGGGTAAGGAATGTGAGGCATTTCAAATGATTTGAAGGTTGTATTTGTGGGGCAGGACATGAGGATGAGTTTGGGAGGCTGTGAGCAGAAGCTCTGATGGTGTATCACCCATGTTGAGGATAATAAAGTGATGGTTTTTGCCACTCCAAGCACGATCCTGCAGTGTGTTGCCACTCAAGGCACGATCACCACACCCACAACGCGTGTATGTGAAGCTCCTCAGGCTCTACCAATGAGAGCCACCGTGGGCGATGGCCACAGCCTGATAATGTAGGTGCATTGAGAACAAGAAACAGTTGGTATGTATATGTAAGAAGGATGGATGATCGTGTGTGAGGAGAAGGAAAGATCAACACAGCCCAGGAATGAAAATTCTGTTTGTGGGGTGGGTCCTTGGTTGCCTTGAGCTAGCTCGTTTGGAAAAATATGATGTAGTGCGGACGGGGGTTGGGAAATGAAGGGGGAGCACCGGCGAGGGTGTGGGCTTGGCGAGCTAGCACTGGGCGAGAGGGGGATCGGGGGAGGTGTGACCTTGGTGTGAGGTGATGGATGATGATGAGTGAGGGGTTGGTCTGATGATGTGTGTGGTGTAGTATGTGGAGGTTGTTTTGGTGGTAGCAAGCGGCAGACGTCAGGTCACTAAGGGTGACACTCGAGGTGAGGTGCTGGACATTGCCATAAATGCTCAAATGGAAAACCAAAGCTTGAGCACATCTAGGCTTCCATGATGTGCACACTTGATGAGATGTGGAGTACTCATGTCTTTGTTGAAGGATGCAGTAATGCATGGCAGACACCAAAGCATTTGATGCGACACCACACAAGCCAAAGACAAGTAGCGGAAGGAAGGCTTGTGCAGTATGAGCATGATGAGTGCAAGCCGTGATGTGCAAAGACAAGGGAAGATGCTTTTGTTGATGGGAGATTGTTGGTGGATGGTTGTAAGAAGGATGGAGGAGGAGAATGGGAAGGGGTTTAAATACTCAGAGGTCCCCAGAAGGACGTACGTAAGGATCTTATTGAAGACTTCACCTTGCTCGGTTGCTTCTCATTATGTGATGAAGATTGAAGTCACGCAAGGAAAGGGATATGATTTAACATGATAATTTTCTTCCTTTCAGACAGTGAAACTTCGTACGCATGAAATGAGGAATCCCAATTTTCACTTGCCACCTCGCATTAATTGTGATTTCCATTTGACAGAGTCTACGTGAAGAGGATTGGAGTTTCACTGGAGTGCAGCATGCACAAATCAATTGCAGCAAACATGACAGCTTAGAGATACTGTGAAGCTTCGTGCGCATGCAATCAAGGGCCATCAAAATGCCGTCGCCATGCTGAACTTCCCTTAGCAGTGGATATTGGTGGTGGTCACGGCCATAAAAGAAAACAGTAAGCCAGAATACTTAACACGAATTGCAATATGGCCATCACCACTAGTATCTCTGCTCCCAGCCGAGCTAGAGACTACTTTTGCAGTCTACTATTTCGCTTACCGCATGCTTTAGGAAGCAGATTGACGTAGAGCTGATTTTGAGACATATGTACAGCCATCCTGTGGTTGTAAAAACTTTGATGGGGCAGGGCGAGGCGCAGATGTTCAGTGATAGAGCTCGTCGTCATCATCCTTCCCGAATTCACTGAAGCGGCCGTTGACAGCGCTTCCTCTCCGCTCGGGAGTCTCTGCGAAATCATTGCTAGTGACATAAGCATCGTCATCATCATCATCATCGCTGTCCCATTTGGTTGCTTTCCCCTTGCCCTTCCCATTGGGCTCGGACGTAGATTTGGGTTTTGCTGTACTGGATCGACTTTTCATGTTCGGCCGTTTTGTCAGGACTGGAGGTTCGAGATGACCGTCTATAGCGGGCGTAGGATGATTTATTGCTTCGGGAGGTGAAGTTGAACTGTTTTGATTGTTTGCTGGACCTTCGAAAGTATGGCGCACACGACGGTAGTGCTCTAATTCGTTGGCGCTGTTGTCAAGGATATGTCAGCGAATCTCATATACGCGGGAAGCAGTGGCAACATAGACTGACCTCACACTACCAACTAGCTCCCTCTGAGCAGCAACAAAGTCCCCTTCGCTTACCATGACAGCAATATCCTCTTCCGTGACTAGATGATCGAAGAAGTAAGCGGTGGCCACTGGACCACTCGGCAAAGCCTTGATCTTGGCGTCGACCGCTGATGCTTGCCTTGTGATGGCCTTGAGCATGGCGTCAGAACAAAGAGCGTAGAGATCAGCACCAGTGTATGTAAATGGCAGCGACTCTGCCACTCGTTGTAGCGATGTTTCAGGATGCATAGTGAACTTGCGCGTCAGAGCTTCTAATATCGTGAGCTGCTTGGCGTGAGTGTCTGAAACCCCTAGGTAGAGCATCTTATCAAATCGTCCCGGTCGTAGCAGGGCTTGGTCTAGGAGATCTGGACGATTGGTAGCCCCGATGACAAAGACACCTCCCGCACCTTCCTCTCCATTGCTCATACCGTCAAGCTCAGCGAGCAACTGGCTGACGATGCGATCCATGACGCCGCCACTGTCGCCTTGGTTGCCTCTTTTAGGGGCGACAGAATCGAGCTCATCGAAGAAGACAACGCATGGCCTTGCATCCCTTGCTCGCTGAAATACGCGTCGTACGTTGGCTTCGGATTCCCCAATGTACATATTCAACAGCTCGGGCCCTTTGACCGAGAAGAAGTTCAATGAAAACTCCGTAGCAATCGCTTTTGCCAGTAGCGTCTTGCCCGTGCCAGGGGGTCCATAGAATAGTATACCACTTCTCTTTTTCATTCCCTTTGCGAATAGCTCTGGTCGCTCGAGAGGAAGCTGTATTGTCTCCATTACCGCGTCTTTGACATTCTCGAGACCTCCGACATCATCCCAGCCGACATTCGGTATCTTTGGTGCCCCAATAGCATCAGCGAAGTTTTTGCGTGCTGCTTCTACTGCGAAGTCGAAATCTGCCTTGATCACGCAGCGGATATTCTCTCCGCCTGACGCTAACACATCTCGGATTAAGATCGGCTGAGATTCCGAGTGAATTGATAATTCGTTTGATATGAGGCAATCCAGACGGTTTTGTCTTGCAATTATTGCTCTGTCAATTATGTCGACAAGATCGCCGGCAACAAGAGCGGCGCTCTTGACCGCAATGGAGGCTAAGTCGACGTCATGTGCTAGTCTTATTGCTCGATCTTCTATTACATTTTTCAATATGCCTTCCCTTTCCCCTTCGTCTGGCGCAACTACCTCGAATTCGTGAGTGAAAAGGCTTCGAATGCCATCAGGTACACTCTCGATGTCAGTGGATGTAGCTATGATTACTCTTGTCTCTGATACGGTCTCTTTCAGGACCGTGACCATACGATCAGCAGTCAAGGTATCTACATGCCGAATCAAGATGGCAGTGCAAGCAGGGTCACAGCTGGTCGCCCTCTCCATTCTAGCTTTAAGTATTGCTTCTGTCTTCACATCTCCCGCACTACCACCTTCGGCCGACATATCATGCGCATCTATATCAAAAATGTGTAGACCAAGGTCTGAAGCAGCACAAAGCACAAGCGTTGCTTTCCCAATATTTCGTTGGGTTGAGTGAAGAAGAATTACCATCGGATCCATCCCGAGGTGAAGGGCCCGAGGGCTGGTAGCGGCGGCCAGCAGCTCACGGAGACGTCGTCGTAAAGGCGCAATCTGTTGCTTGTGCATAGGAGCAGTGTACTTCATAAGTGACGCACCTTGGGTTGAGCTCCTGACGGACGCCCTAGTACCAAGGTAATACTGCCATGGGCTGTCCAATGCTGACGGAATCTTGCTTGATAAGCTCCCTGCCTGGCGCATTCCTGTGGACTGGGGTTCGATGCAGGCAGTTCCTCCCCAGATACCAGGCAAGAAGCTTTCGGTGTTGTCCCCAGACCCGAAAGTGGTGATTTGGGCAACTCTGAACCACGCAATGTCCACATTAGGCGACGTCGAGGAAGGTCCGTCTGAAGGCAGCGTCAATAGCTCTTCTACTTCTCGGTCGGCATCTGAGATATTAGAAGGGGGTGCAACCAATCTACTGAGGCCGATGTCGACAGGAAGAGCGATAAGATCTCCTTGTTTGAGTACACGCTTTTTGATCTCAAAGTGATGCTTCAAGGCTGCGAAGATCCCGGCCTGCAGCGCCCGCTCAGTAGATAGTGGGGTGGAGATCCTGAAGAAGGTCATCTCTTTAGCGATAGGAGGAGACGAGGCTAAGTCAACCTTGGTCCTTTTGACTTTGGCTCGAAGAGCTCCCGTTTCTTGAGGAATTTCCAGCAGAGGTGCAATTTGGATGAACTCGGACTGCCCAAGGTTGGCTAACATAATGGGCGATAGCCACACCTCTGTAGTAGAGCCCTCGGCACCCGGCCCTTCAAGTATGGTCGCTCTCCTCTCTTTGCCACTTCGTCGGGGAAACCGTGGTTTCGACTTTTGTGATAGCCCCGATAACCCATAAATCCTGACCGGCCTAAAATCAGCACTGCTACCATCGGCATCAAATGCGCTGAGATTTACACCCCAAAGACCCGAACGACTGTGATTTGAGGTCGCCACTTGGACCCAGTCTCCAGAGAAGCAACCAATCTTGATTAAAGTCTTCAAGTCCACGAAGATCCTAGCTTCTTCGTCCTCATCTGCCGCTGGCCTTGGGTGTAGTAGGTCATCGGGTATCCTAAACAACAAACCCCTTGCTCTAAACGATTTGGCTTTCGTCCTGAAGCCTTGCCTTGCTGTGGTGGCAGTAAAATTCGAGAACACGGATCCAGGGGTGCTGACCCCTTGAGCCCTTACCCTGTTCGTACGAGGAGTCGCTGCTGTCTTAGATGGTAAAATGCTAAGATTCTGAGTGGGTAGCTGCGGAGTAATCATTGAGGTCATGTTTTGCACAGAATCATCCGATGAACTATCGGATTCTGTAGAATCGTCGGAGCTTGAAGACTCAGCTGGGGTCGAGACCACCATCTGACGCTTTTCCTTGTTCTCTGCTGCAGAAAAGAATTGGCCATTGGACGTGTCGTTTCCGTCTTCCGCAAACACGCTGTACAGAGCCTGTCGACCAGCCAGAGAGGGTAGACTACGGACGGCGGGATCTGTGTGGGAAACTCGATTGACGATCACTCTTGTATCGTCTTTCAGAAGACCCTGGCGGACAGGTTCGCAAAGAGAGATCCGGGCTGGTGGAAGAGGGACATGGGTGATTGGATGAGCGGGAAGTGGGAGAGGCAACATGTCAGTCTCCCGGACGATGGTAGATGAAGCTAGCGCCTCACGGACAGCCGAAGTCAGTCTGCCATCCAAGTCTTGAGCTTGCGCTGTAGCATCATCTCCGCCTTTTTTATTGCGAACGATTGCCTTGGCCTTTCCCTTGCCTTTGCCAGCAAACCCATTTGCCCGGGTATGGTCGAAGCCCCCGCCGAATTTTCTTTGTACTTCCTCATGCTTATTCAAAGCGTCTCCGTCCACCGTCACAAATACGGTATCTAGCGCTAGAGGTTCCACGTCTGTTATGCGGACTTCGATGCCCTTGTTTTCTTTCCCACGATTCTTGGCAAATGCGCTGTCCTGCACGGCCTGGAGGAAACCTAGCAGTGCCTGCGAGGTTGCTGGAAACCGTATGGAGGATATGTCTGTCGTGTCAAACTCTTGCTCGCTTTCATTTCGTGCCCGAATAGGCAGTATAGTCCAAACAACGTCTTCCACCAGACTTTGGGGAAGTGGATACCAAGGAGCGATCGCAATATAGCAGGGCGCCAGGCTCGGGTCTGACGTAGATTTGTAGCGGAACAGGTCTGCAAAAAGATGATGAGAAATTGTCCCAACATTGCCTTTGAGCTGATCGCTCGGTGTCAGCCAGCCAGACACTGGTAGTCTCTCCGCGCTTCTCCGCCTCCTCTTCTTGGGGTGATCTGTAGCCATGACACGTCCGGTGTTCCACCTCAAGGCAGATGAGCGAAGCTGACTGCTTGGAAGGAGTGGTCATAGGAAGGGAGGCAATGTGCCTGCCATCTTGTCTGCCGTCGAGCCGAGGTCCAGGCGGGACAGAGATCTTCATACGCAGTAGGGGCTGACCTGTAATTTTCGAGATTATCAGTAGGGGAATGAGGGAGGTCTGGGCATGAAGAAATATCAAAATACCGTGGTCGCCATATTCAACAGCGTTTCGTTCGACCGAACGCTCTTCAAGAGCGCTCCTGCAGCAAAACACAGGCGGAGTTATGCTGTCCGCTCGCGGAGATAATATTTGCGGGGGCCAATTGCAATCGGAGAATTATGCAAGGGTTTTCCACCAATTGGGTCCGATTGCGCAGGTTTCTAATCTAGCGCGCGACATCATCTTCTGCAGATCGTTCCAGACGCCTCCTCCTCTCACTTTGGCGATGGCCCATGGGCCCTCTTTGCCTTTCGTCATGTACATATCCCCTCGCATCCTTGCTGACCATGCGGTGAGGTCTGATCCATCATCTCTGTGGGTGTGAATACGAGGAAGAAACGTTCATTGTTGCTTTGTGCTATCATTGAACCACTTCTGTGAGCCCACACCTCTATCTTCAGTCACTCGATGGATAAAGATGATACCGATCCAACGAAGGATTCGGCCATTAAGTTCAGGCACCAAGCCGAGAAACTCTCTCTGCAAGCTCACGATATCAAGAACGAGAATAGCAAAAACACGGCGGCGGTCGAAGCGCGTTTCATCACCCCTCTTGATCCTGTCATCGAGACAGCAGATGGATCACGACTCCCTGCCGCGCCTCTCAAAGAGGCCTTGGAGTTGAACAGACTTCGAGAAGAGGCTGGCTCTAGTACAAAAACGGAGAAGCAAAACAATGACAAAGCAGAACGGGCAGAATCCTTGAACGAATCGCCTCTTCCCGATAATGAATCGCATCATTCCACCAGACCAGAAGCATCGCTAGGGACCGCTATACCTCCCTCACGAACACATCCTCTTTTTCCCGAATTACCGCTGTACGGTCCACCATCGTTCTTACGAGACCTGCAATGCTTGGGCTTTCGTTTCACTTCTGCTATTCTCTCACTTGCGTTCCTTGGCGTGATAGTCCTTGGCTCTGCCTTTACGAGTATACCGTTGATGATCAGGCATATTGGATTAAGACTCATTTTTAAGGACCCTGACGCGCGACGACCGTTCTATGAGGAAGAGAAGAGAAGGGCTGAGGCAAGGAAAGAGGAGGCCAAAGCGTGGAAACGCCACAAACGGCGGGGGAATAACTCGTCAAGGGTTGCGGATGATAATGAAGAAGCTGGCAATTTTGACCGCCGCTACGAGCCAATGGAAGGTGGTAAAGATCCTTTGATCTGCAACGTCAGTTATTATGCAAGGAGAGTTGGGCTGGACGTGGAGGAATACAGCGTTTTAACAGAAGACGGCTTCATCATCGAACTCTGGCATATCTACAATCCACGAGAATGCACTCCGGCGTCAGCCTCCCGTCGCGAGCACCGCGATGCCATAGTCTTTCCTAAAGACTCCGAAGAATATGGCCCCTCTAGCCGGACCTCGGATGCCAGCAGTCCTGACACCAAACACAAATATCCTGTGCTCCTGGTGCATGGTCTTCTCCAGTCAGCCGGTGCCTATTGCACCAATGATGATGACAGTCTCGCTTTCTTCCTTGCTAAGTCAGGCTTCGACGTTTGGCTGGGCAATAACCGCTGCGGTTTTCACCCTCGACATCAACTTCTCACAAGTAAGGATCCAAGGATGTGGAATTGGAACATTCGTCAGATGGGTGTCATGGACCTCCCTGCTCTAGTGTCTCGCGTTCTGTCCGAAACAGGATACGAAAAGCTTGGTCTGATATGTCACTCCCAAGGCACGACCGAGGCCTTTGTTGCTCTTGCAAAGGAACAGCGGCCAGACCTGGGCAATAAAATCAGCGTATTCTGCGCTCTTGCACCCGCCGTTTATGCGGGCCCATTGATCGGCAAGATGTATCTCAAATTCATGCGTATCATATCTCCTGGTATGTTTCGCATCATGTTCGGCATTCATGCATTCATCCCTTTCATGATGACGATGCACGCCTGGCTTCCGGGTCGCCTTTATGGCGCTCTTGGTTATCGTGTCTTTTCCTTCTTGTTCAATTGGACGGATGATAGATGGGATCAAGGTATACGAGATCGACTCTTCCAATTTTCGCCTGTCTACGTTAGTGCTGAGAGCATGCGCTGGTGGCTTGGCAGAGAGTGTTTTGCCACGCAGAAATGCATCCTAGCTACCAGAGAAGAAGGGAAACAGGAAGACCGAGAGGACGATGAGGAAGAGGAGTATTATGTGCATAGTGCGGAGCAATATACCGAGGCCATGCTGCAGACTGCTTCCGGCAAAGATCACGAAGAGCGAGGAAGGAAAGCTTGGTACGATAAGCAGGTCCCGCCTTTTGCCCTCTGGATTGCTGGTAGTGACGAGCTGGTTGACGGCCGAAGACTATTGCGTCGCTTTGAAAGGTGGAGAGAGCCGCATGTTCGGGTTGTTCATTCGAAGATCATAGAGGAATACGAACACTTAGACGTGCTGTGGGCAATAGACGCGGTTGATAAGATTGGAAAGGAGGTTCGCGAAGTGCTATGGAAGACGGTTCCTGCAGATGTCAGAGAGTCTTGCAGAGTGCCAAGGGATTGCGAAAACGTCCAGCCATGGGTTGGATGAACATTCCTGGGATAACTGCCCTATCATTATGCACGATGGCGATGGCGCTTTTGGTATTTCGATGGATTTGGAAAAACGTTGTGGGGGTCGGCAGAAGGAAATAGACGAATTGCCTTTGGCGAGTCATAGAAGGTTTGCTTGGCAATTCAACGCACAGAGGTAAGTTATTCCAGACTTTTCGATTCGCGCTGTTTGACGTGATTGCTGACTCCCCCGGAAATCAGAAGATATAAACCGCTCCGCCACAGGATATTCCTTCTATCTCTCTAATGTACCCTGTCTCTGTTTTTGTACATAAATAAGTTACGTTGCTGCCCTATCATTAGCATGCAAAGTGAGAGACTTTAGGCCATCGGGGCTTGTGGTCACTGTCGGCTGTTGATAGACCTCATTGTCAGCAGTCGCTCTGGACGAAATATCTCTCGCATAGTTGGTTCCGCTCCACAATCAATATCTCGAGGATTTTGATTTCAGCTGTTGGACAGATGAATTGTGTCAATCCTCCAACACCAGTCTCCACTTCCCTTATCTCAATGTATATTGAGAGTACTACCTGGATCAGGCTCGTTTCCCGGTTCTGTACGACACTACAGCCTTAAACCCACGCCAGCAGCTCTTTCTCTCTGCAAACAACTTCCACCCACATCAAGAGTGCACAAATCATACTTTCGAGTGCTCCCAGACCGTACCATACCATGAAGGCCTATACTCATCAGCCCGCTTCTCGCAGAAAGGCTTGTCCATTCCTGGATATTATACCACTCGAAATCCGCGAGATCATCTACAGCTATGTGCTAGTGGTGAAGACTGAATGCGACGTGAAGAGTGGTGAGGTATGTATATCGCTGTCAGCAGTCTACGTACTTGCTAAATTCACCAATCTTTTAGTACGATAGACATCGGGAGGAGATATTGGACGGTGGCGATCACACTTACCGCCTCCATACTTCCATTTTATACACAAACTGTCAAACCTATCACGAAGCTTGGCAGACTTTCGATCGTGAGCATCTTTTCGTGTTGGTGGCCTTCCCGCAGGACCCATGGATGCTCACGGCACTTGAGCAGTACGGCCTCCCTACGATTGCCCAAGGTGAAAGGGCGCGTCAGTTCCCCAACATCGCCATGACGCTCACTTTCGGTGTCGCTGGGAATGATGACTGGTGGCCAGGAGGAATGCGGGATAGGAACGTTGTGATTGCCATCCAAGACCTGTCAGCTTTGTGTACGAGTCTGCTAGGATATAAGTGTCAACTTGTGGACCCGGATGATATCCTGACGCTCTATATCAGAATCGCCCCCAGAATTAGCCCGTCACTCCTCCCAGCAGTGGATGACCGTCCAAATCCACAATCGAAGTTAAGGAGACTTCTAGAACCATTGCGACAACTCCACAGCACAGAGATTATCAAGATAGAGGGACCTAGTAGTCTATCTTATATGCAAGAGATCGTGGAAGGCACGAGCGGTCCGCCAGATAACATTAACGAGGTCCTGAAAAAAGTTCTACTTGCTCTGAGTGGCGGAGACGAAGCACGCGACCATAGTGACCTATCACTAGCGGTTGTCAGGTACAAGTCTGGTCTCCAAACCATCCACAGTCACTTTGGAGACTATGAAGATCCATGGGAAATGCGGCCTACTTACCGGTATGTAGTGTTGTTTCTTTCTACTCTTCGTTCATAAACCATGCCCGAGAGCAGCTATGAGCGGTATACCTGGCACCGCATACTGAGGATGTACAATCCAGCTGTCATTGCGGTCTTCTAGTGCTCGCTAATTTATACACTACAGCGCCATATTCGGTGAAGGCATCCGCCTCCAAACCCGCCTTGCCGCATGTTACTTTAAGATGAACAAGCTCAGGATAGCTCGCATCTACGCGGAGCGAGTCTATAGATCAAAGCACAGCGTCGACAACCGATGCCATAGAGAGAAGACTCCTTTAATGAGCATTGAGCCTGGTAGGGAGACTTTGTACGCTAAGACCATGGTCATAGCCGCCCAAATCAGCTACGCACATGGGCATATGAGGGAGGCTATAAGAGAGCTTAACGAAGCACACAGACTTGAGCCTCTTGACCATAGTGGCGAGCAACTTTTAGCAAAAGTGACGGAACATCGCGAAGTTCTCCAAAAAAGAGATGATGCAAGGTACGAGGGCTGGGTCCTTCAGCTTCAGAAGGAACATGAAAAAGTTGCTAGTGAGTGGACTATGTCCTTGGAGCAAGCAACATAACGCACTCAAGATCCTTGCTAATTCCGCATTACCACAGATGCCATCGAAGTTGCCTTGACGCGCCGCAACAAAGCCGAAGAGGCTTTTCGTAGCGGGAACTTCGCTAAAGCTTTGTCAAAATACCAGGCTGCGGCGGACAAGATGCAATCCCTAGGACCCAGTTTTGCGGCACCGGATATGCTGGTGGACAAAATGCCTGGACTTCCCTTGGACGAACCCTTGGCCGGCATTGCTTTGATCCACCTTTCACGAATCGTCAGTAGTTATCTCGGACTCGCGGCTTACGAAGAAGTAAATGAACACGCGAATCGCCCCTTGGATAAGATACTCCGTGGCATTACAGTTACGAAGGTCGATTGGGTAGATTTCGCGAGGCCGTACTATCAAGTCATTTACTACTGTAAAGCTCTGGCGCTCGAGAAGCTGGGAAGACTGGACGAAGCTATTAGGAGTGCTGAGGGGGCATTGAAATGTGATCCTGATGATGGATGTGTGCTCTCGACCCTGAAGGCTCTGCGAAAGGCTCAAGAGGTCGAGAAGTCGAAGCGGGACCATGCAAGTGCGAAGGATGTGCGGAGGAGACAGAACAAAAAGAGGAAAGCCCTAGCGAAGAAAGCGAGGGGAATAGGGTTCATAACAGGGGTAGCGCTCCTATAAGAGAGGTTATGTGATCCGATTTTACCAAGGGATTCTGCTGATATATAGCGGGCTCCGGATGTGGAAAGTACACCTTTGGAGTGATTCTTGTGTGTCTTATAGAAGTTCTACTTCCACGCCCAGCGCCTTGATATTCCCGATCAACATGACTTTTGGGGGGATGCGTTACCAATAGGCTGCTTATTCATAATTACTATATGTGTTGACTGTCCCTCCTGAGGAAGGATCATGTGCCGGCTTCCGAGTATCGTACGTATCGTACGACAAGGCAACAACACCTACAGCGCAACCCGTCCTCTTTGACAACAAAGTTCGGAGATCTCTACTTTCAATCACATCTTTACTTTACGAGACTCGATCACAATTGACCCGCAGTACATCATGGAGCTCTGCGTTCACCCGTCCCAAGCCCCTGTTCTCGATGCAACAACGACATGCACTTTCTTAGATGTTGTCCCACTCGAAATCCGTGAGATGATTTACAGATACGTGCTCGTGGTCAAGACCGAACACAATATGAATAGTCTTGAGGTGCGTTTGTACAGACTTGCGAGTCTCGTACTTGCTGACTCCTTGCTCAGTATAGCGAAAATCGGGACAAGATACTAAGAGGGGCTGATCACATTTACAAATTCTACACCTCGATCTACTTGGCCAATCATCAGATCAATCACGAGGCTAGCGAGCTTTTTCAGCGCGAGAACCTCTTCATGTCCTTGAAATTGTCCGCGGAATCGCATTCGCACAGGATAGGACGCCACATCAAGGATGAGGGACTTCCAATAATCGCTGAGGGTGATAGGGCCCGCAAGTTCCCAAACATTGTTATGACACTCGCATTAGAGAGTTCGTACAAGGTCGATGCGCATTCATTAGCCAGGTGGCTCCCTGAGAATAGGGTACCTGGGTCCTTCGTCTTCGCATGTGACGATTTGCCCGCCGTCTACAAAGGGTTCACGCACTGGAGTGGCAGCAGCAGATGCTATAGCGAACGTTTAGACATTGCGGTCGACCCGAGAATTGGATACGCCCATTCGGAAGCGAGAGATGGTTCTCCTCGCTGTCAACCAAGATTGGCCAGACTTCTGGAGCCACTCCATCATATTCATGGTATCCGTATCGGGATTATTTTGGGACTAGGCAGTGCGTCACTCGAACAAAAGATCATTGACAGCATGGGCGCTCCGCTAGAGGAGTCGGGGGCAATTGCCAAAAGAATTGCAAGGGCATTTGACCAAGGGGATCTAGCACGCTCATCTGGTGACCTCCGGCTAGCTGTTGTCAAGTACAAGGATGGTCTAGACACCCTGCCCTTCTCGTTTGACGATGAGGAAGAAACCTGGGAGATGGGTCCCGACTCCGGACAGCCAATTTGTTGGTACGTGCATATGTCTCTCTTCATGCTTGATGTCGTCAATCGATCGATCGAATTTTCCGTTGCAAGAGGGTGCAGGCCTCATAGGTTTCAGTCCTCATACGTGCAGCTTGGTGAGGTTACATTGTGAGTGCTCGCTGACATTATGCATGATTGGAAAGTACGAATGCCAAAATACGCTTCCAGGCCCGCCTCGCATCTTGCTATATCGACTTGGGAAAGATGAGAATGGCCCGTATCTATACCGACAGAGCTCGTGGGCGGCAAGGTAGTGGCGGTCGTGAATACGAATCGTCAGCGACGGCTCTAAAAAGGATGACCAATGGACGTACTCTATATGCAGAGGTCATGGCCTTAGCAGCCCGTATTAACTATATTCATCATAGTGTGTGGGAGGCCTGTGTGAACCTCTGGGAAGCTGTCGACCTCGACCCCCACAATCTCGAGAACCGACGATTGTTGGCGGAATTTGAGGAACGACACAACATACTGAGTCAAAGGCAGGACGTGAAACGAGAGGCCTGGAAGCGCGAAACCCTGAGGCAGGGCGAGCGGGTTGAGGGTGAGTAGTCGCCATTCCATTAACACTTCTTTTCATAATGCTTTGCTCGCCATTTCGCACGACCTTTGGTCAAGACGTTCATCACTGACCCTATGACGCCACAGCCACAATACAAATCGCCATTGGCCGCAAATCCAAAGCCGACGAAGCCTTCCGCAGCGGCCAATTCCTCAAAGCCTTATCAAAATACAGAGGCGCACTTTCGAAAATCGAGACTGTACGAGACATGCCCTTAAAGGAAAATGTATTGTGGAATAGAGAAGAACTTTTCTTTCCCGAGGCTGCTCCCATCGATTCCTTCTGCTTAGTCCTCCACTCCCGCATCGTCAGCTCCTGTCTTGGAATAGCAGCATACGAGGACGTGTGCAGCTGGGTAGACTCCACATTAGCGATCAAGCCGGAATTACGCCATCTGACCGATATGAAAGAGTGGCCCATCTTCGCGCGTCCACACTACCGGACGGTGCACTTTTGCAAGGCGCTTGCGCTGGAGCGGATGGGGAAGCTGGATGAGGCTATTCGTTGTGCGGAGCTAGCTTTGAAGGTTGAGCCTGGGAATGAGACTGTTTTTCATTGGCTCAAGGTCTTTAGAAAGAAGTGGGAGCCAGAGAGGGTCAGACGTGAAAAGCAGAGAAAAAAGGATCGGGCACTCGAGAATAAGACGAGGCGGAATGGGCGTGCTTGAAGAATGGTTTGGTGATTGGGTGTGCTGGCCGGTAAGCCATGGAGAGCGAGTTGTATGGACGCCTCCCCGATGAGCTTGTGAGAATAAGCAGAGGCCTTGGGGGATTTCGATAGATTTGAGAAGATTTAGAGAGTCACGCGACTTTCAACTCACTGGCAGCGAGAACTCGGAAGCGTGGGTGGAAAGGTGGGT
>JAABUP010007375.1_pt1 | contig 14841 bp, 13 predicted proteins | sample 5559201 | NCBI WGS metagenome assembly JAABUP01 (sample SAMN10711887, study PRJNA513373) | rock metagenome | isolation source: Antarctica rocks | place: Antarctica | reverse complement strand
TAGGTCGAGGTCGAACCTCAACTCCCCGATGATCTGTAGGGCACGGTAAACGTTGCCGTGCCACAGCAACCACTTCAGGCTGTGCAGCTGGCCGGCGACGTCGGCGGCCAGGTCGGGTGGCGACGCGTCGGGCCTCGGCGGTCTCGGCGCAGCCGATCCCGATCCCGGCCAGCGCGAACGCCACCGCCAGGAGCGCGATGACCGGGCCGGCGACGGCGAAACGTCCTATCCGATCGGCGGGGGCAGATATTACCCAGCACACGAAGAGTCACCTGCGTCCACCAAGCCTGCGGGGTTTGCGGGATGCCGGCGACCTGGGCCGCCGGTTCCGGGTTCAGAGCAGGTTCTCAATACTGATCGGTAGCTGGCGTACCCGGACGCCGGTGGCGTGGAAGACGGCGTTGACGATGGCTGCGGAAACGCCGACAGCGCTGAGCTCGCCGATGCCTTTGGCGCCCAGTGGGGTGGCGTGGGGGTCGTGGTCGTCGACGAAGGAGACGTCGATGTCGCCGATGTCGGCGTTGCTGGGCAGGATGTAGCCGGCGAGGTTCTTGGAGAGGAACCGTCCGAGTCGTGGTTCGAAGGTTGAGGATTCCAGCAGCGCTTGTCCTACCCCCCAGGTGATACCGCCGATCATCTGGCTGCGGGCGGTGAGCGGGTTGATGATCCGGCCGGCGCCGTAGACGCCGACACAGCGGTTGAGCCGCACCAGGCCGAGTTCGGCGTCGACCCGGACCTCGGCGAACACCGCGCCGTAAGTGTGGATCGAGTGGCCGGCCCCGGACTCTGCGGGATCCCAGCGGGCTTCGGCTTCCATCGAGTCAAGTCCGGCCGCGGTGAGCAGGTCGGCAGGACGGCCGGAGCCCAGGGCGGCGAGCTTGTCGCGCAGCTCGCTGGCCGCGGCGTGCACCGCGGACCCGACGCCCATGGTGGCCGACGAGCCGGCGGTCATGCCGGCCTCGGGCAGCGAGGTGTCGCCGTGGCGGACCTGCACGGACTCGGGTGCCACATCGAGCACCTCGGCGGCGACGAGGCTGAGCACCCCGGGCAGCCCGGTGCCGATCTCTTGGGTACCGGCCTCAACCACGACGGGCCCACCAGCCTCTGCGCGCACCCGCGCGGAGGAGGGGAACCGGAAGGTGTCCATGGTGGCCACCGCCATCCCCCAGCCGAGCAGGTCGTTCCCGCTGGGCATGGATCGCGGGGCGGATGGGCGCGCGTCCCACCCGAACCGGCGGGCACCTTCGAGCAGACAGGCCCGCAACGGCCGAGAGGAGAACGGTTCCCCGCTGGTCGGGTCACGATCGGGTTCGTTGCGCCGCCGCAGCGCCACCGGGTCGATGCCCAACTGGTGCGCGAGCTCGTCCATGGCGGATTCGACCGCGAACATTCCCGGTCCCTCATGCGGGGCCCGCATCGGGGTGGGCTGGGGACGGTCGCAGCGCTCGATACGGGTGCTCACCCGCAACTCCGGAGTGGCGTAGAGCCATCGGACACCAGCGTGGTGAACTCGGTGTAGTCATCGGCGCGGGCAGCGGCGTTGACGCTGTGGTGCTCGACGGCGCGCAAGGCGCCGTCGTGTCCCGCGGCCAGCGTCACCGTCTGCCGGGTCGCTGGCTGGTGCCCGCACCCGGTGAACATCTGCGCCCGGCTCAGGACGAGTTTCACCGGGCGGCCCAGTACCCGCGCCCCCGCGGCGGTGATCAGCTGGTGGGGGTGGATGTAGCCCTTGCACCCGAACCCGCCGCCGATGAAGGGGCTGCTGACGTGCACGTGGTCGGCCGGCAGCCCGAACGCGGCGGCCAAGACGAGGCGCACCGCGGAGATTCCCTGGGCCGCGTCGTGAAGGCTGAGCTGGTCGCCGTCCCACCAGGCCAGGGTGGCCGAGGGCTCGATCGGGTTGTGGTGGCGGTCGGCGGTGCGGTAAATCTCGCGGACCACGACGTCGGCGTCGGCCAGGGCGGCGTCGGGGTCGCCGACGACCAGGTCTGGCCCTGCCACGTTGTTGGGTCCGTGCGCGGAGACGACCTCACCTGCGCCGAACGCCACTCCGGGGGCCAGGTCGGTGTAGCGGGGGCGGACCAGCCGGGCGGCGTGCTCGGCCTGTTCGCGGGTGCCCGCCGCGACCAGCGCGATGGGCTGGCCCTCATAGGCCACCAGGTCGTCCTGCATCGGTAGCAGCGATGATGCCAGTGGTGGTACCGGCGCAGCGGCGAACCGTGGCATGTCCGCCGCGGTCAGCACGCCCACCACACCGGGTGCGGCGGCGGCCTGGGCGGTGTCCACCGTGGACAGCCGCCCGTGGGGCACGGTTGCGGTCACCAGCACCGCGTGCAGCATGTCGGGAACGGAGTTGTCGGCGGCGTAGCGGGCGGTCCCGGTCAGTTTCGCGGGGCCGTTCGGGCGCACTAGCCCACCGGCGGCGCTCACGGCGCACCTGCCGCGACACGAAGCGCGCGGACCGCGGCCCGCTGCGCCAGCTCGACCTTGAACCCGTTGCCGGGCAACGGGCGGGCGTCGGTGAACCCGCGCGCCACCGCCGCCCATAGTGAGTTGAGGTCGCCGATGTCCACCCCGAGCAGCGCCGCCTCGGCGTCGGTCAGCCGCCAGGGCCGGTGCGCGACCCCGCCCAGTGCGAGCCTCGCGCCGGTGAGCAGTGGACCGTCCAGCTCGACCACGGCCGCCGCGGAGACCACCGCAAACTCGTAGGACACGCGCTCGCGCACCTTGAGGTAGTGCGAGCGGGCCGCCGGCGGGGTGCCCGGCACCGTGACCGCGACGACTAGTTCGTCCGGGTCGACGGCGCTGAGCCGTGAATCCACCCCTGGCTGGCGGTAGAACTGATCCATCGGCACCGTCCGGGTCCCGGGGCCGCCGTGCACCTCGACCGTCGCATCGAGCGCGCTCAACGCCACCGCGAGGTCGGAGGGGTGGGTAGCCACGCACTGTGGGCTCCAGCCGAAGATCGCCGCTGCCCGGGTGTCACCGTCCAGCGCGGAACATCCCGACCCGGCGACCCGCTGGTTGCACCCCAGCAATGTCTCCGCCCGGAAATAGGGACAGCGGGTGCGCTGCAGCAGGTTGCCGCCGATCGTGGCCATTGCGCGCAGTTGCGGCGACGCTGATGCAAGGAGGGCTTCGGCGAGCACCGGGTAGTCGCGGGCCACCTGCGGGTGCGCCCCGATCTCGGCCATCGGGGCCAACGCACCCAGACGCAGCCCCGCGGCGCCTGCCTCGACCCCGGCTAGTGGGAGGTCGGTGATGTCCACGATCCGGTCGGGGGTGGTGATGCCTTCCTTGAGCCAGTTCACCAGCTCGGTGCCGCCGGCGATCACCTCCGTGCCCGGTGTGGCCAGCGCGTCCATGGCCGCAGCCATGTCGGGGGCCTTCGCGTACCCGAAGTTCCTCATCGCGGCTGCGGCTGCCGCGGCGGTCTGCACGGCGGCCACGATCTGTGGGTAGGCCGCGCACCGGCACAGGTTGCCGCTCATCCACTCCTTGATCTCGGCCGCCGAGCCGGCGTGCCCCTCGCCGATGCAGGCCACCGCCGACATCACCTGACCGGGCGTGCAGAACCCGCACTGGAACGCGTCAGCACCCAGGAACACCTCCTGCACCGGATGCCGCCGCCCGTCGTCGGCCAATCCCTCAATCGTGGTGATCTGGGCGCCGTCGACCATCACCGCCAACGTCATGCACGCCAACACCCGACGGCCCTCGATGTGCACCGTGCACGCCCCGCACTCACCCCGGTCACAGCCCTTCTTCGTCCCGGTCAAACCCAACCGATCCCGCAACGCGTCGACCAACGTCACCCGCGGCTCGACCCGCACCGAGTGCTCCAGCCCGTTGACCAGCAACCGGACCGTTGGCTCGTCCTCGAATCTCACCCTGCCGTCCGCCTTCCGCTCCCGTGGAGGTGCATTCATATCTTATCTGAAAGGCCACCGAGAACCATGCTCAGCGGATGAAGCGCTCGACGTAGTCGGCGCCGAGCCCCACCGATTCGAGGTGCTCGCGGAACTGGTCGATCTTGGTGAAGACATCGTCGTAGCCGATCTGTCTGCCGTCTTCGTCGAGGTAGATCATGCAGCTGGAGACCCAGAACAGGGTGAGCATCTCGTCGGTTTCGGGTTCGACGACCAGGGTGTGGGTCTCGCCGGGCGGCTCGAAGACGTAGGCACCCGGTTCGGCGGTCCAGTCGTGCTCCAGGTAGCGCCAGCGGCCCTGGATCACATAGCCGTGCACCGGCCCGGGGTGGCGGTGCCGGTTGACCACGCCGGAGGCGCGACTGCGCATCACGTTGACCCACGCGCCGTGCACGGTGTCGAGCATCAGCGGCCGCGACCAGATGCCCTGGGCTATCGGCACCCAGAGCCGCTCGTCATCGGGCACCGCGATTCGATGATCTCGGCCGGCGCATATGACGGCGTCGCCGGGGTGCTCATCGGGGGTTCGGGAACGGTCATGGTTGGGGTCCTTGCTCGAGGAGTTCGACGATGTCGGGGTAGTGGTACTCGCGGGCCATGTCGGTCGGCGTGCGCCCGTCGTGGCCGCGCAGGTCGATGCGGGCACCGGCGCTGACCAGAACCCGCGCGGTCTCGATGTGGCCGTGCCAGACGGCGTCGTGCAGCGCGGTGTAGCCGTTGTAGGGGCCCTGGGCGTCGAGGTCGACGCCGGAGCCGACCAGCGCGCGGGCCGCCGCGGTGTGCCCGCGGTAGCCGGCCTTGTGCAACGGCGTGGCGTGCATCAGCCGGTCGACGGTGCGCACGTCAGCGCCCGCGTCCAGGAGCAGCCGGACCATCTCGGCGTTGCCCTGCATCGCGGCCAGCATCAGCGGGGTGTCCCCGGCGTATGTGGGTCGGTTCAAGTCGGCGCGGTCCCCGGCGTCGAGCACGGCTCGAACGGCGGCGGTGTCGTCGCCCGCGGCGGCGGCCAGCAGCGGCCGTTCGGCCACGTCGGCCGCCCGGGCCCGCTCGATGTCGGCGAGTAGCCCCGCGATGTCGGCCAGGCCATCGCGCTGGGCCAACTCGGCGGCGGTGTAGCCGCCGTGGGCGCGCACCTCCAGCCGTGCGCCCCGCAGGCACAGCAGAGCGGCTGCGCTGCCTCGCTTGTGCCAGACGGCATCAATCAGCGGGGTGTGACCTTGGCTGGGGGTCTGCGCGTCGAGGAACGCGCCCGCGTCCACCAGCAGGTCGAGGGTGGCGACGTCACCGCTCTGCGCGGCCCGGTGCAGCGCGGTGGCGCCGAGCCGGGCCTCGACGGCGAGCGCGTCGGCCCCGGCCGCCAGCAGCAGCCGCACCGCGTCCGCGTCGCACCGCGCGGCCGCCGCGTGCAGCACCGGATACCCGTGCTCGGTGCGTGGCCGGGGGTCGGCGCCACTGCGCAGGGCCCTCCGCAGGCCGGTGGTGTCGCCACGGCGGACCAGCTCGACGAGATCAGGTCCGCTCCGGGCGGGACGGTCGTGGCCGGCGCCGGTCATCACGCGGGATCCGCTGGCGAGGTCGGTCCGACCGCGGGCGCGGCCCCGTCCGGTATCGCAGCGAGCGCGGCCGAGGTGTCGGATCCGACGCTGGTCCGATACGTCTCGCGGGTGAACCAGGTCGCGACGACGGTGATCGCCGCGGCGGCCAAAATGTAGAGCGCGATCGGCCATGCGGCGCCCCCGGACCAGGCGAGCAGGGCCGTGGCCACCAGCGGGGCGATGCCGCCGGCGATCACGGTGCCAATGCTGAAGGCGATGCCGAGACCGCTGCTGCGTACCCGAGTGTCGAACAGTGCCGAGAAGAAGGCGGGCTGCACGGCATACAGAGGCGCGTGCCCGATACCGAGCCCGACGATCAGCGCCAGCCAAATCAGCGGCATCGACCTGGAGTCGATGAGCCAAAAGAACGGGAAAGCGTAAGCCACCAGGAACAGCGACGCCCCGAGGTAGAGCGGTCGCCGCCCGATGCGGTCGGACAGGGCCCCGAAGATCGGGATCGTGGCGCACTCGACGAGGGCCGCGACCACCGCTCCGATCAGCACCGGGGTGGCGGGCGCCTGCAGCTGGTCGCGGGCGTAGGTCAGCGCGAACACGGCGAAGATGACGAACGGGACGCTCTCGCCCAGGCGGCACCCGAGGATCAGCAGGATGGCGCCCGGGTGCTGACGCAGGGCCTCGACCAGCGGCCGGCGCGCCGGGACGTGGCCGGTGGACTTTTCCGCGCGGAATGTGGCCGTTTCGAGGATCCGCAGCCGAGCGTAGAGCCCGACAGCCGTGAGCGCGATGCTCGCCAGGAACGGCAGCCGCCATCCCCAAGCGATGAACTGCTGCTCGGGCAGCAGGTTGACCGCGGCGAACGCGCCGGTGGACAGGACGAACCCGGCGACCGCACCAATCCCGGGCAGGCTGCCATAGAAGCCACGCCGACGCTCCGACGCGGACTCCACCACCATCAGCGCCGCCCCGCCCCACTCGCCGCCGATGGCGATGCCGGTCAGGATGCGCAGGACCAGCAGCAGGATCGGGGCAAGAACCCCGGCCGCGGCGTAGGTGGGCAACACCCCGATCAGGAACGATGAGATGCCCATCATCAACAGGGTGATGACCAGCATCGGCTTGCGGCCCAGTTTGTCGCCGAAGTGACCGAAAACGAAACCACCCACCGGGCCGGCGGCGATGCCGACCGTGAAGGTGGCGAACGCGACCAGCGTGCCGACCAGATGGTCGAAAGTGGGGAAGAACAGCTGGGCGAACACCAGCGCGGCCGCGGTTCCGTAGAGGAAGAAGTCGTACCACTCCAAGGTCGCGCCGAGCACCGTGGTCAGCGCGACCCGGCTCAGGTTTCGCCGGTCCGCGTTGAACGCCGTGGAGGTGGCCATGCCGGATGTCTCCTCACTGGCAGGCTCGGCAGTCGCTCCCGGGATCAGGCTCCGAAGGGGTCGGGCCGCGCCGGGTGGGTGACGTCGGCCGGCACAGGGGGCTCGGCTGACGTTGTCGGGGACGCTGCCGCGGTCTGGCCCTCGGGTGTGAGGTCGGTGCGGTAGGTCTCGGTCGCGAACCAGACGGCGACCAGGCTGATGGCGGCGGTGACCACGAGGTAGACCGCGATCGGCCAGGAGCGTCCGCCGGTGGCGGCGAGCAGGGCGGTGGCCACAAGTGGGGCGATGCCGCCGGAGATCACGTTCCCGACCCCGAACGCGAGCCCCAGCCCGCTGGCCCGGACGTGGGTGTCGAACAGCTCGGCGAAGAACGCGGGCTGCACGCCGTACAGCGGGGCGTGCCCCAGCCCGAGGGCGAGCACGAGCGCGAGCCAGATCAACGGCATCGACTCGGAGTCGATGAGCAGGAAGAATGGATAGGCGTAGACGATGAGAAACACGCACGCGCCGAGGTAGACGGGGCGCCGTCCGACGCGGTCCGACAATGCCCCGAACAGCGGCATGGTGACGCACTCGACCAGCGCGGCGACGACGGCCCCGGCCAACAGCGGTGCGCTGGGTACTTTGAGCTGAGTGTGGGCGTAGCTCAACACGAACACCGCGAAGATGACGAACGCGACGCTCTCGCCCATGCGGGCGCCGATGATGGTCAGGATGCTGCGGGGGTAGCGTCGCACCACATCGCGCAGGGGGCGTCGGGCCGGGGTGGTCCGGTCCCCGACGGCGGCGCGGTAGGTCGGGGTCTCGGCGATCCGCAGCCGGATGAACAGTCCAACTCCCAGCAGCAGGATGCTCGCCAGGAACGGCAGCCGCCATCCCCAGGTGGCGAACTGGTCTGCGGGGAGCAGGTTGACCGCGGCGAACGCGCCGGTGGACAGGACGAAGCCGGCCACGGCACCCAGTCCGGGCAGGCTCCCGTAGAAGCCTCGTCGTTTCCCGCCGGGGGTGGATTCGACCATCATCAGTGCCGCGCTACCCCACTCGCCGCCGATGCCCAGCCCGGTGATGATCCGCAACACCACCAACAGGATCGGCGCCGCGACGCCGGCAGCGGCGTAGGTGGGCAAGACTCCAATGAGGAATGAGGACACACCCATCAGGGCCAGCGTGATCACGAGCATCGGTTTGCGGCCGAGTTTGTCGCCGAAATGGCCGAAGATGAGTCCTCCCACGGGTCGGGCGATGATGCCGACCGTGAAGGTGGCGAACGCGGCCAGGGTGCCGGCGGTGGGGCTGAAACCGGGGAAGAACAGCTTCGCGAAGATCAGGGCGGCGGCGGTGCCGTAGAGGAAGAAGTCGTACCATTCCAGGGTTGCGCCGACGAGGCTGGCGACCGCAACCCGGCGGGCGCTGCGTCGGTCCGCCTCGAAGGTCGCGGTGGGGGTGGCCATCACGGTTCTCCCCTCATCGGGCGGGTTCGGTGGGGACGATCGGCAGGGCCGACCGGCCGTCGGGGTAGCGGGCGCGGGCGAACGCGCCGCGCGCCCGTGGCGCGAGCCGGTCCTTGGTCCAGGCGGGGGTCCAGACCGGCTGCAGTCGGGCGTGGCGCACCCCGTCGAGGGCCTCGACCGCGTCCACCGCGGCGGTGGCGACCAGGTGGGTGAACGCGCAGCCGACCTCGGTGAAGGTGATCTCGATGGTGATTTCCCCGGCGTCGAGGTGGATGTCGCCGATCAGGCCGAGGTCGACGATGGAGAGGTCGAGGCCGGCGGCGTCCATGCACGGGTCGGTGACGGTGTGCAGCGCGGCGAGGACCTGCGCCTCAGTGGCCGCGGTGGCGCTCACGCTGCCGCTCCCGCGGGTGCCTTGGTGAGTGAGGGGCCCTGCTGCAGGGTCGTCCACGGCGCGCGCAGCCCCTCGGCGTGGCGGACCCGGTCGAACGGGTCGTCGGCCAGCGCGGCCCGCCGGGCGGGGATGTCGATCCCATGCAGCCGGGCCAGCGTGCCGCCCAGCACGGCGTCGCGCACCTGCTCGTCGAACGGCACCCGGGCGGTCGGCGGGGGCTGGTGTCCGGCGACCGCCTCCAGGACCCGGTGCGGGTGCCCGGCGGTGGCCGCCGAGGAGTAGATCACCTTGTCCGGCGCGGCCTTGAGCAGCTCGTCGAGGACGTAGGCGTACTTGGGTGGGTCGGCCAAGGCCAGGAAGGTGGTCGACTCCAGGGTGGCGTAGACGTTCGGGTGGCCCTTGAGCAGTGCCACGGTCTCCTCGAGGAACATGAACCCGGCGTGCACGATCTGGAAGTTCAGGTCGGGGAAGGCGCTGGCGGCGCCGGCGATGTCGTCGACGCGCATCGCCTCGCTGCTGCGCGGCCCGGTGGGCAGCGCCTTGTGGATGGCGATGTTGCGGATGCCCAGCTCCTGGGCGACCTCGAACACCGGGAACGCGACGTCGTAGTCGTCCATCCGGAACGACCGCAGCCGTCCGCGCCGGTAGGTCAGCGCCGGGTAGAGCTTGATGCCCTCGGCGCCCAGGTCGCGTACCTGGTGCTCGAGGGATTGCAGCGCCGGTTCGCCCTGCATCACGTCGGCGGTCGCGTACCACAGCACCCGCTCGGGGAAGCGGCGCTTGAGCTCGGCCGCCTTTTCCACCGCGACCGACCCGTCCTTGAACGCGTCGTAGATCGGCAGCGCGTGCACGCAGAGCATGTCGGTCCAGCTCTCCAGCAGCATGGTCTCGACGAAGTCCTCGGGCCCCCAGTCCCGCGCCCACTGATCGCGGCGCAGGTCCGGCTCGCGGCGCTCGATCGCGCTCCACAGGACATCGACGAAGATCTCCGCGAAGCGTCCGTCCTGATAGTTGCTCGGCGCGAAGTTGTAGGGATGGCACACGCCGTCGATGACGAACGGACTCTTGCCCGTCTCGAGTGGTGGTGGGGCTGGGGCTGACATGGGTCCGAGGACAGCACCGTCGGGCCGGCCCCGTCCAAGACGAGCACCACCCGGATCGGAAAGCTACGCTTATCGCCGTGTTGGACCTGCGGCGGTTGACCTACTTCGTGGCGGTGGCCCGCGAGTTGCACTTCGGTCGGGCCGCCCGGCGCCTGTATGTGGCCCAGCCGGCGGTGTCGCAGCAGATCCGGGTGCTGGAGGGCGAGCTGGGTGTGACCCTGTTCGACCGCAGCAGCCGACAGGTGGCGCTGACCGAGGCGGGTCGCGTGCTCCATGATGACGCGGCACGGCTGCTGGCCGATGCCGAGCGCGCCGAGGCCCGGGTCCGGGCGGCCGCCAGCGGCGCGCTGGGGATGCTGCGGGTGGCCTACACTCGCTCCGCGCCGTACTGGCCCTCCACCGCGATCGTGGCCGAGTTCCGGGCGCGGTACCCGGAAGTCACCCTGGAGCTGAGCACCGGGTTCACCGCGCTGAGCATCAAGCACCTTCGGGACGGCTGCCTGGACGTGGCGTTCGTTCGGCCGCCGCTAGCCGCCGACGATCTCGGCTGCGAGGTGCTCGGCGAGGAGGACGTCGTTATCGCGGTGGCGACCGATCACCCGGCGGCGGCCGTCGGGTGGATCGAGCTGGCGCAGCTGGCCGGGGAACCGGTCATCTCGTGGCGCCGCGAGCGCGGGCCCGGCCTGTTCGACCGGATTCACCAGGCCATCTGGGGTGGCGCGCCCGACGAGCAGGTCGTGCGCATCGAACCCGACGAGGAGCACATGCTGCGGGCGGTGGCCGAGGGCGCGGGCGTGGCGGCGATCACCCGCACCCGCGCGGACACCCTGCAAGTGCCCGGCGCCGCGATCGTGGGCATCGCCCCCGAACCAGTGACCGTGCAGATTGGGCTGGCCCGGCGCCGCGACGACGACCGCGCGATCGTGGCCCGGTTCGTCGCGCTGGCCCGGGAGGTCGCCGACAGGCCCCCGAGCGAGAGCACATAGAGCGGCGTCTTGCTGCGGGACGGATCGCGGTTGCTTATCGCTGGCGTGCTCCTTGGTCTTGGACGCCAACCGGGGAGCGCTGCTGTCCTTGCCGGCACGGCCCGCGTACCGCATGGAGGGAAGGCGGGCACCGCGAAAGGACCGTGATGACCGTCGCCGGCACCCGAACCATCACCCACTGGATCGATGGCCGCGCTACCGACCCGGACCCGGATGGCCGACGACTGACGCTGGTCGACCCGGCCGCGGGCACCCCGGCCGCCGAGGTCGAGCTGGCCGCGGCCGAGGTCGTGGACCGCGCGGTCACTACTGCCGCGGCCGCCTTCCCGGCCTGGTCGGCGCGGCCGCCGGCGCGGCGGGCCGCGGTCCTCAAGGGCTTCGCGGAGATCCTGGGGCGGCGCCGCGCCGAGCTCGAGGAGCTGATCGTCGCCGAGCAGGGCAAGACCCGCGCCGACGCCGCCGGTGAGGTGGCCCGTGGGCTGGAGACTGTGGAGCTTGCCACCGGCGCCCCGCAACTGTTGACGGGGCGCTTCGGGGCCGAGGTCTCCGGCGGCGTCGACACCTACTCGCTGCGTCAACCGCTCGGGGTGTGCGCGGCGATCACACCGTTCAACTTCCCGGTGATGATTCCGCTCTACATGCTCTCGCTCGCCCTGGCCTGCGGGAACACCGTCGTGCTCAAACCCTCCGAGCACGTCCCGTCGGCCGCGGTGCTGCTCGCCGAGGCCCTCACCGAGGCCGGGCTCCCCGGCGGTGCCTTCTCGGTCGTGCACGGCGACGCCGAAGCCGTTGACGCCCTGCTCGAGCACCCAGGGGTGGCCGCGGTGTCCTTCGTGGGCTCCACCCCGGTGGCCCGCCACGTGTATCAGCAGTCCGCGGCGACCGGTAAGAGGGTGCAGGCCCTGGGTGGGGCCAAGAACCACGCCGTGGTGCTGCCCGACGCCGCCCTCGACGCCACTGCTGACGCCCTGGTCTCGGCCGCCTACGGCGCGGCCGGACAGCGCTGCATGGCGGTGACCGTGGCCGTGGCGGTCGAGCCGATCGGCGACGAGCTGGTGGGCCGTCTCGCCGAGCGAGCCAGCGCCCTTCGGATCGGGCCCGGCGCCGACCCGGCAAGCGACCTCGGCCCGCTGATCACCGCCCGCGCCCGCGAGCGGGTGGCTAGCCTGATCGAGCGTGGCGTCGGTGTCGGCGCCGTCCTGGTGCTCGATGGGCGCGGCGCCACGGTCGACGCGAGCCCCGACGGGCACTGGATCGGCCCGACCCTATTCGACCACGTCACGCCCGAGCTCGAGCTCTACCGAGAGGAAATCTTCGGGCCGGTGCTCGTCGTCGTGCGGGTGCCCGACCTCGACGCGGCCCTGGCGCTGCTGCACGCCAGCCCCGTCGGCAACGGTTCGGCCGTGTTCACCGACAGCGGTGCGGCGGCGCGCCGGTTCGCCACCGAAGCCCCGACCGGAACCGTCGGGGTCAACGTGCCGATCCCGTTCCCGGTCAGCCACTTCGGCTTCGGCGGCTGGAAGGCCTCCCGGCTCGGCGATCACGGGCTCAACGCCGACGCCGTGGGCTTCTACACCCGCGAAAAGGTGATCACCCAGCGCTGGCTGGCGCCCACCGGGGTCGATCTGGGCTTCGCCCGCAGCGGCCGATGAGCGCCCCAGCACCACCCGCACAGCCGACCCGCCGCGGGGACCGGCTGTTCCACGACGACCTGTCCCCCGAGCTACAACAGGTGCGTACCCACGTGCGGGCCTTCGCCGAGACCCACGTGCTGCCCGTAGCTCGGGAGATCGGCAGCGCCGCCGAGGACGCCCAGCGCTTCCCGTTCGCCCTGCTCACGGCCATGGGCAGCGACGGTGTGCTCGGGCTCGCGTTCCCCGACCCAATCGGTGGTCGCGGCCTGGCCCAGCCCATGACCGCGGCCGCGGTCGCCCTCGAAGAGTTGGCATACGTCTCCAGCAGCGTCGCCGCCGTCTACGACGTGCAGTGCCTGCTGGCCGGGCGCACCCTGCTGCACGCCGCACCCGCGCTACAAGAGCGCTACCTGCGCCCGCTGCTGGCCGGCGAGGTGGTGGGCGCCTTCGCGACCTCCGAGCCCGGCGCCAGCAGCGACCTGTCCCCGCAGGCCCTACAAACGGTCGGCGAAGCACGCTCCAAAGGGGAGATCATCCTCGACGGGCGCAAGCGGTTCATCTCCAACGCACCGGTCGCCGACTTCGTGGTGGTGCTCTGCCGCACCGGCGACGGGCCCAGCCTGCTGCTCGTCGACACGATCGCCGACGGGGTGCAGATCGGGCCACCGGACCACAAGCTGGGCAACCGCGGCCAGCTCACCGCCGACGTCGCCTTCGACCGGGTCCACGTCCCGACCGAGCACCTCATCGGCGCCCCCGGCGCCGGTCTGCGGCTGGCACTGGGCAGCCTGGCCGGCGGCCGAATCGGCATCGCGGCCTGCGGGGTCGGCCTCGCCCAAGCCGCGTTCGACCTCGCCGCCGACCACCTGACGACCCGCTGGGCGTTCGGCAAGCCCCTGGCCAGCAACCAACACTGGCAATTCCGGCTCGCCGACCGCGCCGCCGGGCTCGAGGCCGCCCGCGCGCTCTACCGCAAGGCCGCCCGGCGCATGGACGCCGGCGAACCCTTCCCCGAGCCCGAAGCAGCGATGGCCAAGTTCACCGCCACCGAGCTGGCCGTCGACACCGCTCGCGACGCCGTGCAGGCCCTCGGCGGCTACGGCTTCGTCTCCGAGCTCGGCGCCGACGGCCGCAGCTACCGCACCGAGGAACTCTACCGCGACGCCAAGATCGGCGAAATCTACGAAGGAGCCAACGAGATCCAACGCTGGATCGTGGCCCGCAACATCTTCGGCAAGGAGGTGACAGGCTGATGTCCGTCCCGACCGAGAACACCCACACCGACGACACCCAGACCATGCGCGCCGTCCTCATCCGCCCCGGACCCGAGGGCGGCCGCCTCGAGCTGACCGAACTGCCCATACCCCGCCCGGGGCCGGGTCAGCTGCTGGTGCGGGTCCACGCCGCCAGCGTCAACCGCGCCGACCTCGCCCAGCGCCAAGGTGGGCACACCCCCGGGATCGCCGCCGGCGGCCCGCTCGTCGCCGGCCTCGACGCCGCCGGCGAGGTCACCGACGTCGGAGCCGGCGTGGACCGCTTCGCCCCCGGTGACCGCGTGATGGCGATGGCCGCCGGCGGCTACGCCGACTACATCACCGTCGACGCCCGCATCGCCATCCCGGTACCCGACCCCGTCAGCTCCATCGACGCCGCCGCCGCCGTCATCGCGTTGATGACCGAACACGACGCCCTCGTGCGCACCGGCGGACTGCGTGCCGGCCAAGCCGTGCTCATCCACGGCGCCGGCTCCGGGGTCGGCCGCACCGCCGTACAGCTGGCCGCCCACCTCGGCGCACACCCGATCATCACCACCGTGCGACGCCCCGACGCAGACGACGAACTCCGCGCGCTCGGCGCGACCGACGTCCTCACCACCGACGGCCCCGACCTCGCCCAGGCGGTACTCGACCGCACCGAAGGACGCGGCGTCGATCTCGTCGTCGACCACGTCGGCGCACCGCTGCTCGGCGCCAGCCTGCGCGCACTGGCCATCGGCGGACATCTGGTCAGCGTGGGACGCTCGGTGGCACCGTCGCCGACCTCGACATGGAACTACTGGCCTACAAACGCCTCACCCTGCACGGCACGGCGTCACCTTCCGCACCCGCTCGGTCGAGCAGTACGCCGACATCGCCGCCGGGGTCACACACGACCTGCTCCCCGCCCTGGCCGAGGGCAAACTCCGACCAGTGATCGATCGAACCATGCCCCTCGAGCAGGCCATGGACGCACAGGAGCTCATGGCCCACGACAGGCATCGCGGCAAGATCGTGCTCACCATCTCCCCCTGATGCGATGAAGGAGCGGGGCCTCCCGCTCCTCGTGGCTCCGGGGAGATCCTCGGGGTGCTACGCCCATCAAGTCGAGGGAGGCCCCTGTGGACGCATGTTACGAGGGACGGCAGGTCGT
>JAABUP010007374.1_pt1 | contig 14841 bp, 20 predicted proteins | sample 5559201 | NCBI WGS metagenome assembly JAABUP01 (sample SAMN10711887, study PRJNA513373) | rock metagenome | isolation source: Antarctica rocks | place: Antarctica | reverse complement strand
ATGAGCTTCAAGAGGAAGTCATACCAAATATGACACTCTCAAGAAAAGCGCTGCTAGGTAGGCCCGCGGAATTTGCCATCAATTCGGCCCATGCTGTTGCTTTTCATCGCGGGCTTGGAAACCCTCTGCATCCATCTTCAACCACTCCAATGACAAAGTATCTTGACGAAAATCGCCTTGCGGAGTACAGTAAGGCCGCATATGCCAAATCGAATTTCGCAGTTGTTGCCAACGGCGCCGACCATCAAGAGCTAACAAAATGGGTCGGCGAGTTCTTCACAGAATTAGATCCATCACCACCGAAGGACTTCCCATCTCCTGGCGCTACACCAACAAGATACTATGGGGGCGAGGAGCGAATTGCCCACGACTCTGGCAACACCATGGTCATCGCCTTCCCTGGCTCAGGGGCTGTAACTGGAGACTCCTACAAGCCCGAAGTCCAAGTGCTAGCAGAACTCCTAGGAGGCCAGTCGAACATTAAATGGACCCCAGGGTTCTCACTACTTTCAAAGGCTACTGAAGCATTTCCACAAGCACACATTTCGACTACACATCATACTTATTCCGACGCTGGTCTTTTGACAATTGCCATTTCCGGTAATGCTGTACAAATGCGAGGAGCAAGTCAAGAGGTGGTCAAGACTCTAAAGAGCGTGGCAGCCGGCGAAGTCAAGAAAGAAGAGATCAAGAAAGCTATAGCCACGGCAAAATTCAGAGCCCTCGAAACCGGTCAAAACATTTCTACAGGTATTGAACTGACTGGCGCCGGCCTTGTCCAGGGTCGAAAGCCATTTCAAATAGACGAGCTAGGGAAAACGTTTGATGTTGTGACTGAGGATCAGGTTAAGAAGGTAGTTTTACCATCAATTCTAAGAGGATGTCTTAGCTGACCAAGTTCCTTTTCGCAGGCTGCAAAATCGATGCTGGACGGAAAAGCGACTGTTTCAACCGTTGGTGACTTGTATATACTTCCTTTTGCAGAAGAGTTGGGCTTGAACGTTTAGATGCTGCCGTTGAGCAGCTTAGATGGTGTACAATAAGCGATCAGCAGCCAGCAATCGGCATATTTCCTGGACGTATTTGACCTGATTTTGTGCCATACAAGGCGATTTCTAAGTGGCCAAAGTGAGCTCAGCAACAGCGGAAATGTTGTAGTACGATCAAAACTCTGCCCCTCACTCGTTGCTTTACACTGTGTGCATTCATGACGCCTTTCTCGCTAACTACACAGCGAACCTCAACGAATTTGCTCTCTGCTTAACAAGGTAGATCATTTGCAGGAATCTGTCGACGAACTTGATCCGGATCAAGACCTGTATGCGGTAGATGGGCTTAGGCCGCCACGACCGATTATTACGCCAAATTTGACAGAAGCGACAAAGACATAAGCGTCCAAAAGGTACGTAAACCAAAGAATGTCCGGCGAGTCCCTACCAATAATGATTGTGCATGGAATGAGTATTCTCGCTCTCCTCATTTGCCAATTGTGCGTCAACACTCTTACAGCGCCAGCTGAACGCCATTGCTTAGGCTTGATCCAATCATTAGCGCAAAATCTGTCAATTCCTATGAACGCAAAGGCGCCTCAGCTATTACGGTGACCTACGATGTAACCCGGCGCATACACGTCATACTAATAGCACACTCGCCCTGAAGACCCCATCAATTAATGCCGCCATCATTCCAATTAGGTTCTCAAGTTCTATGGCTACGGGACCGACCTTCCCGATGAGCTCATATATGGTTGTTTCATAACTGCCAATGAAGACCAGAGAGGGAATCATGGCTTGATGGAGCACGAACTGATGTATTCTGAATCGTCGAAGCGTATTTTTCTTTTTTTCTTTTTTTTTGGGTTTTTTTGTGAATTTCTATCCGACCGAGCACACGACTTTGGCAATGTGTTATGTCAGCCTCTCTGCAGTATTGCGGTTCTTGACGAAGGATGGGCTTCATGATCATGCAAGATAGAATTCAAGGTGAGGTTGGGAAGGGGAGTGCTTCTGGATGTCTGCAGTCATTGGGCGGATATTTGCGAGCTCCCTCGCCCAGGTACCTTGAGCGTTTCAGAAACTGCAAGAGCCCCATCGGAGAGCACGACCTGATCAGTATCCATTATTCTTAAGATAAAAGGATATGGGATAATGGAGAAACTCCGGGCTATTCTGTCTGTGCATGATCTCTTGCGAATGAGAAAAATTGATACTCTCGTGGGATCAGAAATTGGAAGGTCAAATTCTAGGACTAGCCGCCATCCTAAAGCTGGGGGCCTCTGTTGGAGCTCCCGTTTTTCAACCGATCTTGAATTCTTGACCATCTTGTTCCATCGACTTTGTCGTGCTTGTGTAGGGCTGAGTTGCGGCATTCCAATGACTTACTAATCAGCCCTACAGAGCCGCAGACTGCATCAGATTAAGCTCCGCAGAATACCTGTCAAAGCAAACTATATCACCAAAAATCTCCCACCTCTAACATACCTCCCACACCTTCGCGATGGCATTCGCATGGCAAGCTGCAGGTCTTACGTATGCGAGCTATGAATCAATTCCAGCCAATGGCTAACGCACCGCAGGTATAATCGTTACCTAGCAGTCGCAGCTCGCGTTGTTCGCCGATCACTCAAGGAAGGACCACGGGTACAGGCTGAGAGGCGAGGAGAAATGGAATTGAGATTTGCGAAGTGGGAGGTGAGTCACAGCCTTCGTCGGCCCTGGAAGGACTGGGGGCTCATACCCGAGAATGCAGAACGGCAAGCAGGGAGACAATAAGAGTCTTGCACAAGCAAACACAAGTTCAATGGTGGACCATGCTGGAGGAGAGCAGAAGTGAAGGGAGATAGGGGCATCGATCTAACATCAAAGGAGCGGATATGAGTTTTTGAAGGAGATTTGTAATTATATGTAGCAAGGCATTCACAAAGGCTTGCACTTCGCAAGAGCACATGTGTCCATGGGCAGATTGCATGCACTGAGTGCTCTGCACTACTGTGAATCATATCGAAATCTACGCAGCTCTCGATGCCAACCGTTAGCGCGAAACTTTGTTTTATGATGAAGTAGGCTTCTAAACTGTAGATCTTCTCGACTATGACTTGTTGTGGCATTGGAATCTCAAGGCGCTCTCCAGTGTCCCGTCACAACATGGGAATCAGCGAGGACCGAACTCCAATGCTTGATCGACAAAGGAATTGTCTCAAATCCCTTGGGGCTTGCACCGCTACTCGATTTCCACGGCCTGATGGAAACTACATCAAGGCTTGATATTCCCCCATTTGTGTGCGAGTCTTTATCACAGCAAGTCCCAGCCCCGCCGGTCTTGACACCAGGTCCCAGGTCCCACATATTGATGGCTCGAGACATTACAAAAGACTTTGCTGCTGCTGCATCCGGTATGCGATATAGGACAGATCTAGTCTAGGTCATAGTGCTGATTTCTCATAGATCTAAGCACTGGGCAGCTCGCGAAGGATGAACATTTCACGCTGTTCGAGGCGGTGGGAGCGTTGGAGGTAAGGACTCGAGCTTCTGGAGAAACACCGTACGAGAAATTCCGAGGAAAGCTTTGAGCTGAGACAGTATATAGATCATGGACCCCAAGATGGATACTGGATACTTGACGGGGGAAGACACCCTTGAGGATGACTATGACGTGCTCAGAGAACTATTGCCGGAGGAAGTTCTCGGGATTATGGACCAGATGCTATGCTTTGAGGTGTGCCTCTTCCGCGATATGTACAGCCGATGGACCAGCTCTGATACTGATCATAGGTATCGTAGATAGCATGGCATATGGGCCATCCCCTCTCGCAAACTCTCTTTACCTCTCTATACCTCGATCGACTCTTGTGGCCAGAACCAAAGACTTTGGAGCAAGCTCGCTTTGAAAGGGATGGAAGCCAGGACGGAAATGTGATGTTACACTCCATACTTCGGGCTTATTGTTTAGGTCTCATCAAGACTTGCGATTTTGTGCATCGAGCGATAGTTAGCGAGCATTTCTACGAGGTTGGTCTATTGCAACATATTGGCAAATGACTCATGATAATTAATTTGATTAAGGAAGAGGACTTTGTGGCCAATCTATACAATCGAAGGCTGCTTACTTATTGCGAGCTGCCAGAGATTGACAAGGAGTTGAATGAAGCTATCGTGTATCTCGCAAAGGATACTACTATAATTGAAAAAGGCCTCAAGGACGCTATTATTGGTCGACTCGAATTACGAAGAAAGCTTCTGTCAGCTGTGAAATTAGGGGAACTCGTGGATCCGCACAAAGGTCCAATCTGGAGCCGGTGCTCAGAATTATTGCCTGCACTGATATCAACGACCAAACTTGGCACGCCTGTCGAACGGTCTTTCAGCACAAAGATACAACGAAGGCTAGCAAGTAGTGTGCCACCGAGGCCAATAGTCAAGATCAGCTTTCATGATGCTCTCGCATCTCTGACTAAGCTCTGCCAGTATAGTAAAGAGGTATACCAGATCCTCGACTACCACGGCGGGCCCCATCTACTGGTTCGTAGTTCTTTTCTTTTGACATTGATACATCGCTAAGCCCAGATTCCTGCAGAATTTCGTATGGGCATTCCAATCTCGAACTCCTCAGCCTTCAGTATACGTTAGAAGTCTATTACAGTCTTTGATATTTAGTGAAATGAGAGTCCTTGGTACAATGTCATTTAAACAACTACTTTTCGATGACTTGGAAGAAATTGTATTACCTGCAGATCTTCTTGTGGATCCATCGAACGGTGAAATTGAAGCGCCTCAAGATCCACGCTTCCAAGTATCAAGGAGAATAGAAAGCTTCATAAATCGAGCAGCTGATGTAAGTCTTGCAAATGAAAGACCTGAATGCTGGCTTACACCAGCAATCTGTGTAGCCTTACCTTGATATCTTTCGGACAGTGTGCATGAACAGATCTCGGCTGCGTCGCATGCTTTGCCACCTTGTTCTCGAATGGGACAGCGTACAATTTGACGTGAGTACTCACCGTTTTGAAAGCATCGTCCAGCTGACGGGAATATAGGCCGAATCATATGATACCGAGCTCCGCCAATTCACCCAAGAGAAGCCAATCAGGGATTCCGAGACCTCAAGTGAAGACATATGGTCGTTCCCATTATCATCATGGGCATACTACCATAAACTACACCAGATGGAGTGGATCGTCCAAATGGGCTTTGAGCTCGATATCTACCAGATTGATGAGTTGGCTGGCATGTATTGGTACGTACCAAGGATTCACCCTGGGATTGGCTACTGACTGAGGGGGCATTATTAGGTACTTGCAGCATGTAGCCAGCACTCGAATCCAGCACCTAGAGCGCATTCGAACATTCGTCACACGCAGCTTGGCTCGCATCTCCAAGCCTACGAGCAAACAGAGGAATGCCTTCCGACGCTCCATTTCTTTCTTAGATTTCGCCACATTAGAAGCATCTGCAACTCAGTCCTTTGCCGACGGGCTTTCTTGTGTAAGTCTAGAAATGTTACAGTTGAATGACTAGGCTTATCGTTCTGTATTTAGCTCTTTTCGTTCCTCTCACACGTAGGCCTCGTGCCTCCCCCTTACCACGCCATGCCATATAGTACGCCCTCGATGCGGTATAGGCTTCGAATGCGCCCTTTTTTATCAATCTCACTTCCCGAGGTTCCATCGTTCCCCGAATTTACATCCCTGGTATCGCTCCGAGCGCCTGAAAAGAACAATTTGGACAGCAACAGCAACAGCAACGGTTCTACCTTGGCTAGCCAAAATGATATTAAGGAGCAAGCATTTTCCATTCTTGACGTCACAGATCAGGCTCTCAAAATCGCGCGCAAAGAATGGGAGGCTGTCTCCAAGGCGAACCCCGAAACAGCTCGTTGCGTCGGGTGTGAAGATTGGTGGAGAAATTCAATCAAAAATGTACTCCGATCTTGTATCACCGCGAATATCATGGTCGCCACAGCAAAAAAGGCATTGGCCAGTACAGGATCCAAGACCACAAAAGATGCGCTTAAAGTGGAAGTCTCAAGGACTGAGAAGGATTACCACTCATGGTGGATTATCCCTCGCATCTCAGCTAAATGAGCCTCCCATCTACGATGAAAATCCTGTTCCAGAAAGTTGCCACCTGCATTGGAGAGGAAAGCTGAAACAAATGTACAAGCATAGGAGTATCATGTGTTCATATCTTCTGAAGCTCTCCTATCATACTTTCATCCAACGGGGTAGCTCCACACGTTCCTTTCGACCTTTCGCTCCTGATAAGTCAAGGCTCAAGATCGTTTCAAGTTAGGGTCAGTGCATAAGAAATGTTTCGGCCGCGAATACTGATTTGTTACCAGTCGGCTGTCGGCAAGTCTGACAGCTCTTACACTGATTTCTCATCATGTCAAAAATGCAGGGCCTCCACTTCGAGAATTTGTATCTACTGCATTCAGAATGTATGACGCTGGTGTCATGCTTTCCGTTATGATCTGATCCTCACTCTACGATGTGGGTTGTCTCGAGCCTTTTGCCCCTGTTTCCCTATTTCGCCTTAGCAGCCGCAGCAGTCTTCCGCGCTCCTACCAACATACTCCATCTCCCCACCAATACTTCCTCGCCTTTGCCCTCTCAATTCCAGCACAGCGGTCTTGATCGCATTACCTACCTCGTCCCGAACACCGCCACCTTAATCGACCTACTCATCTACACTGATCTACCGATCAACTCCATTGACGTGGAAGTCGTCCTGAGCGCCATCGAAGTCCAGCTCAATAACCACATCGATCAACGTGGCGATGGCCCCTTAACGCCTGAAGACAACCCTTATGACTACGGTGTCCCGGGATGTTGGTGCTCCATTGGCTCGGCCAGTAAGGAAAGTCTATCTTACTCGACGGTGAGGAATACGATCGTTGGGCTACAGACGCTGCTGGTGGAGGAGAAGAGATTCTTTGTGGCTTACTGGGATGTCAGTGAGGGTGAGATTGGGGGTAGATTTTTGGGAGACGGGAGTTTGGAAGATCATCGGCCGGGGTGGGAGCATCGAAGAGATTGAAATTGGGAATTTTTGAGAAAGGATGACCCAGATGGCAGAAGAAAGCTTTCTGCCTATCATGCCACTGTCTCGAAGCTCACATTGCGCAAACCAGTACTGTGCCATCCTTTGCGATCACCTCTAATGCGATGACAATCCGGCAAGAACGGACACTCGTCGAAAACCCTCATACGAATTCGGGAAGGCCTGAGGGAAGATGATGAGGCTGGTTGGAGGTTATCCTTTTTCATCAATCAACGGTCAGTGTCGCCAAAATATCTTTTCTATATAAGGGACGGGGTGAGGGACCATAACGACAAGGGCGACAGAAGAGTTGTGTGGGCATCACTCTTGCCATAGAAGCGGCAGACTACCATATAAACTATAGGATGGAAACCTCGCACGTCAGAGACAGCGAGAACTCGTGAATTTCGCTTTCCATTGTACATAGTTCCTCCACAATTGATTTGATGAAACTGTTGCCGTCTCTGATGTTGTAGGGAAGATTCACCGATGGTACATATGCGGGGCATTCTTCCATCTCAAAACAGAAACACCTTGCCACTTTCGCCCCTTGTGTCCTGCCCATTAAGAACACTATATATAGCCACGCGTGCGTCCGGCAAGGAACGTGAGCGGGATCGCAGCAACACTGGCAATGCTTTGAACGCCCCGCATTCGCCGTCGTCATCGTGCCGTCGCCTCGCTTCCACCTCGCTTGACTTCTCCTTTTCCAAGCAACCCGTGCCTCGGCTCCCGCAGCAACGAACTCCGACTCCCCCGCAAATTGTTGGATATTTCCATTCAGGACGGTCGCCCGAAGCACCACTGAACCTCGCCGTCTCTCAATTACTGCTTGTGTACTTTGCGCCGCCATGCACTCGCTCAGCCGGTGTTCAAGATGCCGAGAGCTTGGGGGCCGCCGACGCAATTCAGAGGCTGCCCGCTGTCCCATATGCGATCCGTCCGTGGCAAGGAGATCGGAACACCTGACGAACGGACTGGCTCGCATCTCTTGCTGCGGTCGAGGCTGCAAATGCTCGTCTTGAATCTGAACATACCCTGATGTAAGGAGAATTGAAGACGCGAGGCGCCTTGTCCCGAAAGTATAAGATGCCGTTGGCTCCCTCTCATCACAACACCATCTGAAGTCCGGCTACCAACCTAAGATGGCTTCCGTCCTGCTTCTCAAACTCTCTGCTATTGTGCTTCTCTACAGCTTCTCGGCGTCTGCGAACCCTCTAGTGGCAAGGTGTGAGTGTCCCATACCTAAATACCCACTATCTTCCGGCTAACCGCGTTCATGAGCAGCTATTGACGATGGCACGTTCGCGAATCTACAGCTGTTCGAACAATTCGCGGCTGCTGCCTACTGCCCTAGCAACAACGACGTCCCCAGCGGTGGTTCCAAACTGACCTGCCCAACAAGCAATAATTGCCCCCTAGTGGAAGCGGACGATGTGACCACGGCCTATGAGTTTCAAAAGTATGCTCTCCCCATCCTCATCCCTCCAGTCAACCCTATATTCCTGCAGTTCAGCCCTGACATACCCTTTCAGCTCCCTCGCCACAGATGTGACTGGCTACGTTGCCATCGATCACACCCGATCCCTCACTATACTTGCGTTCCGAGGCTCCGAATCCGTTCGCAACTTTGTAGCGGACGCTGATTTCCCCGCCGTCGCCACAGACCTCTGCTCCGGCTGCACGGCGGATCAAGGGTTCTATAACAGCTGGCTCGAAGCACGCTCTGGCGTCCTAGATGCCCTTAAAAGTGCGGCAGCGGCAAACCCGTCTTACAATGTGGTAGTGGTAGGTCACAGCCTTGGAGGCGCCATTGGAGCTATTGCGGCTGCTGAGATCAGGAACTCGGGCACTTCGACCGACTTGTACACGTACGGTCAGCCAAGGATTGGAGGCTCCGCCGTGAGCAACTATATCACAAACCAAAATAAAGGAGGAAATTTCCGGACTACCCACTACGATGACCCTGTGCCGCGACTTCCCCCACTTCTTCTGGGTTTCAGGCACATCAGCCCAGAATACTACATATCTACCGGCAATGAGGTTCCCGTAACGGCCAGTGATATCACAAAGCTGACTGGTTCCATCAATCTGTTCGGTAATACCGGAAACATTGGTAGTGCAACAGACATTACGGCTCATGGCTGGTATTTCAACAATATCAGCGCTTGTGACACGAGTAACAGCTTGGAAATTTTCAAGAGAACGACGTTGGAATGATGAAGCTTTGACGCTGTGCGCAACCGAGGAATTCAAGGGTCAAAAAAGCGGGCTATTGTATACTCGTACAAAATGATATTGTTACGATAATTTTTAAATGAATGGTCTATTGCTCCGTTGAGTCGATTGTGAGGTAGTTGGTCGCGGGCTCCAAGCAGATCAAGTGCTCGAATAGAAGTCGCCCCTCGAACGTCCTGCGGTCTCTAGGTCCATTCTTCCGGCATTCATCTCAATGTACAATTGCCTTATTGTAATTGTTGTACTTCCATTGAGCATACTTAGATGATGACCTTATTTAGAGTAGAACCGTCACTGGGGACTGTATGAATATGACATTGTCCTCTCCAAAAGCAATCCTTGCAAAAGAAGCTAATTCCCTCGCGCTGTTGCCTGTTAGAGATCTTTCCACGAGGGAAAATCCATCATAAACGACCAAATTATCATCCATAATGTACAAATGGATCACAACTTCCAAACTACATGCGCCCCTAATCATTGCTAAGACGCAACACCACTGGAAGATAGGTTATTGACGCTCTCGAGGGTGCGAGCACAGTCGCAGTCCCCACCTCGGGGGCTGAGGCTTTCAGCTAGCAGCTGAGACTCGCGTGCCGGTCGCATGAGCACTGAAACGCAATAGAAGGGGCAAGAAGGGACATCCAAACCCTAGTATCACAATGAACATGAATCAATTTTACCAGCAGCAAAGTCCATTGCTTCCCCGACGAGCAACGGAGCCTGTCACTCTTGCCCCTACTGCGTCCATGATCGATCCGAATCTTGAGAATCATCGGATACAGCATAGTCATTTACCTCCTAATTATACTAGGATACATATGCAACATAACGCGTCCGCTATCCAGGGCCAGAACAATGGATTTCCGAACCCCATTCACGCTCCGAACAGCAGCATTACGCTCGAGCGCAGCTTACCCCCGAGGGAAGTCAATGAGACGACGATTTGTGACGCGTATATACAATTCATCTTGTGTTGTAATCCATCGATTCCGTTAGATGTGGATTCTTTGGAGCTGAAGAAAGGATTCTGCAATCCTCCAAAGAGCGACGGAAAAAGCTTTAGTCCGTTCAGGCTCTATGAGTTGATTTCTCGGCTGGAGATCAATGAGATCAAGACGTGGACTCAGCTTGTGATAGAATTGGGAGTAGAGCTACCCGATGCTGCGAAGAACCAAAGCTCTCAAAAAGTGCAGCAATATGCTGTTAGACTGAAAGTAATCCTAACATTTTCTGATGTTTCACCAGTGATCTCTTTATGATTTCTTCAATGTGATTATACTAATGGCTTGCATTACAGCGATGGCTCAAAGTCTTCCATGTCGATGCATTCTTCCAGTATCTCAATAACAAACCTAGCGAATATTTCACAGAAAGACCAAGCTCTAGTGAGTCCCTGGCTGGTACAGTACGTGACACCATACCCGTCGAAGAAGATTTAGCAATCCGTGCTCTCCTTCCTGAGTGGAGGCCGAAACGAGGAAGACGAAAGGCGGAGGATATTGAGGCTGAGGGTCAGGCGGAGGCCGCAAGTAAGAAACAGAACATTCGCTCCACCAGCGCCGACTTCACTAGCATTTTTGAGGAACAATACTCTGCAGCTCCTAATAGTGCCATTCCGTGGATTGCGCAACCGACACAAGCGGACCCGTGGGCAGCAGCGCAAGTTGCTATTGCACCAAAAACGCCGAGCACCGGGCAAACACCAACGGCCAATCAACTCAATACTCCAGCTGCATCTCAGCAGATACAGTGGCGTTTCAACAACATCGAAACGCCATCTTCTCCGTATCCGCAATCTGCTATCACCCCAAGACCTTCATTCAGCACGAGTCCCCCTTTCGAAGAGCCGAAGTCAGCTCATCCGTCTACAGCGAATAAGTCACCTTCTCGAACGCGAAAAAGGCACGGACCTGTAGTCTCAAGTGCGTGGCCATCGACATCCAACACAGCTTCAGGCAAGCTTCGCGGCAGACCTCCAAGTAATCGCTCTGTGCAAGACGGACCTTTCTCAACCTTTCCCGCTAATCCGAATTCTAAGGACGCTCCAAGCACTGGTATTGGTACACCTTCGCAGGGAAGTCCGAGTCCGAGTCGAGAAGCGACTCCGCAGGCCCAGCCATCCATCACATTCAATCAAGCACCAACGCTTGGTGATCCAGCCATCCTTGCGAAGCGATCGAAGCTCCAGCTCCAAGTCCCAGAACACTCAGGTGGTCCTGTACGTTTAGCGACGCCACCGAGGGTTCTCATCAACGGTGAAAGTAATTCCCAAATTGCCAGCAATCATGAGCGGAGATCATCTGCCGATTTCTTCAATCATTTAGACGAACTGTCCGAAGAGGATGGCCTTCGAGATGGAGACGAGGAAGACTCTACTGTGGATTGGAAGAAGAGAGCACTGACGCTGAAAAGAAAATTGACAGAAAAGGAAGAGGAGCTGAAGGCGATGAAGAGACGGGTGTTAGACGCTGTAATGTGATGCCACGGACGTGATGATTCGCCCTTACGACCATCGTAGCGGCCAAAGCATGATCTTGTCACGATAAGTTTCTCGTCCTCATTGCGACCTGCAAATTTCATCTGCCTCAAATCATTCAGGTCTAATGACAACGCTGTTCGAAACGAAGTCTCCAGCATTCGCTCCAGCTAGATGCTCTGCCATCCCAGAATCGATTTTCTCAATGGCATTGTCCCAGACCGCTTTCCACCTTCCCTTCGCCTCAACTCGGTACTCTTTTCCAGCATCCAATTTCACGTTCGGGATCGTCACAATATTTGTCGCTTGCTGATGGCTGCCAATCTCGACAAAGCTTTCTGGAGGTGGTGGCATTTGCCGCCCCAAATACACCTTATCGAGAGGCAGCAAAGTATTTGCCGCTGTATCCAAAATCTCAATGACGCTTAACAAAGCGCAACGAGGGTCGAGGGGCGAGTCCCAGATCTGAACGGTCACAGCATGCTCAAAATGATTGTGAACGGTCAAGTCCATTTTGAGTTGGGGATCGGGTGGTGAGAGGAGGTGAGGGGTTATGGAAACTTGAAGCTGGGAAAGATCCATGCCGGTAAGATTCAAGCTCCAGTACAGACTGCGAGTGCTTTCTCAAGAAAGATGCAGGACGTCGAATCGACTTCGAATTCTGGCGGTAGGGATTGTCTCAACGAGCATTCACTTGTATCCCTTATTGCTTCGTCAGGAACACTGCAGCCCTTGGCTAAACGGCGACTACGAAAGCACGGCGTGGTCGGCCAGCTAGTCACAATTCGGCGTCGGAAGATGGGACTAGACATGTTACGCAGGTCAAGTGTGCAGCGGAAAGCAGCGGAGAGTGCTTGCCAAGCCTTCCGCCAAGACCAACTTCCCCATTCAGTCTGATCTCTCCGGCCCTTATCAACAACCTCGCACATACGGACAACTACCTATCCTACTCTCTGACAAATGAGCAGCAGTGTACGTCCATTCAGTCAAGGCGGCGTCGTGGTTCGTTGTGCACGCGAGGTTGCCAAGACGTCAATTTAAGCATAAGGGGCTGAAGCACCGTTCCAGGTTGGGTCACACACGGGGTGCATCTTAGTCTCCTTCGAGAAGCTTCTAATGTGTGGTGCTTAATCGCCGGCTTACTTGAAACGATTTTTGATGCTCCTGCATATGGTCACCATACTCAACATACCCAACCCCTCTCCCAATTGGCCTTGGCGCGGATGGAAACCCCATTCTAGGGAGGAGCCTGAGGAGTCTCTGTCCTACACACTCACGTATGGGACTGACCCTGCCAGGTTCAGCGTATCAGATTCCGCCAGTGCCCTCCATAGTTTATTGAGAGGGTTGGCTTGATTACAATAGCAGCTATCACAGCACACTGTCAAGTGATTCGGACGCCCAGTGCCATGGTCGTAAGCCCGATTCATATCATGTTCTTGATCGATGGTCTGAAACTGAAGGCGAGGATATGAGCTTCGCAACTCTGGACATCCAACAGCCATTCATTCTACGATTCGTCCCGGAAGCTCCAAATTAAGATTTGGGCAAGCTCGAAAGATTCCACTACGCAAAGACCCCGAATCATGTGTTCTGCGAGTAACAACATCACGATGGTTGAGTCCGATTATGCATCCATCGGTCAGCTCTCCTAGGTCCTTATCGCTCTGCTGCAAGTATGGCGACAGGCGTCTTGGGAGCGAGCCGTGCCGGACAAATCAGGGCCCCATAAGGAGCTTGATCTAACACACAGAGAGCTTGTCAGTGACCCCTTATCTCCATCGATTTATTATGGATTGGTCACAGGTTGATATTCGCGGCCCGTTCCGATGTTATTCGCTTGATGTACATACCCCGAGCTCACATCAACTCTATCCTTTACCCCAGACTGAGTACACCCTCGCCATTACCCGGGAGTAGTGCTATGTACCCCTACTGGGTTCACCACACTCTTACAGATCAACGAATTACCCCGCAAAAGCGTAATCATGTCCACGCCTCGAAGGAATCGCAAAGGAGAGATCCAACAGCTGTGACAGGTCGGAGGGAATGGGTCATCCATGTCACCTCCTGCATCAATTGATCACTGTTCACTTCCTGCAGAGGTCACAGGACCACGCTGGGACCACAACATCCTGACATTGGAACTTTCTTCTGAACTCCGCGCATTAGCTCGTGACTAGCTTGGCCTCTGGCCTCAGTCGCTACGGCTTGGGCGTGTATGCTTGATGACAACAGTGGTTACCTTAGGCTCCAGCTCTCGCCGACGGTATACTACTGATTTCTAACGTCGTTGAATCTTACAGGGTGCCGTCCCTTCGATTGGTTTCTTCACCGACTACTCAGCCCGTGGGTGACAGTCAAGACCCCCCGTAGTAGGCTGATGGTTCGCCACTACTCTGAAACCAGCAACTACCTTACCTCGGAAGTATAGGTGCTCAGGTCCCAGGATTTCACAGCTTCCCTTCTGGAAGGATGATCAATTTTCATGCCAACAGATTAATGTCCGACGACTCCACGATTTCTTATCATGATCTACACCTTCTGAACAAAGTTGAACACCCGCGTTTCAGAACGAATCACTAATGACAGTTGTGATAGATCTTCAGAAATGGTAGCGAGTATGGAAAGGCGAGCGATGTCCACCACCACCAGACCTGCCCACAATAGGAAGAAATCCAATTCGTCTGTCTTGGCCTCCAATATAGGAAGGAACTCGAGAGATGGCTCTTGGCCGATTGAACGTGTATATAAACAAGCACAAACATCGAATGAATCCCCTTGCATCTCGGTATTTCCTTTCAAAAGAAGTATCATCACTCCCCTACCATCAAGGCGCGTCACAGACCAACATGCATTTCCTTCAATCGCTTGTTCTTGCTGGCTTAGCAGCCGTTCCTCTCGTGGCCTCCGTTGCCGTTGACCTCGAGAAGCGTGCTTCTGAAATTTCCGTTACTCTCTCATCTGTCGAGCATGCTGTAGTCAAAGCAGTCGTCAAAAGCACTGCTGCCGAAGAATTGACTTTACTCAAGGCTGGCAGTTTCCTCGACGCTGCACCTGTGTACAAAGCTACTGTCTTCAAGGATGGTA
>JAABUP010007373.1_pt1 | contig 14844 bp, 19 predicted proteins | sample 5559201 | NCBI WGS metagenome assembly JAABUP01 (sample SAMN10711887, study PRJNA513373) | rock metagenome | isolation source: Antarctica rocks | place: Antarctica | reverse complement strand
AACGTGTCCTTCGCAAGCCACATTCTCCATACACAGCAGGGCATCCGCGGTCTACGACATGCCAAACCGCCCTATCGCAACGGTGGATCCAGGCTGAGCATCGGGGGATCGCTCTCGTTTGAAATCGGGTAAGAGTGGGAACGTTGCACGCTTTCAGAAGGGCGTCAAGGGGTAGTCACTTTAAGTGGGCTTGCGCTCTTTGACCCGCGTTGGCCCCGGAATGGGACACTGGACATGCCCAAGCGGGGGACTCCCACAACACAGCTCCGACGACGTCTGCTGCTGCTGTCAATGCGCTGAGGTCACCGGACGGTGCGGCTCCGGGTATGCCCCTGGTATGCCCCAGCGGGCGCCGGTGATGTCCATCTGGTCTCTCACGAGGTGTCGGCAGGCGCCTTTGTTGACGCCGGTGGCGATCGGCCAGCCGTGGCTGAGTGCGGTGGGGTAGTCCAGGTGCGGTGCCAGGTTGGTCAGGTACTTCGCGCAGGCGTCGGCAGCGTTGCGGTCAGCTTTGGTCAGGGTGGGTTGGTCGCGGTCCGTCGGATCGCGCCGGCGACTGCGGTGGCGTGGCCGCGCAGGGCCTCGCGGGCCTTGGCGGCGACCCACGCTTCGGCGGCGGGGTCGGCCTCGCGGAAGAAGCACCAGGCGGCCTTCCAGAGGTAACCAAGAACATGCACGAAGTCCACGACCACACTGACGGTGACCTCACGCGCGCAGGCTTCGGCGGCGATCCGGTCGAGCTGATGGCCGTTGCCTTCCACGAGTACGACCCAGGTGCGTTGGTGGCGGGGGTCGCGATGTACGGCTTCGTCGAAGATGCTTGCGATGACGGTCGAGGTGCTCTGTTCGACGCTGACTGTCAACCACTTGTTGGCGGCGGTGGGACCGGCTGTGGCGGGGTCACGCTCGGCGTCGCTGCTGGGCATGATGTCCGCGACGGCATGCGCTGCGGGGGTGGCGTCGTAGACGGCCCCGACCTCAGCCATCCGTTTACGGTTGCTCTCTTCCGCCGCTGATGTCGCCGTTGTCGTCGGCCGTGGTTGTGCCAGCCACCGCCTCAGCCGGTTGATCAGCGTGGCCCGACCGGCTTCGTCGTCCGCTTCGATTTTGGCCAGCGCTGCCCGGTAGCGGGCGGTGGCGGCCTGCACCGCCGCGACGTCCTGCGCGGGCAGCATCAACAACCTGGTCCGGCCGCCTTGGCTGTAGGACAAGACCGTCGACTCGTGCAGCTGCTCACCGTCAGCGCAGCGGCAGGTCGCCTTGCCACACTTCCTCGGTGGGACACCACTGACCCGCCCACCACCTTGGGCATCCCTGGAGCCCCGTCACCCGTCACCCGCCATCTGTCCATACCTCCACTTACAGGCCTGCCAGTTAGTGACTGGCAGGTTCTGCTACGCGGAAGGGCTGCATCCTCGTATTTGAAGGGCGTGTCGCCTGAAGGCCTTCAGCCAGTCCGGGACTACCTTGAATGCGCTGGGTCTCCCAGCGAGCCCTCACTGCCCTCACTCCGGGAGACCGCATCCATAACGCTTGAAGTCGTGCGTCATCGTGCGGGCCCGGCCCCTGACGATCGGCAGGATCGGCGCGTCAGGTCCAGCGCCTGCATCTGGGTCTTCTCGTCACTGCAAACCACGATGGCGTTCTCGCATGGGGTTCATGTAGAGCCCACTACGTCACGGATCTCGGCCTCCCACTCAGGGTCGGTGGAGAACGTGAACGTCTCGCTCTTCCACGGCTTCAAGCCCCAACGTCGCCAGATGCGGGCCCCGTCGCGGAGCTGACCCCGAGCTAGTCGGCCAGCAACCGCGCGGACGAGTGCGTCACCCCCAACGCGGCCTGCGGCGCCTCCAGCGTCGCTGCGATGATCGCCTGCTCGTCGTGCACGACCGGGCCGGACCTTGGGCGGTTATCCAACGCCGCCAGGCCGCCGGTGGCGTAGCGGACCCGCCAGGAATGCACCGTTTGCAGGCTCACCCCGACCCGCGGCCGCACCGAAGCGCTACTGGCGCCTCCGCGAAACAGCAACACGATGCGGGCCCGCTGCCCCAACCCGCCGGGATCGTGGACGACCGCGTCCACCCCCGCAGCCTCAGCTCGTTCCCGGCCCGCAACACCAACGGCTCCACGCCGCGCGCGCGACATAAACCACGCTCTCAACCACCCGGTGACTCACGTCAAGATGCGCGCGTAGCTCTGTTCGTTGACTCATGAACGGATGCGCGCGTGAAGCGTTGCTGGGCGGCGTGTCTTGAGACCCCGAGCTGGGTGCCGATCTCGGCCAGGTCGTGCCTTTCTGACGGGCTCGGGTGATGGCTTCGAGCAGGGTCTGTTCAGCCTCCTCGAGGACCTGGTGGGCGGTGCCGATCCAGGCCAGTAGATCGAGCGCCGGGCCCGCGTCAAGCGGCACTGACGGTTGGCCCTTCCCGACGCTGGACCGGCGCCGGTAGCAGGACGAGCACAGGGCAACTGGGCCGACCCGGACGGTGGCTGTGACGGTGCAGTGGGGTCGAAGGATCGGGTCGGTGGCGTGCAGGCAGCGGATCGCCTTGTCAACGTCTTGTTGACGCCATCGCTCGGTCATGAGGCCCGCCTGGTGGCGGCTGGTTTGGCTGTCGTGGTGGCTGCCCCGTCTGCGGCGGGTTCGCGACGCCGGGCTTGGCGCGAGCCTTGGCCTTGCTCGTGGTCAGCGTCAGTAGCTCGCTGGTGAGGGCCTGGATCTGGCGTTGGACCGCGGCCGGGTTCAGCCCCGCGAGGGTGTCAGTCATGATCGTCTTGTCCTGCTCGGTGACCTTGTTGTGCGCCTGCGCACGTCGGTGCGGGGGGGTCGCGGTGTCGTAGGTCTTGGTGAGCTTCGCGCCGTCCCGGACCTTGGAGATGAGTTTCTGCTGCGGCAGGAAGTAGTTGGTGAGCAGGGACTGCAGAACCCAGATATTGTTGAGCAGCAACAACTCCGCGCCGGTGTCGTAGCGGTGGTAGCCCACGACGGTGCGGACCACCGCCCAGTTCTTCTGCTTCACGTGCGCACCGTCGTTGGAGTTGCCTGGTCGTGAGCGTGTGAAGGTGATCTCGCGCTTGTGGCACCACCCGAGCAGGTGATGGTTGATGAACTCGCTGCCGTTGTCGGAGTGGACCCCAACAGCGGAAACGGCATCACCTTGGTGATGTCCTCCAGCGCCTCAACAACCCACTTCTGGGCCTTGTTGCGCACCGACGGGTTCTGCGTCCAGCCCGTCGAGATGTCGGTAACCGTCAGCGTGTAGCAGTGCTCACCCTCGGCGTTGCCGCCCTCATGACCGACCAGGTCGATCTCCACGAACCCCGGCACCGCGTCGCCGGACTGCGCCCAGGTCCGGATCGGGATCTGGCTCTTGAGCAGCGACCCCGGCTTGGTGACAGACCGGCCCCGAACAGCCATCGTGGCCCGCGCCGCAGCGAGCCGACGGTCCATCGTCGCCGGCGACATCACCATCAGCAAAGCGGCGAAGTCATCGCTGATGTCGAGCTCCCCGAACCGCAACGTCGACACCAGCTCGACCATCACCGGCGCGAGCCGCTTGCCCGTCGGCGCCCCCAGCACCTTCCAGCACAACCGCAGCGCCGCCAGCACCTCCGGGCCGTAAACCGGCCTCCGGGGCCGCCGCGGCCCCGGCACCAACGTAGGTCGCAGCACCGCTGCCAGGGCCTTATGGGCATGGTTGCGGTGCCACCCGGTCGTCGCGCACAACTCGTCGAGGATCTTGCCCTTGTCCGCCTTGCCGGCCCGCTTGTAACGAGTCGCGATGACGTCGTGGCCTACGCTTGACTGATGACTAAGCCGAAAGAGTGGTTGCGCCTGAACGGCTTCACTAGCGTCCCCGAGCAGCTTCGTGAAGATGGCGGCAACACCGAGTGGGTAGGTCCTTGGTGGGAGCGCCTTCAGCGACGCCTTGTAGATGCCGTGAATGATGGGCGGCTTGACTTAGCCGGGGCTACAGAGATTGTTCATTATGCGCAACGGCAACTGCGACTTATACCCGGGTTACAGCTGGCCGTCTCCCACGGCGGAGGGCTGTTCGACACCCACGACAATGAGTCTAAACACGAAAAGCACGACCAACGCTTTTCTGCTGATCTAGCGGTCGCTAGAGACCTCCTCGAGGTCAACTCAGCACTGGATACCGCCATCAGGCATACACTTGAAAAGGTACTGGTAGAAGACTACGGTCTAATGCCTAGGACCGCCGTACAGGGGTTGCTTCCCTTGAGAATAGCAATTGTCGAGGAACAAGTCGGCAACTTCCTCTTGGTACTCGCTTTGCCCGATGTTAGTTGGGGAACTACTTACCGAAGCGACAAGCAACTGCTTGATCGAACATCACAGGAGATCATTGCGAATGTTGCGCGACAGGTAGCACAGCCGGACGCCAACGACTCTCGCGACGACCCCTCTTGACCCACTGTTGCAGCCTGGGATGCTTCCTAATGTAAGCTACAAGCTGCAAGAAGAGTGCCCCCGTACCCAGGCCATAGGCGGCCTGTCAGTAGTCCTTCGAAAAAACCGCTCCACGAAGGCTAGCCGCTCAGCCTAAGTGGTCTGCGGCGTAAGTCTTCCCGGGTTAGCCCGGATGTTTCATGACGCGGTCGGTCGCGTGGGGTCTCGCGACTGCGTTGGGTCTGCGGGCGAGGGCGTCTGCCGCGGCGTGCGGGAGCGCCCGGCGTGCCGGGTGGGGTTGGTTTCCGAGGTCCTGGTGGTGGGCTGACGGGGGTGGCGTTGTCAGCCGGGCCAGGGTGCGGCACGGAGCCGGGTGAAGGCTTGGGCGAGGTCGGTGGCCCAGGGCCAGTCCTGGTCCAGGCGCAAGATCAGGCGCCGTCCGGTGCGGACGAGCCGACCCGCGATGTGCAGGGCGCGGTAGCGGAACCGCTTGGGTTCCACCCTGCGCAGGGTGCCGGTGAAGCACAGGGCTTGGGCCCAGGTCGTGAGGTCGGCTGCGGCGAGGGTGAGTTCGAGCCAGGCGGCGTTGGTGTGCCAGTCCTGGCAGGGCAGGTTCCGCATGCCGCGGTCCTTGCCGTTGCGGATCCGGTCTTCGACGCGGGCGTGCTGGCGGTGCCGGAGCTCGAGGGCGGCGATGTCGTTGCCGCGGCCCGGGGTGTCGGTGAGCAGGATCTGAAAGCGGTGTCCGTCGATGTCGGTGAACCGGTATTGCGCTCCGGGGGTGCGGCCGTTCGCGGCGGCAGATCACCCGCGACCCTGCTGGCCAGGCGCTCAGGTCGAGCAGCTCGGTGAGCTCGACGATCTCGCCGTTGTCCCGGACCGTCCCGTCAGTACTGATCGCCGGCTGCCAGGCGTCGGCCGGGATGAGTGTGACGGCGTCCTGGATCCTCGGATCGACGGCCAGGCCGACGGAGTACCGGACCCCGCGCTGGCGGCAGCCAGCCAGGAACGCGCGGGTCGCACCGGCGCTGTCAGCCCGGATCAGGACCTGCGGACCACTCTGGTCCTGCAGGCTGGACGGGGTCGGTCGGGTGTGCTCGGGCAACTGCTCAAGGGCCAGGTCCAGGACCGTGAGGTGGTCAGCGGCGGTGTTGCTGCCGGCGTTACCCGGGCGCAGGATCCCGGCCAGGGCTTCGCCTCCCGAAACGTCGGGGCGGCCGGGGAAGACCAGCAAAGGGTGGAACCCGAAGCCGTGCTTGTAGGTCGGGGCCGCGTCTTGCTTGTCACTGTGGGCGGTCAGCAGCGTCGCGTCCACGTCCAAGATCAACCCAGCGGGATCAGTGAGGTCAGGTCCGCCGCCAGCGACCCACACCCGAGCCCGAGCATCAGCACGGGCAGCCCGGAGCAGCTCGAGCTGGGCTGTCCCGACCCGGTCCAGCACCCGGTAGGACGTCGGGTGTGAGGCGACCGGCCCGAACAGCGCTGCCTGGTCCCGCAGGCCGGCGAGGTCCGCCAGGCAGTCCCCGCCGTCGGCGAGGGTGACCGCAAGGTCGGCAAGCACCCGGCCCGGCAGGTGCACCGGCAGGCCCTTGTAGGTGTCGATCAGCGCCGCCGTCCAACCATCGGTCAGGCCCGATTCATCGGCCAGTTCGCGGCGGCGTCCCTGGCTCTGATGAGGGCCCCGGCGGTGGAGCGTGCCCTGCCGATGTGTTCGTCGACGGCGATCATGGGATCACGGCGTCCCTGCTGTTTTACATTGAGGTAGACCCGGTGAAGCCAGGTCATGGGCAGAGCTGGTGCGGTCCAGCCTGGCCGCCACGAATCCGTGGTGGGGCTTTGGGCGGGCCCTGTTCGGGGATCTGTCGGGCGGGTTCGACGCCCTGTGAGGCTGCTGGACCCTGGGGCCTTGCTCCGAGCCCTCTCAGGTCACCATCTGGGGGGTCCAGCCGGAGTTCTGGAGCTTACGGAGGTTGTGGCGGGGGGTGTGCAGAGCCCATTCATGTATCCCGCCGCGTTAGTGGACGCGACGCACTGGGAGGGCGGGCCGCCCCGGCGCTGGGCAGTGCTGCCGGACCGGCAGGCCATCTGCTGCGGCGACGACGACGTCGTGCTGTGCATCTTCGGCCCGGGCTACAACCGCCACCAGACCCGCGAGTGGCTGCTGCCACCGCGTTGGCGTCACCGCGGGCAGAGTGGAGCATGAGCCGCAGCCGCTTGCGGGCGAACAGCTTGCTCGCCTTCGTCGCGCCGACGCCTGGCAGCTGCAGAAGAGCGCCCAACAGCGACCACTCCGGGCCCTCAACAATCGGAGCGGTGGATCCGGGCTGAGCTGAGGGGTGCAGCAGGCGCATTCATACTGGTGCAATGACTTCGATCGAAGATCTGCGCACCCTTCGACGACAGTGCCGTACCCCGCGCCGGAGCGGGTTGGCTGCAGCCGCCGGCGTCCTGCACGACCCTTGGCCCTCGTCGACGGCCTCTGCCATGCGCGCTCCGGTCATCCAGGTTGCGGCTCGGCCCTCAAGACGCGCTCGCGGCGCCTGGTCCAGCAGCGACCGTGAACCACACGTCCACGGTCGTCGAATCCGTCACCGGATTCATCGCAACCATCACCCGGCCCCCCGGCTACAGCCGCCCCGGCTCCGCAACGAGGCGCGCTCACCGCGGCTCGCGATGTCGGCTCTCCGGTGCTGACTACGCCGGCTGGTGACCGTTGGATTGTAAGGGTCAGCCTGGTGCGCGACCCGCGATCTGCGGTCGTCGAGCTCAACGACGGCACGACCGCATCCTCCGCGCTTGCGCTGCCGTTTCCCCATTCAAGCCGTGTGGCCCGGTACGACTACCTACCGGCGTCCCGTGTCGTACAGGCCACCACCGAACGCGGCGACGTCATCGAGTACGAGGTGCCGCCTGGTGACCCGGACACGCACGACCCTGTCGCGGGACGGCCCGTCGTCTACCTCGATCAGAATCAGTGGAGCGCGGTGAGCAATGCGCTCCACGGCACCGGTCGGACGGCCGCTGAGGACGTTGAAGCAGCCCTACGCCTGGTGGAGCTGGCCACGGAACGCGTTGTGATCCTGCCCGTGTCGGCGGGACATCTCATGGAGACCAGCCAATGGACGAACGACGATCGCCGCTATCAGCTCGGCATCACCGTGGCGTCACTCAGCCGCGGTTGGTATATGCGGGACCCGCTGCGGGTGCGCAGAGATGAGCTGAGACGCCTGTTCCTGCGACGCTACCGACATGAAGCCGAGGAGCGGCCCACTCTGCCGGTCTTCACCCTCGACCCGGACGTCGCGTTCGCAGCGACGATCGGACCTGAGCGTCCCGCAAGCCGAGAGAGTCAGCCCGACGACATCCTGCGCGTACTGACGTCGGTCGTGTCCGCGATCGACCTACTGCTCGACGCTGAGGACACCCAACCTGGCCCAGAGACCGGCTGGGTCGCAGCGAACCAGGCCTTCATAGATGGCCTGCACACAAGCACCCTGGACGGCCGCCAGAAGCGCAGCCGCATCGACGCGTGGCTACTCCAGGACCTGCAACATGACGTCGATGATGCAGCCCGCGTCGCGGGAACGCATGCGCACGACAGCGTGGCGTGGCTAGACAGCAGCTTCGGCGACGACCTGGCACATTTGCAGTCGCTCGCCTGGTACAGGGAGGTCCTCCACGCTCGGCACCTGGACCCGCGGACCACTTGGGAACCGAACGATCTGATTGACATGGTGTTCCTGTCGTGCGCTGCCGCGTACGCCGACGTCGTCGTGTGCGAACGCCACCTGGCGGAGCCACTGCACCAGGCAGCCAGGCGGCTCCGGCGATCGGACCGGGCGTATGCGCGGCTTCGAGAGGCCGTCCCGGTAGTCGAAGCGTACCTACGGTCGTCGACGCGTTGAGGCAGCGCTCGCGACGCCTCGGCGAGGGAAGCGGTCGAGCGGCACACCGGGCTCACGCGCAACTGGGTTGAGACGTCGATGCTCGCCACTAGATCAGATGCCCTTCGGGTCGAAAACGTTGCGTGCGAAGGTGCCTACCGCACCGGTTGCAACCGCGTCCATTGTTCCGCCGATGCCACCCCCCACGAAGGGAATGCCCTTCGCGAGAGTCACCGCGGCCCGCTTGGTGCCGTACTTCGCCACAAGGGCGAACCCGGCCTTGCGGTTGATCTGATGGATCACCGTCATCGGAATGCGCTTGATGAGGGTCATCGTGTACTTGGTGCCGATCTTGGTGCCGAACTGCTTGACGATTTCGGTGCCTGCGTTCCCGAGCAGGCAGAGCAGGATGGCTGTCCGGACCTCCTCGCCATCCAGGTCGTAACCGTGCACGTGGGCAATAGCCGCGGCGAAGTGGGTCTGAATGAGATAGGCCGCGCCGATGTTGGCGGGCAGGGTCACCGGCATAGTGATGAATCCGCCGATGTTCGTGACGAAGCCCTGGCTCCCGGCGATCAGGCAGTGATTCCGGGTCAAGACCTTGACGGCCTGCTCCGACGTCCGGCCCTTGAGCGCCTCTTGTGCCGATTCGCGCGCACTATTGAACGGTCCGAAACCTTCGATGCCCAGGCAAAGCAACTGCTCGACGAGCTGCTGTCCGGCCCGTGCGACCCCTGCCTTCGGCCCCTCCGGCACGTCCGCGGGCGGCATCTTTGTCAAAGTCGGTTCTTCGAATCGGTCAACGAGACGCCAGTATCTGCCTGTTCATCTGTGGCCTGGTCAATGCACTGGGCAACTGCACGGGCAGATGCTTGCGAACGGGCTGCGTGAACGCAAGGACTACTACCTCGACACCCACGCACGGGGGGGCCCAGCAGGCCCTGTCCCCGCACCCCGTTCCCCAGCCGCAGTCACCTGCGCCAGCACGGTGTCGGTCAGGACCAGGACCGTGGTCGGCGGGATGTCGGTACCGGTGAGGCTGACGGCCCAGGCATGGCCGATGGGGATTGGCGCTGAGCTTGTCGGCGCTGATCTCGGCCCTGCGGATGATCTCGCTGGCGAAGCTCGGCCTGCGCCCAGCTGGCCAGGCGCACCCGACCGGACCCCGTTTTGCGGTCTGCGCCGCCGTACTGAGGACGTCAGCCCTGCTCACCGTGGAGCAGCGGCGGACACTGGAGCCTCGCTGAGCAAACCGACGGGCGCCGGCCCCACGGGTCCACCACTACCTGTCGGGATCAGCGACCGGGGCGACCGTGGAGCAGGGCTGGCCCTGGCACAGGGACAGCACGCCGGGACGCCTTGCCTGCTGCTTTCAACAGGCCTTCCACCGGGGGTCGGTGCCGTCTCGTCCCACAGGGCGGCGGAGCTTCTTCAGTTCATCGGTCTGGGCGCGTCCCGCGTCCCCCTAGGGGGGGACGCAGTCCGGGACGCACGCTCATCTTGACCCTGGGACTCATGGGACGCGCTCCACCTCGCCTGTGGGACGCACCTGGACGCGGTCGGGGACACGCACCTGTTCGCGCGGCTCAGACCAGCTTGGGACGCACTAGGCGTAGGACTGCTGGTATCGGCTGTACGCCTCCCGCTGGGTCTCGGCTCGGCCCTTCAGCCCTGTACGACGAGCAACCTCCAGCGCAGCCCGTGCAGACAGTGTCGGGTCGAGGTTCATCTGCTGCATCATCCGGATCATCACGTCGATGACTTCTTCGGCACGGGCATCAGTCGTCACAAGCTGGTGGCGCAGCGGGTCAGTGCAGCGCTCCAGGTAGAGGACGTCCTCCCCGTGCCGGGTGCGGTTGTGGGTCCTCGTCAGGGTGAGGCCGTCCTTCCCGCGGCTGCTCAGGGCCCAGACCGCATCAACGTCGGCGGGCTTTTGGCTGCTGCCCCGGGGCCCCCTGGATGCCTCTCGCCCGACGTGGTCGAAGAGCAGCACAGTCAGACCGCTCGCCTTGAGGGGACTGAGCGTGTGCCGGAAGAAGCGCGTCATCGTGCCCGCGTCGTTCTCGTCGCCTTCCAGCACCTTGGACTGGGTGTCGATGACGAGCAGATCCGCACCGCAGGCCTGGACTGCGTTCAGCAACGTCGTGCCACCGGCTGCGGTGTCGAGCAACGGCCAAGGCTGCTGCAGGTAGTAGTACAGGCCTGACAGGTCATCATCCGGGCCGTAGCCCATGTCGCGGAGGCGCTCGCGCAGGTCCGCCTCGCCCATCTCCTGATCGAGGTACATGACGCAGCGCTGCTGGACCTCCCGGCCCCACATGGCCTTGCCGGTCGCGACGGCAGCTGCGATCTCCAGGCCCAGAAGGCTCTTGCCCAGCTTCGGCGGTGACACCACGGTCGTCGTGCGCCCAGCCGGCAAGAAAGGCTCCAGCACGTACTCGGGCGGCTCGTCCTTGCCGGCCCACAGCTGCGTCCACTCAACGGGCGACACGAGAACCGGGGTGGATGCAATCCGTATCGGCCCACACGAAGCCTGCGCGCAGGTCCTGCCGATGTGTGGGTGGCGTGGACGCTCCTTGTCCAAGATGCGCATGACCTCAGCGGCGAGCCGGCTGCCGTACTTCTCGACGGACCCCAAGTCCGCCGAGACCGACGAGATGATCGTCTGGTCGTCGTCTCCGTCCTCTAGGCCCTGCATGGCAAGCCGGTAGGTCTCGACCGACCGGTCCAGCGGCTTTGTCTCCTGCGCCCGCTCGAACAGGGCTTCCAGCTTGTTCACGGGAGCAGGATGACGGCACCGGCCGGCTGACCTAGCAGGACAGGCTTGTGGTTCATGGTGCCGGGTAACCGCAGCAGCTTGTTCGCGCCGCCGTAGGTGTCGGTACGAAGGTCTTGCGACAACAGCTGCGCCATCTGGGCGATCTGGTGACCAGGGCGCAGCTCACCCACGTCCAGATACAGGTGCATCCGGCCGTGCGCTCCTCCCGACTGCACCCGCAAGACAGGGGCTTCATACCCGGCGAGCACGCGCTCCCGCTCCTCGTCCCACTCGTCAGCGTCCAGCCACACGTACTGACCGTCGAGAGGCTCACTGTCAGCGCTACGTCGGTTCGGGGCACTGCGCAGCAGAGGCGCGACGTACACATCGCAGCTGCCGGCCAGCGGCAAGAGCTCGCTTAGCAGCCGGTCCCGGTCATCTGGCCACCGAAAGGGGAGTTCCTCGAAGCGACCGTGCTGGAGGCGGCCGGACTGCAGGTGGGGTGACCGCCCCACCGCGGTCAGAGCCCAGCCCTCGCGGTCACCCCAGAGCGCAGAACACCACCGCTCAGCCTGTTTACGGGCGTCGGTGACCATTCGAGCCCGTCTGCAGCTCCTTGAGCCAACCCTGGACGACGCCTACGTCGTACAGGACCCGGCGGCCCAGCTTGAACGAGGCCGGCCCCTTCCCGACGTGCCGCCAGTACCGCACGGTGTCGGGTGAGGTGCGGCACAGGCTCGCCACCTCAGCGGTCGTCAGATACTTCTCGTTCATGGCACTCCTTGCTCGGTAGGTAGCGCCGATCCTCAGCGAGAACCGCTTGCAAAGCCAGCCCAAGGCTGTCAAGGTCGAGTCCTCTTTGGAAGGACGCGATGCCCAAGATCAACGCAAGCCGCCCGCGAGGACCGGAAGCCGATGCCGCGATCCGCATCGCTCTCGAACGAGAGCGACGCGGTTGGTCCGCTGCCGAACTCGCTCGCCGGATGACCAGGGCCGGCTGTCCCATCAACCAGTCCGCGGTGAACAAGATCGAGCAGGGCGACCCTCCGCGCCGCATCACAGTCGATGAGCTCGTGGCGTTCGCGAAGGTCTACGAGCTGGAGGTCGAGGACCTGCTGTTGCCTGCGCACGCAGCGAGGGACAAGCAGATCGCAGACTCCTACCGCCAGATCAGTAAGGTCGGTGGCTATGCCGTGACCTGCGTGGAAGTTGTGCTCAAAGAGCTAACCCAGCTCTCCGAACTCATAGCGATGGACGAGCGGAATGTCGCGTGGGCGTCCGAGGCATGTACGGACGCACAATACTTTCTCGGCAACCTAGGGGCCGCCGTTGAGAATCTCGAGGAGGGCATTCGGGAACGCCTGCGGTCCGACGAGCCCAATAAGCCGAGCGTTGCTGAGCTCAACTTCCGGTCCCTGCCGTACCACCGAAGGGCCGCCGTGGCTGCCTCCCCGAAAGCCGCCTCGACTCCGCCGCCATCCGAGTCGTCAGAGGCCGCCCGTAAGAAGCGGTGGTAACAAGCATGGCCAGCATCACCAAACGCCATGACGGTAGTTGGCGGGCACGTTATCGGGACGACACCGGCAAGGAGCACGCCAAGCACTTCGACCGCAAAGTAGACGGCCAGCGCTGGCTCGACGAGGTCACAGCGTCGATTGTCACGGGGCAGTACGTGGACCCGCGCGCCGCCAGGATTACTTTCATGGAGTACGCCGAAGCGTGGCGTCAAGGGCAGGTGCACCGGCCGTCGTCCGTGGCGCATGTGGAGACGATGCTGCGGCGGCACGCCTACCCCGCCTTCGGCTCTCGGCAACTAGGGACCGTACGGCCTGGCGAGGTGCAGGCATGGGTGAAAAGACTCAGCAGCGGCAGCACCGACCAGCGCGCTCTTGCTCCTGCCACGGTGGCCGTGGTGCACGGCCTAGTTGCGGCGATCTTCAAGGCAGCCGTCCGCGATCGAAAGCTGCCTTCCTCCCCCTGCGACGGGATCAAGTTGCCGAGGCGGGAGCCTGTACAGGTCGTCCCTTTGGCCACGTCGGCCGTCTGGTCCCTCGCCGCGTCGGTTCCTCAGCGGCACAGCGCCCTGGTCAGCCTGGCAGCCGGCACCGGACTTCGGCAGGGTGAGGCGTTTGGACTGACCTTGGACCGAGTGAACTTCTTGCGCCGGACGCTGACCGTTGACCGGCAGCTCTTGCTCTTGCCGGGGCAGGGACCCCGTCACGCGCCGCCCAAGACTCGCGCCTCCTACCGAGTCCTCCCCCTCCCCCAGGTCGTGCTTGAGTCTCTGGCGGAGCATCTTCGGGAATTTCCTGTGGCCGACAGCGGGCTGATCTTTACGACGGAGAAGGGGCACCCGCTCAACCGGACCAGGTTCTCTGCGTCTGTCTGGCGGCCGGCGACGCAACGGGCCGGCTTGACAGGGCGGTGTTCCACGACCTGCGGCACTACTACGCTTCGCTCCTCATCCGCCATGGCGAGTCGGTGAAGGTCGTGCAAGCTCGGCTTGGGCACGCGACGGCCGCCGAGACGTTGGACACGTACTCGCACCTCTGGCCGGACTCCGAGGACCAGACGAGAGAGGCGATCGACGCCGTTCTCGGTGCTCCTGCGGACTCCCTGCGGACCGACCGGGTGGTCGAGAAGTAACGCCGCAGGTCAGAGCATGTATGAGGGACGAGTCGACCTGTAAGCCGGGTTCTGTTCGTGCGCATGCCCTAACCTGCACAGATGAGCGTGCGAGTGCCCCTGACCTGCAATAACACCTCGCGGTAGTTCTCAACGCTACCCGTCAGTTCTTATGCTCCCGTGCCCCGGATGTGCCCCGAGCGTGCCCCGAGCGTCGCCCCCTCAAGTTGCTGACCATGGGTTGACGACGTAGGTTTATTCGCATGGACGACCTGGTACGACGCGCCTTCGTTGCCTACTTCCGGACCGGCGGTACCGACCAGCCAAGCAGTGCTTCCGGGGAGGTCGAGCACGACGGCCTCCGCTATGTGGTGCTCCAGAACAACGGCGGCGTCCTGGCGGTCTATCGGGTGTTCGACAAGGCGGGTGTCGCCACGCTGCGGAAGATGCACCGGTGGCCGGCAGCGCTGTCGGGCCTCGCTGAGGCCAAGGTGGTGCCTCTGCGCGTGCAGTAGGACCAAGGCGGCCCCGCACGCTGCACCAACAGCGCACGGGGCCTTGATCGCAAACCCTTCACACACAAGGAGTACGACCCATGACTGACGCTACGAGCACCGTCCCCACCATGCCCGACAGGCACTGCCCAGACTGGTGCCCCGGCGCCCACCGCGTGGAGTGGTTGCAGGTCGAGGTCTGCCATGTGCTCGACCGTGGCTAGAGGTGTCTCCTCGACGAGCGAGGCAGCCAAGGTCAGTGAATGGGCAGACCGCGGCGCGTCGGGAGCGGTGGTCAAGCATTTGCAGTGGATGCAACTGCGGGGGCTGGCCCCCATCACCGTCTACCACCGGGTGCTGTGCCTGCGCCGGCTGGCCGCGCACCTGGACGTCGGGCTCGGGGACGACCTGCTGATGGTGGACAGCGCCGACCTGGAGGGCTGGCAGGACACCCTGGCCGGCCTGTCGCCCGTGTCACGTCACGCCATCGTGGTGAACATGCGGGAGTTCTACGCCTGGGCGGTGCGCAGCAAGTTGCTGCAGGAGACGCCGACCGGAGGACTGGTGCTGCCGAAGCTGCCGCACCGCCTGCCCCGGCCGATCTCGGAGCCTGACCTGCAGCTCGCTATCGCCTCCGCACCGCCACGGGTGCGGCTCATGCTGGTCCTG
>JAABUP010007372.1_pt1 | contig 14844 bp, 12 predicted proteins | sample 5559201 | NCBI WGS metagenome assembly JAABUP01 (sample SAMN10711887, study PRJNA513373) | rock metagenome | isolation source: Antarctica rocks | place: Antarctica | reverse complement strand
TAAGCTGACGCAAGCCCAGCCGCTGGCCAAGGAGGCAAGTCATTGGCCAACAACGAGATCGTCGGCCAACAACGAGATCGTCGACATCAGCGGTAGGCGGGTCACGCAGCGGCGGCACCTGCTCCGGCGCGTCGGCGGCCCGGTGCTGGGCGTGGGGCTCGTCATCCTCTCCATCCTCGGCATCTCGCTCTACAGCTACCAAGCAAACCGCGAGGGCGCCCTCGTGCTGTCCGGAGCAGTGCTGGACGGTTTGCAGGCGCGCATCGCCCGCGAGGTGAGCAGCTACCTCAACCCCGCCACCCAGGCGGCGCTGATCGCCCGCGACATGGTGGCGCGCAACGCCATCTCCGACGGCCAGGCCGCGATCGAGGGCTTCGCCGCCAGCATGCTCAACCAGGTGCCGAACCTGGAGGGCTTCTACGTCGCCAACGGCAACGGCGACTTCACCATGGTGCGGCGCGACCTGGCGGGCGGCACCGACACCAAGCTGATCCTGAACCGCCCCGATGCGCGCCAGGTCACGTCCGTCCACCTGGACGCGGCCGGCCAGCCGTTGAGCAGCGCAACCGACCCGAAGGACGACTTCGACCCCCGCGCGCGTGTCTGGTACCAGGGCGCCCTGCAAACCGACGGGATCTACTGGTCGTCCCCGTACATCTTCTTCACCACCCAGGTGCCCGGCATCACGGCGGCGATCCGCTTCACCCAGGCTGGCAGCGTGGACCGCGTGTTCGGCGTGGACATCACGCTCGAAGCGCTGTCAGGCTTCCTGGCCTCCCTGCAGATCGGGCGCACGGGCCGCGCCGCCATCGTCGACAGCGCCGGCAATGTGATCGCGGCGCCGGGGCTGGTGCGCCCGGTCGGCGCGGACGGCCGGCAGGTGGTGCCCACCGCCACCGACGCGCTGAACTCCCCTGCCCTCACCGCCGCCTACGACCGCTTCCGCGTCGAGGGCTACGGCAGCCGCACGGTCGACGTGGGCGGCACGCCCTTTGTGGCCCTCGCGTCGCGCCTGCCGGCGGCCGGGCTGGACTGGGTGCTGCTGATCGCAGCACCTCAGTCCGACTTCACGGGGTTCGCCGAGGACAACAGCCGCAAGAACTTCCTGTTGTCGCTCATCACGATTGGCCTCGCAGCACTGCTCGGGCTGCTGCTGGTGCGGCAGAACCGCCGCGCCGACCGCATGGCGCGGGCGCTGGCCCAGCAGCGGGACAACAGCGCCCGCGAGGCCCGCGCGCTGTCGGCGCTGGCCCAGCAACCTGGGCTGTTCGACCCGCAGCGCCTGGCGCCGGGCCTGACCGAGGGCCTGGCCGAGATGGGCGCCGCCCGCCGCGCCAGCGTCTGGCGCCTCGCCAACGAGGGCCGGGTGCTGCGCTGCGAGGACCTGTTCGAGCAGGGCGGCGGCCATATCGACGGGCTGGAGCTGTCGCGCTCGGAGCTGCCGCGGTTCTTCCGGTCGTTGGACGAGGGCGAGGCGGTCGACGGGGTGGACGCGGCGGCGGACCCGCGCACGGCGGAGCTGCACCGCCTGCTGATGCGCCCGTTCGGCAGCCGCACATTGTCGGTGCTGCCGGTGCGCGGCCCGGCCGGCGTGTCCGGCGCGCTGCTGCTCGAAGACGCGGCGGAGCCGGAGCGGGCGCGCAGCTTCGCGCAGGCCGTGTCGAGCATCGCCGCGATGCGCATGGCCCGGCACGAGCAGGAGGACGCCGCGGCGGCGCCGCTCGAACTGGTGGGGGCCGAACTGGTGGGGGCTGGGCCATACCCGGCGGCTGCGGGTGGCGCGACGCAGGCGTTCAGCTCGGCACTGGCGGCGGACCAGGTCGACACGGGGGGCCTCGCGGCCACGTACTTCCCTTTGACAGCTATGAGCATCCGTTTCGACGATGCGGTTGCCCTGGGGCGGCCCGACCAGGCGGGCGTCACGGCGTTGGCGGACGAGATCGCCAAGGCCATGCAGGCGATCGCGGCCCGCTACGCGCTTCCCTACATGAAGCTGACCGGGCATAGTCTGGTCGCTGCGGTCGGATGCACGGAGGCGCCGGACCCTCTCGCCGCCGCGCGCCTGGCCGACGCCGCCCTGGCTGCGCGCGAGGCCTGCCTTAGCCTGCTGGCGCAGTCTGACTTGGAACCGGTGTTCCATATCGGCATCGATTTCGGCGCGGCGCTGGGCTGCGCCCTGGGACAGGAGCCGCGCGTGTTCAACCTGTGGGGCGACGTGATCCGCACGGCGGAGCTGATGGCGCAGAGCGCCACCGGCGCCGGCTCGATCCAGGTCAGCGAGCGCGCCTACGAGCAGTTGCGCCAGCAGTTCCTGTTCCGGGCGCGCGGGGTGTTCTACCTGCCGCGCGTCGGCACGGCGCGCACCTTCATCCTGGCCGGGCGCCGTTGAGCGGCGTCCCCATCGTGCCGGCACTGACGGCGGCCGGGCGCTTCACCCGCGCCCGCGCCGGCTTTCCGCTGGTGCTCGCGGCGGGCTCATGGGGCGTGCTGCGCGAGGCCGTGCGCCCGGTCTCGTGGCGGCGGACGGTGCGCCACGAGTTCAAGCTCACCATGCGCCAGGCCACCGGCGGCGGCCTCGCCACCGCCATGGTGACGGCCTCGCTCGCCGGCGTCGCGATGGTCTACGAGGCGCTGTATTGGCTCGGCGTCGCCGGGCAGGCGCGGTTGACCGGATCCATCCTGGTGACGGTGCTGGTGCGCGAGCTGACGCCGTTGCTGGTCGGGCTGATCCTGCTCGGGCGCAGCGGCATGCTCACCGTCACCGAGCTCGGCACCTTGCAGGCCGGCGGGCAGGTGCGCGCGATGCAGGCCCAGGGCATCGACCCGTTCCTGCTGCTGGTGCTGCCGCGCAGCCTCGCCTTTGCGCTCAGCGGCTTCACCTTGGGCATCATCTTCGCCGCCACCGCGCTGGTGTTCGGCTTCATGGTCAGCGGCGCGGTCGGCAGCGTGCAGGACAGCCTGTGGACCTTCCTCGACCGGGTGTTGCAGGCGATGACGGTGCGGGACTACATGGTGGTGCCGATGAAGCTGCTGGTGATCGGCCTCCTCGTCGGGTTGAGCTCTTGCCTGACCGGCCTCGGCGCCCGCGACGACGACGACCTGGCGAGCCTGATCCCGCGCGGCTTCGTGCGCGGCATCCTGGTGATCATGGTCACCAGCATCCTTTTCACCGTGGCCGCGTAGGCCATGCCCCAGGCCGAGCCGGTCCTGTCGCTGGTGTCCGCCCTGCCGCTGTTCGAGGAGAGCGCGCTGCCGGACGCGCCGCTCGACCTGGCGCTGATGCCGGGCGACTGCGCGCTGGTCGAGACGCCGGACACCGAGCGTGCCACGGTGTTCGCCGACCTGTGCAGCGGCATGGTGGCGCTGCGCCAGGGCGAGGTGCGGTTCATGGGCTATGATTGGGCCGGCCTCGACAGCGAGCGGGCGGCGGCGCTGCGGGGACGGATCGGCCGCATCCACCAAAGGGGCGCATGGATCAGCATGCTCGGCACCCACGTCAACATCATGCTGGCGCAGCTTCACCATACCCGCGAGCCGGAGCCGGCCATCGCCGAGTCGGCAACCGAGCTGGCCCGGCAGTTCGGGCTGCCCGGCCTGCCGCTGGTGAAGCCCGACCGGCTCTCGGAGGGCGACCTGCTGCGCGCGGGCTGCGTGCGCGCGTTCCTCGGCGAGCCGCAGCTTTTGCTGCTGGAAAGCGCGATCACCCCGGACCGCCCGGAGCTGACGGCCCCGTTGCTCGACCTGTTGTCGCGGGCGCTGCACCGCGGGGCGGCGGCGGTCTGCTTCACCCGCGACGCGCCGTTCTGGGCGGCGCAGCGTTTTCCCGTGACCCATCGCCTGCTGCTGCGGGATGACGGGCTGAAACCGATGGCGGGCGCATAATGTTGCAAAAACGCCGCCCCGACGCCGCGCCGCAACTGCTGCGCCTGCGCCACACCGACGAGTGGGTCGGCCTGCTGGTGATCCTGGCGCTGGCGTTGTTCTTCGGCTCGATCTTCGAGGCCGGGGTGCTGCGGCGCTGGCTGCGGCCCGACCTGGAGCTGCGCATCGTCCTGTCGCAGACCGGGTTCGGCGGCTTGGCGGTGGGCGGCGACATCGACGTGCTCGGCACCCACGCCGGCAGCGTGAAGCAGATCGTGCTGAACCCCAGCGGCGAGATGTACGCGCTCGCCACCATCGAGCGGCAGGCTGAGGCGTTGATCCTGCGCGACAGCACGGCGACGATCCGGCTGCGCTACGGCGTCGCCGGCGCGGCCTATGTCGACGTGACCCGCGGCACCGGGTCGCCGATGAACTGGAACTATGCCGTGCTGACCGCGACCGCCGAGCCCAACCCGGCCGACACCCTCACCACGACGCTCAACAAGGTGACGGCAGACGTGCTGCCGACCTTGGAGCACGCGCTGCATGCGATGGCGGCGCTGGACGACGTGGCGAGCGGGATCAAGTCCGGGCAGGGTTCGGCCGGGCGGCTGCTGACCGACGACACGCTGATCCGGCAGGCGGAGGACACGGTTTCGACGCTGAAGGGCGAGATCGCCCGGCTTGGCCCGATCCTGGCGCCGGTGCCGGGCCTGCTGGAGCAGTCGCACGGCGTGCTGTCGAACGTGCAGTCGATCACCCGCGACACTGCGAAGACGGCAACGCAGCTTCCTGCCTTGGCGCGCAACGTGACGGACAGCACGAGCAACCTGCCGGCGCTGCTGACCCAGGTGCAGGCGACGACGGCTGAATTGGGCAAGCTATTGGTGCAGTTGCGCGGTTCGTTCCTGCTGGGCGGCGACGGGGCGGCGAAGCCCGCGGCCCAGCGGCTGCCGCCGCGGGAGGTGCGGCCGTGACATGGGCGTTTCGTTTGGCGGCGCTGCTGCTCTTGGCGGGTTGCGGCGGCCGTCCGGCGCCCGCCGTGATGGAAGACGCCACGTTGGCGCAGGCCACGGCCTCGGGCCGGCAATCGCTGGAATTCAGCCGGCTGAAGCAGGCGGTGGGCCAGTACCGGGAGGCGTTCACGCTGGCCATGGCGCGCGACGACGCGCAGGCGATCGGCGACAGCGGCTACAACCTGGCCGTGGCCGAGCTCGCCGACAACGATCCGGCCGCGGCGCTGCGCACGGCGCTGCGGACGCGCGACGCCTTGGCTGCGCGCGGGACGCCCGGTTTCGCGGAGCTTGACCTGATCCAATCGGCCGTTCTGCACCGGCTTGGCCGCGATGCGGAGGCCGACGCGCTGGCTGCACGTGCGCAGGCGACGGCCGGCAACCCCGCGACGTCGGCCAGGGCGAGCTATGTGCGCGGCCTGATTGCCGACACGCGGGGCGACGCGGCGGGGCTCGCCGCCGCTTTGGCCGGGTTCGGCCAGCCGAAGGCGCCCTCTGCCGACTGGGAGGCGGACCGCGAGGAGCTGACGGCCCGGCTAGACATGCTGCACGGGCAGTACCGGCAGGCGGCGGGCCACGCGCAGCGCGCGGCCGGCCTGCACCGCTCGCAGCTCAACTACCGCGCCATGGCCGACACGACGGCGCTTGCCGCCAAGGCGATGCGGCGCGCTGGCTCGCCGCGGGACGCCGCCAACCTGTATTTGCAGGCTGGCGAAAGCGCCGCCGCCCGCGGTGACGAGGCCTCGGCGAGGCGGTGGCTTGGGCAGGCGGTGGGACCGGCGGTCGCTCCGGATACGCAGCGCACCGCGAAGGAGGCGCTCGCTGGCTTGCAGAAGGCCAAGCTGCGCTAGGCGTTGCCTGACGGACGTGGTTGTTGCTGGTTTGGCGCGGGCGAGGTGAACCGGACGCCGACCCCGGCGCCGTCCTCTTCGAGGAACTGCACGCCGCCTGCTTCCAGGGCGCGGCGGATCGCCATGAGCGTCGCCTCGCGCGGGCGCACGGTCTCGTTCTCGATCATGTTCAGCGTCACGGCCGAGACGGCGGCGCGGTGCGCGAGCGTGGCCTGGGTCCATTTCAGCAACCCGCGGGCGGCGCGGATTTGGGCGGTGGCGATCATGGCGTCACGCTGTAGCACAAACTTTAGAAAATCTAAACTTTGTGGTTGACGGGCTGCAACGAAGCCGCGCATATCGCGCTTCCGACGGGCCGGATGGCTTGGGTTCTCTTTCAGGAAGCGATCACCCAAGGCAGATTTCACGTCCGTTGGAGCGATGATTTCGGCGCGGGCCGGAGTTCGACGGTTATCATAATCTGAGGGCCGTGGGATCGAAGCCCACCGGCGCCGGTTGGCGTCGTAGCTCAATTGGTAGAGCGACAGGCAAGTCGTCGATGACGACACGACCGCGCCGTTAATGGTTCAGCAAGAGGAGGCTGGCATGATGTCACACGATCGACCGAGGAGCACGGTGCATGCGCTGGTCCTCCGAGGTTTCCAGCCGAGTTTGCGGCTGAAAAGTTTGCTGACCCAAGCATGATATCGCATTCCGACATTCTTCCGGCGGGCCGGAGGTCGAGGGTTATCTGGTCTGCTGCAGGTTCGATTCCTGAGGCGTCCCACCGGACACTGTAGCACCCCTCGCCACAACATGCCCGCCGGGTCATTTCTGACACGAGGCGGGCTATGGCCAACTATCTTGCGACCCTTTTCTCGCGCCGCGCCGCGGTCGCCACGTCTCAGATGGTGGCAATCCCCGGCACCGTGCCGAACACCGCCGGCGGGCATGCGTTCGCCGTCGACGACTGGGCGCGGCTCGACCGTTTCCTGATCCTTGGGTCAGAGGGCGGCAGCTACTATGCCGGCGAGGCCACGCTCACGCACGACAACGCCCAGGCGGTGCTGCGGGCCATCAAGCAGGATGGCGCCCGCGCCGTCGCGCGCATCGTTGCGGTGAGCGAAGCGGGCCGCGCGCCCAAGAACGATCCGGCGCTGTTCGCGCTCGCCCTGGCGGCGTCGGCCGATGACCTGGCGACGCGCCGTGCCGCCCTGGCCGCCCTGCCGCGCGTGGCCCGCACCGGCACGCATTTGTTCCAGTTCGCCGAGTTCGCGCAGAACACGCGCGGCTGGGGCCGGGCACTGCGGCGCGCGGTTGGGGCTTGGTACTTGGTGCAGCCCATCGAGCGGGTCGCCTACCAGGTGGTCAAGTACCGCCAGCGGGGCGGCTGGTCGCACCGTGACCTGCTGCGGCTCGCGCATCCTGAGACGGCAGAGCCTGCCCGCGTGGCGCTGCTCGACTGGGTGTGCCGCGGCACCGAAGGCGAGGCCCTGCCGGCGCTGGTGCGGGCGGCGTCGGCGCTGGGCCGGGCCGACACGGGGGTGGAAGCAGCGGCGCTGATCCGCGCGCACGACCTGCCGCGGGAGGCAGTGCCGACGGCGCTGCTGAACGACCCGGCAGTGTGGGAAGCGTTGCTGGAGCGGATGCCGCTCACGGCGCTCGTGCGCTCGCTCGCCAAGCTGACCGCATTCGGTGTGGTGAAGCCGCTCGGCGGGCAGCTTCCGCTGGTGCTGTCGGCGCTGGGCGACGTGGACCGCATCGCCAAGGCGCGGCTGCACCCGCTGGCGATCCTGCTGGCGTTGCGCACCTACGCGCAGGGCCAAGGGGACCGCGGCGCATTGCAGTGGGAGCCGGTGCAGGCGGTGGTCGACGCGCTGAATGCGGCTTTCTACACCGCGTTCCGGGTGGTCGAGCCCACGGGGCAGCGGCTGTTGCTGGCGCTCGACGTGTCCGGCTCGATGGCGGGTGGCCGCGTGGCCGGGTCGTCGCTGACCCCGCGCGAGGCGTCGGCGGCGATGGCGCTGATAACGGCGGCGACGGAGCCCAGCACGCATATCGTCGGCTTCGGCGCGACGATGGTGCCGCTGCCGCTGTCGCCGTCGATGCGGCTGGACCAGGCGGTGCAGGCCGTCTCGGACTTGCCGTTTGGCGCCACCGACTGCGCGCAGCCGATGCTGTACGCGCTGGAGCGGGGCCTCTCGGTCGACGCCTTCGTTGTCTACACCGACAGCGAGACGTGGGCCGAGGCAGTCCATCCGGTGCAGGCGCTGCGGCAGTACCGCGAGCGGACCGGCATCGCCGCCAAGCTGGTGGTGGTCGGCCTGGTGTCGAACGGGTTCAGCATCGCTGATCCCGAGGACGCCGGGATGCTGGATGTCGTCGGGTTCGACACGGCTGCGCCCGCCGTGATCGCCGATTTCATCCGCGCCCGCTGAACGACTCCGGCAGCCCTGCACCGGGCTGCCGGAGCACTCTTGATGAACCGCTGAAACAGGAAACCGACCATGCGTCGTCCCAGCCCCTATGAGACCCGCGCCCGTGAGCTGGCCCTGGCCGCCGGCCTCGACCCCGACAGCCGCGTGGCCCGGCCCAGCGAAATCGACAACGGGGAGGGGAACAGCCGGGGCATGCCGGCCTGGTGCGCCTATCGCGAGGCGGCGCGGGCCGAGCACCTCGCGGCCGAGATTGCCGCCGTCGAGCTGCCGGAGCAGGCCGTCGCCTACCAGGACGCGCCGTTGCAGGTGTTCGGCCCGCACGAGGTCTCGACGCTGGCGCAGATGCGCAACTGCATGGGCGTGGGCAACATGGTGGCCGGCGTCGTGTGCGCCGACGGGCACCTGGGCTACGCGCAGCCCGTGGGCGGCGTGATCGCCTACGCCGGCCAGGTCAGCATCTCCGGCGTCGGCTTCGACATCGGCTGCGGCAACATGGCCGTGCGGCTCGACACGCCGTATGAGGCCATCAAGGACCGGGCCGCCGACATCCTGGCCGACGTGCGCCGGGTGGTGTCGTTCGGGATGGGCCGCGCCAACGCCGAGCGCGCCCAGCACGCGCTGCTGGACGACGACGAGGCTTGGCGCGCGGCGGACATGGAGGCGTACCGGCAGAAGGCGGCGGCGCAGCTCGGCACCGTGGGGTCGGGCAACCACTACGTCGACCTGATGCGCGACGAGGCGGGGTTGGTGTGGATCGGCGTGCATTTCGGCAGCCGCGGGCTCGGCCACACGTCCGCCACCAAGTACCTGAAGCTCGCCGGCGGCAAGGACGGCATGAACGTGCCGCCCGCCGTGGTGGACGAGGACGCCGAGATCGGCCGCCGCTACGTCGCGGCCATGGAGCTGGCCGGCCGCTACGCCTACGCCGGGCGGGAGTGGGTGGTGGAGCGCGTGCGCCAGATCATCGGCGGGGCGGTGACGGACAGCGTCCACAACCACCACAACTATGCGTGGCGGGAGACGCATGGCGGGCGGGACCTGTGGGTGGTGCGCAAGGGTGCCACGCCCGCTTGGCCCGGCCAGCGCGGGTTCGTCGGCGGGTCCATGGGGGACGACGCCGTGATCGTCGAGGGCGTGGACAGCCCGGCCTCGCAGGCGGCGCTGTACTCCACGGTCCACGGCGCCGGGCGGCTGTTCGGGCGGCAGCAGGCGAAGCGGACCTTCACCCACGCGCAGATGGACGCCTGGCTGCAGGAGCGCGGCGTGCTGCTCGCGGGCGGCGACCTGGACGAGAGCCCCATGGCCTACCGCCGCCTGCCGGACGTGCTGGCGCAGCACGCGGGCACGATCCGGGTGCTGCACACGCTGCGGCCGTTCGCGGTGGCGATGGCAGGCGACGGGGAGTTCGACCCGTTCAAGGACTGAGGCTCGATCTGGCGGGTGCGGGCGGCTAATGTGTGGCTATGACCCGCACCCCCCGGAAGCAGGGACCCCTGCTGCGCAGCGTCCGGATCGACCCGGCGCTGGGCGGCGAACGGGCGCTGCGGCTGCCGTTCCTGTCCACAGGCCCAGTCGAGGTCGAGTTGCGCAGCCCGCTCACGTTCCTCGTCGGGGAGAACGGCTCGGGCAAGACGACCTTGCTGGAGGCGGTCGCGGCGCGCTGCGCCATCCACCCCGGCGGCGGGCGCAGCTATGCCGAGACCGAGCACGAGCGCGAGGCGACGGCGATCTCCGCCGCGGTCGAGGTGACGTTCGCCGGGCGCAGGCCGAAGGGCCTGTTCCTGCGGGCGGACCGCTTCGCGGACACGATGGCGCGGGCCGGGCGGCTGCCGATGCCCACCACCGGCGAGTGGCGCCTGGCAGACGAACAAAGCCGCGGCGAGGGCGTGCTGTCCCTGCTGACGGCGCGGGTGGACGCCAGCGAGGGCCTGCTGTTCATCCTGGACGAGCCGGAAACCGGGCTGTCGCCGCAGCGGCAGATGGCGCTGCTTTGCCTGCTGGACGAGCTGCACCGCGACGGGCGCTCGCAGGCGCTGGTGGCGACGCACTCGCCTATTTTGATGAGCCACCCTGGGAGCGACCTGCTGTGGATCGACGAGGACGGCATCGCCCGGCGCACGCTGGACGAAATTCCGCACTGGCGGGACATGCGGCGGTTCATGGCTGATCCTGATGCGGCGCTGCGCCGCTTGCTGGATTGATGCGGAGCTGGACCCTTCCACTGCTGCCCTCGAAGCAAAGTGACATCGGCTGCCCTCAAGGGCGAGGGAATGCTGGCTGGGCTTGCGCGCCTGTGTGGCGCCTGTCCGAACCCGGTGATAGCGCGGAGGGCTCACCTGCTTGACGGCGCCCACAGGCGCTGGGCGGCCAAAGTGGCGGTCGCCGTCCATGCGCTCGACCGCATGCTGGAGCTGGGACGCCCGAGCTCCCGTCCGCGTCGCCGACCCTTGACGGGGTCGGGGCCAGTGCGCCCGCGCCCCTGGGCGCGGCAAGGTGAACGCCGCTCCGTGGTGAGCCAGTCCACGTCGTGGACGACATTCCCCGGCATGGCTCTTGGGAACTCTTTGCCATGCAGGCTTGCGCAGCGGGAGTTGGGTTGGCACGGTTCAGGGCATGGACCAGACCTCCGCCTTCCTACCCGGCCCGCGGCTGCAGATTCCGGGCGCTGCATCCGGGCCGCTCGCGGGCCTGACCTTCGCGGCCAAGGACCTGTTCGACGTGGCGGGGCATCCGACTGGGGGCGGCAACCCGGATTGGCCGCGGGCGCATCCAGTGCCCACGCAGCATGCTTGGGCGGTGCAAACCTTGCTGGACGCCGGGGCAATGCTGGTGGGAAAGACGGTGACGGACGAGGTCTCGCTCGGCATCCTCGGTGAGAACGCGTTCGACGGCACGCCGCTGAATCCGGCAGCGCCGGGCCGGGTGCCGGGCGGGTCCAGCTCAGGTTCGGCCTCCGCGGTCGCCGCTGGGCTGTGCGACACGGCGCTTGGGACGGACACCGGCGGTTCCGTGCGGGTGCCGGCGAGCTTCTGCGGCCTGTTCGGCATTCGGCCCACCCATGGACGTGTTCCCGTCGCCGGCATGGCGGCACAGGCGCCGACGTCGGACACCACCGGCTGGTTCGCCCGGGATGGCGGGACATTTGCGAGGGTGTCTGCCGTCATGCTGGACGAGGCGGTCCCGGACCGGCTGCCCATGCGCCTGCTGCGCGCCACCGATGCGTTCGGCTTCGCAGACCCGGCGGTGGCAGCGGCGCTCGCCCCCATGGTAGCGCGGCTCGAACGGCTGATCGGCCCGGCGCAGGACGAGGTCATGGCGCCCCCGGGCCTGTCGACCTGGGCACGCGCGCAACGGACCCTGCAGCCGGTCGAGGCGTGGGAGACCTTCCGGCCATGGGTCGAGACGCATAATCCCCGCTTCGCTTTCAGCGTGGCGCGTGGCCTTGTGGCCGCGGCGGCGATCCCGGCCGCGGACCGCGAATGGGCAGCGCTGATGCGGCTGGAGGCACGTGGGCGCATGGCCTACCTACTGCCGCCCGGCACCATCCTTTGCCTGCCGACCACACCGTTCCCGGCGCCGGAGGTTAGGCTGCCCTTGCCGGTGCTGGACGCGGTTCGCGCACGCATCGCCTGCCTCTGCGCGCAAGGCGGCCTCGCGGGCCATCCGCAGGTGAGCCTGCCGGGCGGCGCGGTACACGGGCTGCCAGTCGGGCTCAGCATCATCGGGGCACGGGGCGCGGACGCTGCGCTGGTTGCCGTCGCGCGGGCGTTCGCATGACGGCCAACCCTTCCGACGAACCTCCGCATCACGCTCCTGGGCCGTGCAGGCCGCCGGGCACGAGATGCCGGGCGGCAGGCTTGCGACGTAGCTGAAGCCCTCCTCCCGCAACAGATCGAGCGTCGCGCCGCTCTGTGCGACGTAGGGGGCGAGCCAGCCCGATGGCGCCGCGGCTCTGCTGGATCAGCCGCCGCTCGTCGTCCTCCCCCAGCCCGTCCTGCCGCTCGGAGTTGGTGCGGCCGTGCCCCATCAGCTCGTCGCCGCGCGAGCAGCGCCAGGGCAGTCTCCGGGCAGGCGTCGAGCACGGCGCCGTTGACGTTGTGCGAGCAGGGCAGCGCCAGCTCGTCCAGCGTGTCGAGCAAGTACCAAAGCCCGACCCGGTTGCCGTAGTCGCGCCAGGCATAGTTGCGTCGGTTCTGCGCGGCGCCGAGCTGGGCGCTGTCGCTGCCGAGGCCGGCGCGAAAGGCGAAATGCTCGATGTTGTTGCTGACCACGACCGCCAGCCGCGCGCTGCCGGACCATTCGTAGGTCGGGCGTTGGCGGAACTGCGGCGGCACAGCCTCGGCAATGAGCCAGCCGGGTGCCGTGGTCCAGGTCCGGCCAGCGGTCAAGCCGGACAGGCGCCTCGAAGACGTGCTGGACGCCCTGCACCGAGGCCAACAGGATGCGGCTGGCCAGCGCCACCCGTTGGCGGGCCTCCATCGACGGGCGAGATCGTGCCGCCAGTGCCGATGGCGGCAATCTTGCGACGAGTACATCGCACGCCCTGGCGCTTGACGGGGGTACGCCATAGGACGGGCAGGATAGCACGGTTCGCGGCATGGACCGTGAACAGCCCACGTCACGCCGTCCCTACGACCGGGTAGTGTGGATTTGCGACGGTCCGGTTTGGGCGGGTAAACGACAACTGGACCGCTATTGTCTCAAGAGCGAAGGGATCGTCTAAACAGGCGCTCACCCCTTCGCTCTTTCGCGAGGCGATTTCAGATTGCCGAGGTGCCGCCGTCTACAGACAATTCCACCCCATTCACAAAGCTCGAGTCGTCGGAAGCGAGAAACAGCGCCACCGTCGCAATCTCCTCAGGACGGCCCATCTTTCCCCGCGGGATCAAGGATTCGAACTGCCGCTTCGTCTCGGCGTCGAACATCTGCTCCTGAATCGGCGTGGCGATCTGCCCCGGGCTCAGCACGTTCACCCTGATCTTTTTGTCCTTCAGTTCGTAGAGCCACCCGCGGGCAAAGGCGCGCAGCGCAGCCTTGCTCCCCGAATATACACTATAGTCAGGCCAGCCTTTGACCGAGGCGATCGACCCGGTCATGAATATCGATCCGCCATCGTTGAAAAGCGGCAGCGCCTTCTGGACCGTGAAGAGCGTGCCACGTGTGTTCAGACCGAAGAGCGCATCGAAGTTCTTCTCGGTAATCTCGCCGAGCTTCTGCGCCTCACCCCCCATCCCGGCGCTCGCGAACAGCACGTCGATGCTGCCTTTTTCCCGCTTTACCGTATCGAACAAGCGGTCCAGGTCGTCCAGGTTGGCCGCATCGCCCCGTACGCCGGTCGCGTTTCGGCCGATCAGCTTGACCGCCTCATCCAGAGCGTCTTGTCTCCGACCGGTGACAAAAACATAGGCTCCTTCTTCGACAAACAGCTTGGCACTCTCCAGCGCCATACCGCTTGATCCACCCGTTATTACCGCAACCTTGCCATCAAGCTTTCCCATGACTGCTCCTCTCGCAGAATCAGCAGCACTCGCCTTCAATGCGGGCGCCGACGCATCCTCGTGACGTAGCGAACCGGGCGACCGAGCACATGCTGCCTGACGCCTTCATCGTGTTGGCCAGCAGCTCTGTATCCTTCGACGCGAATGCGATACATGTAGTGGATCACCGCTCCGTATATGCGGAGCACTGACCTGATTGTCAAGGAGAGCCCATGCGAGCCGACGCCAGGAAAAACTACAGCCACCTACTCGCAGTCGCGCGTGACGTCATAACCGAGCACGGCGCCGATGCGTCGCTGCGGGATATTGCTCGCAGGGCTGATGTCGGGCTAGGTACGCTGTACCGTCACTTCCCCACGCGAGAGACGTTGCTTGAGGCGTTGCTCCGCACGAGCCTCGACGAACTGACGCAAAAGGCAGGCGAGCTCGAAACGTCAAGTTCACCTGATGAAGCTCTCGTATACTGGTTTCGCGAGGGGGTGGCATTCGTACATTGTTATAGCGGCGTTGTAGATTTGATGGCGGCCGCCATCGCGGACCCGGACTCCGCTCTCCATGCTTCATGCATCACGGTGCGTTCTGCAGGCGCGCGACTACTTTTCCGTGCTCAGGCCGAGGGAATGGCGCGAGCCGATATTGATGGGATCGACCTGTTCGCCCTAATCGGGGCGCTTGGGTGGCTCGGCGACCAACCCTCGTTCGCGCCGCGCGCCGATCATCTCTTTGACGTCATCGCCAGCGCGATCCTGACAAATCCGTCGAGCAGCGGTGTCAGAGAGGAATAACGGAGCGCCGCGCCATACCGATCCGAATTGATGGCCTCACGCGCTGCCGGCCGTCTCAACGACGTTTAGCTGCGTCTGCTTACAAGCACATCAGCCGTAAGCTTGAATGGCTAACTCTGGTCGGAAGCAGCCATAAGAGACTGTCTGCCATTGTCCCAGTTGAACTACCACGGCTGGATGCGCCGCAACGATTGATTTTGCTCATGCTGCTGCCGTAGCAAACAGACTGGACTTCAAATGAGACAGGCAGACTGTTCCCGCTTCGTGCCATGGACTGTGCTATTCTGCCCGTCTCGACTTTGCCCATATCACCGGTCCGTGAGGTCCTCGATTTTGCCCATTTTGGGTAAGCTGGGTCAGGCATGACCGCGATCACGGCGCGTAGCAGACGGCGTCGAGGATGCCCTGGAGCTCCGGCG
>JAABUP010007371.1_pt1 | contig 14844 bp, 21 predicted proteins | sample 5559201 | NCBI WGS metagenome assembly JAABUP01 (sample SAMN10711887, study PRJNA513373) | rock metagenome | isolation source: Antarctica rocks | place: Antarctica | reverse complement strand
GGAACGCAATGAGGCCGAACGAACGCGCGCGTTGCCGTTTTTGGGCGTCCTGTGATGTGCGACTCTCGGCGATAGTTGGCGAAAACGTGGTTTTGCCGTCGTTGTTCGATATGCGATCGTGACAGTCTACGTCTTACCCGCAGTCGTCGTCGGTTGTGTTCGACAATTGTTGACTGTGTCGAACATTCTTTGGCTTTCTACTGTAAAGACCATTTCATACCCGCGATTGTTGTCGACAATCGTCTGCACTCATTGATGATCCACGGGGCATGAGGGTTGCTTGAGCGTGAGTTCGAACAAATCATAGTTGGCTGGGTAAGGTCATATCGGAGATGCCAGAAAGACTCTGGCTTTGATCTTGTCCTTTGACAAATCCATTCAGTCCCTGACCGAATCCCCCACACTTTCTTTGCTCTTGGGAAAACGATGTATTGTCTCACTGTTGTATCTTATCAAGGCTAATTCTCCCCATGGAGGGACTATCAGCTACTCATCTATTGCGCAAGAGTCAAAATTACCAAGGGGCTTCGTTTAGCCTTCTTTTTTGGGTGTCATCCCTGTGGGCTATTCATCAATCATTGTGGAGGGCTTCTTGATGGATGATCTTATGAAAAAGACAGCATGAGCAATTCAGCCTTGACAGAAGTTTGTGGTATGTTGGTAAGCTAGTCCTTTGTTGTCAGAAATTTGTTTGCCGGTATATGGTGCTTCTTGCCATGCCAGGAGGCGATCACCCTTTGAGACTATCTCAACACAGTCAGGAAGGCTGCTTGATCATCATCTGAAGAACCACAGGAAATGTGATCAACATTCCTTCCCCATCAACCAATCACATCACACAAACTAGAGTTCACAGCACACATCCTTCCCAGCAAAATGTCGGATTCAGCCTCCACAGCAGGAAGTTTGTCCCACATGTGTGTAGTTTGAGCTCCTATTGAGGCAATCTTGACCAAGGCAATGTTGACTGCTTATCAGTTTTTACTTGCAGGGCGCAGCCCTGTTCAGCTACTACAACGGTTTTGTCTCGGCTTCAGATGCAAGCGAGTCCCAGAAGAGTGATGCAATTGACCACATGACACAAGTGCGGGATGCGTTCAGCCACAATTTCCACGATTTGTACCCTTTGAGCCCACTGAACTGGCAGGGGCATACCTTGCAGATGATCAGTCAGCATTGCCTACCGCACCTCGCTGAAATGGACAGCTTTGCTAGGCAAAGCGGTTTGTTTCCGTCAACGTTACAAGGAGTACAGCAGGCCATGCAGCGGATTGTGAAGACTCTGGACACAATGCTGAGGCTTGCCCAACCCCAACCAGATTGGCCGTAAGTCTAGGCTGTAACAAACCCCGATTGACCAGTTCAGACTTGACAGGACCTTCCAACATGCATCAACTGCTTTCATATCCTGCATAAGAGCAAGACGGCCCAGGTGAAGAAATGTTTCTTGCTCATATGCCCACTGACAACTAAGCACATATTTTTCCAGCTATGGGAGTCTTGGCAAGTCAATTGATATGACTTCCAGTTTTCAGGAGCATCCTTGCCAAATGTGTGTGTCTCATGATCTTACTGACTCCTGTTCAAATGTTTCCAGGCCCCAGTCGCAAGTGGCCACAATACTGACCTTACTCAATGTTTGTGTGCTGGCCTCCACAGCCACTGCCAAGCAAAAGAAGACAATGTTACTGAAATCACATTCATTGGCGGACTTCGCCGGCAGCTATATCCGTGCGAATTGTACAGGTTTCCATGCTCCACGAAGCCAAGGTGCTCTCAGGCAGGTTCAGCAGGCTGTCCCTACTCTCATTACAGAGCTGGATACCATTGCAAAGAGCATGGGCAGTATGTTCTCTGACACAGGTGAGGGGAAAGCGGTGTCCATCTCTATGAGTCAAGGCATCAGGGCAGTTCATGCCATCATGGGTATTGAAGCATTCCATCAGCCGTGAGTAACATTCTCTGTATGTTTCTTGATCAGAATTTGCAGCTTTTACCAGACCCATTCAGATTTGGCACAAGCTGCCATGCACTGTACCCAAATCACGCCTCCTCAGTGACAATGCAAATCCCCAATCACAGACGGCTTCCCTCCAGGACATCTGTGCTATACTCTGCACCTAGAGAGCTGCATAAAGGTGGTTTGATTTGTGGGTATGGGTCGGGAAAACGAACTGGTCAGTTTATCTTTGTTTCTGAATGCAAATGTACTATATAAGGAAGACCCATGGTGCTCACGGAACTCTGTGGAGTGTGCACCTTGGAGCCTTAGCTGGTCAGTCTGGATGCAAAAGTGTATGCTATTTGAGTGGGCTCCAGCCGACAACTTCATATGCAAAGAGCACCGGCAAGAGCAATGAGCAATTAGGTGGACGTCTCTTGTCTATGCCTATTGATAAAGTATGTGAGAAGTACAATGGTAAGTCTGCTGAGAAGCAAGAGTCTCCGCACAAACCCATCTATCTCGGCCATAAATCGCCACTTCACAGGCATGTTGACCGGCGTCAGCTGGGGTGTGGTCTGTCTCTCTCCTTCTCCTCCTCCTCGTTGCCATCTTCGACCCGCAGTCAGCTGAATCGGTGTGCAGGTCAAAACGCACGCCGATGGGATCAGCAGAATGTCCCGCCAGGAGATCGAAGTAAGGTGGGACGACGACGTCCTCGCCGGCGAGCTCATGGTAGGCACCCTCCTCCTCTATCCACCTCCCGATCCACATACCTCTTCATCCATCCATCTCCTCACTCACCTAAGACCAAGCCGTATCCGGGAGCGCCTGACCAAGAACGGTTCTCCCTCCCCTCCGCTCCCCTATGCCACAAAGTCTCCACCCTCAACCCTTCCTCCATACCCACATACTGCGACCCCCACTCCACCCCTTCCCAAGGCTGGCTCCCCCCTCCCGTCTCCCCCGACCCCCGAGCCCCGAACCGGATTGATATGGCACGATTTCCTACGTCGGACGGGAGACCCGAAGGTATGGTGCTTGACAGGGGATATCGTGACTCATCCGGAGAAGATGGTGGAGAGGTATGCGGAGGCTTGGAAGAAGAGGGTGGAGGGGAGGATGTGGAAGCCGCCAGGGTGGATGGAGGGGTTGAAGGGTTAGGTGCAGGAGAGTCCGATTTGGGAAGGGGTATGCAATTTTTTTCGGCTCCGTCGGCTGTGTAAGTTAACCTTCGGCGTCAGCCTGAAACCAAAGGCTGCCGACTGAGAAGACGCCCGAGGTGGACATATCACCATCCCAAACCTCGCGGTCAGTAGTATATCACGTCCGGCAGTCCGATCATATCACGTTCAGAACCCTCATTTGACGAAGCGGGCGTGCTGTGTGAGGGCCGCTTGGAGAGACATAGTTTTAGCCGCGATGAGGAGATGCCATGCTCCTTCCATTACGCCCTTTCAATCTGGTCTCAAATTCCACCCATCTGCTCAAACAATGTCATGCACAGGGAGAGTGAAGGCATGGATCATTGGCGAGAGTCTGCTGGTGGGTGGGACGAGGAAGGAAACCAAGGGAGTAAGAGGTGAACCATGATATCGGAACACTAAGCTCATTTCGACATGTCCCTGAAGGTCATATGCGACACTGTCCAGCTTGGGATCAGTCGGCGCCAAGGGAAGCTTGAACGCGCCATGGTCAGTCGATGGTCTTCCCCACTCGTGTCGGTCCACGGAGTCGTCCGTCCGTAGGCGCTCCATGGCCGACTCTCTCTCTCGGACCGTTCATCCGACGCTGCCTTACGATCCTCTATATCCCGCATGCATGCGACTATACTTCGATCTCCCACCCAACATCCATACCATCCGTCCCATCCTCCGTCCGCGGTATGCGTAATCACGCGGTAGGACCCGAGACCTCTCTCCCCAGCGCCTTCGCCACGAAGTATCCTGCCCCACCGCATCAGCATCACTCCATCTCCCAACCTCATCCCATCCTCCGACTCGGGCCTCGGACGTGGAGGATGGTGAGAGAGACGAGTTGGGACTCACCGACATACTCCCTCGCGATATTCGTACTCGACCAATTCCGATTCGGATGGACGCGGTTCGTAAGTTGCGCCCAGAAAGTCGCGCTCGGTCTGTCGATCACCAGTGTCTGACATTGAGCTCAGTCAATCGATGTTGAGACTAGGTAGAGAGAGAGGGAGAGGAAGAGGGGCATACCGTTCCGGTGTATCCCGTGTGGCCGGCTGTTTGGGGGGAACGGAGGGGGCCGGACCAGTAGGTCTGGTTCAGTTCCCAGCCGAGACCGTGAGCGTCTTGCCTGAACCCACGATCACCACATCAACCCTGCCAAAGCAAGAAACGAGTGAGCGAAGGGACATACGGGACTACGCTCGATCAGCGGGGAACCGATCACGAGGTCGAGAAGGGCAACGTACATTGAGTATTGTAGTTGTGGAAGATGAGATCCACAGTCCAAGGCTCCAGGATCTTGACACCGTTATACGACCCGTTGTTGAGGATCATCTGGCAGAAGATGGCCAAATCGTACGCCTACCCGGTCCATCGTCAGCTCCAATATCCAACAGTACCCGAGCCGCTTTTCTGTGAGTGAAGAGGGGCAGACGTACCGTCGAGAACACCCCCGCATGCCCAGAAACCCCATTCAGGGCCCAGGCATTCTCGTCGTGCACCCTGTTCACCCGTAGTCAGTGGAGAAGGAATACATGGGAGGCAAGGGCGGAGAAAGGGAGACGGACGTTCCGCGGACCGGTTGGGGACGCGGCGGCTCGTAGGTCGTGCCGAGGACTTCGATCTGGAACTCGGTGGCGACCATGCGGTCGTACTTCGGGACTGCGTGGTATCAGCATCACGGGAGGATGAGCATGACGCATAGCGATGCGAGAGCAGCAGGAATGGGAAGAGGAGAAAGAGATGGAAGGGGTGGATATGGTGGCGCAGGGGGAAGAGGTGGTAGAGAACGAACGTACCCTGATCGGAGGGGAGGTTGTACTTGTTGTAAAACCTGCTTCTAATCAGCCTTATATTCGGAAGAGTGGAGACAAGGGGACCCACGTATCGTTCATCCCCAACGGAGTCAAGAAACGCTCATACATCAACTCATCGAGGTTCTTCCCGCTCGTCGCTACCCCACACATCAGCACTCTCATCCCACCCGACACTCTCGCATCCTACTCACCCTCAAGTACGAATCCTGTCCCCCTCAGCGTCTACCTCTTTGATGAAGGGGAGACTCACCGAGGTTCATGAAGTTCAGATCCGAATACACAAACGTGGTTCCCGGCGGACTGACGATCTCCTGCGTGATCACCGCTTCCTTCCTCGCCTCATACGTCGTATAGCTAGCCAACACTCTCAGCACAAACTCGGAAGCGGAAGCCGAGCAGGAAGGGAGCGACGTACTTTGGAAAGAGAGGCGGGACTGGGTCGGGTGCGAAACCGCTCGTGTGGGTCATGAGCTGGAGGATCGTTATATCCGATTTCGACGCGTTTCCCTTTACCCCACCACATCAATACCGAAGCCAGTCGGAAAGCGTGAGGGGAGAGGCGGACCTGGGCGAAGTCGGGGAGGTAGGTCGCGACGGTCTCATTCAGCGCGATCAAGCCCCATCCCTCGCGTCAGCGTTTTCCCCACCCAATGCGGGAGCAAGGCAAACCTGGCCGAGCTGGTCCAAAGCGATCGTCGTAGTGAACAATTTACTTAAACTCGCCTACCCGCCCCGTCATCAACACAGTCCGACACCAGCACGAGAGAGGACGCACCATATCGTAGATGGAATCATCCAGCACCTTGATCCGTTCCGAGTCCGGGAGGTAAGTCCCATTGCTATCCGCGTAGAGGAGCGAATACCCGGCGGAGTAATGTGAGACGATGACGTTGCGGTGGCCGATGAGGAGGGTCGCGCCGGGGTAAAGGGGGTGGATGGCGTTGTGTGAGGCGGAGGAGTCTGGGGTGATCAGCGAGAGGGAGTCACGAGATGGTTTGAGGGAAAGTGAAGGCAACAAACAGTTTTGTGCGACTTCGTACGCCGAGACGTTGGTGTTGAGCTCCTGCAGCGGGGCTGAAAGCAACCCGACAGACTCGGGGTTACCGTAAGATAGCGGGGCGTTGACTACTCCCATGAGCCCACATACAGTAGAAGGTGTAGCTCGTACCATCCCACCACGCCATGGCGGGGATCGCGAGCAGTGGTAACATTAGCTGTGTAAGCATTGTCAGACAACCTCTAGGTCGTGTGAGGTATGAAGGTGAGGATGAGCGAGGAGTCAGGTATATATGAAAAGTCCCAGGTCGGCGGAGATGACCGCAATTAGGCTCTTCGGGTCGGGTAGAGCGCCGAAATGGGATACCGGCGCCGGGCGACTCAGCGCCATGGAGGAGGAAGATGGCGCCTTCACAATCACCGAGCTTCTACCGTAAGCTGGATGAGGTTGCCTGATCTCGTACACGGGCCCGTCTCTGTCCTATCTCGACAAGGCAAGATGCTGCCAGGTGTACCGCATCAACGCACTCCCACGCGATGTGCGGTCGCAAGTCCGTCCCCGATTATAACAGCGACTCTCGGATCCCAAATTCCGCTCGCTGACGAGATTCCCGAATATCAGTATCCCAGCCTGCGACACTCAAAGTCGCCTACTGACAAGTCGTCGCGAGATCATCCGAAGATTGAGAAGTGAGACAGGAAACAGCTAGCGAAGATGTTCAGCAGATAGATATCGTATCGAGTCACGCCCGGGGTGAGGAACGCCATCAGCCCAAGAGCCGGATGTCGGGCAGAAAGGAACCTCGCCAGTCAACCAATCTAGCACACATCTTCTCCCCTCAGCTCGTCATTCCCCCCAACTCCCACTCAGCGATTTCACCGATGCATCCCTATTTCCCCCCACCCGCCATCCCCACCGCCTCCTCAACCTTCTTCTCCAACTCCAACCCAACCAACACGTCGAGCACTCTCACATACCTCCCCCTACCCTCATCCCCTTCCCCGCCAACAGCCCCTCTCAACGCCTCCGCCCCGTCCCCCTCCTTGACCAACCCGAACGCCCTTGCCGCCTTGAGTCCGCGTTCATCCGCGAACGGAAAGACTTCTCCCCAATCCCCTTGTACTCGCCTCAGGAAGATCCCGACAACACCCGGTCCTATCCCCTTGATCTTCTTCAGCATCCTCTCGACCGTCTCCCTAGCCTCTTCGGGGGATTTCCCCTGTATCTGTCCTCTGACACCGGATAGGGCAGAGAGATCCTCTTCGTGTGAGGATGGCGAGCAAATTTCCCTGATCCCGTTTACCAGATCGCCGAGTTGCGTCGCAGTCTTCTCCTTATGCTGCGTCCTGGCCTCCCACATGATCTTCCGCCGCCCCTCATACCCCGCCTCATCCAGATCCCCAAGCGTGCGAATGGAGAAAGGCGGGTTAAGGAGGGTCTGGATCGAACGCAGCCCTAATCGATGACTCAGGGGTTTTGAGAGGATGAGCGCGGAGACGAGGTTTTGGAATGGAGTGAGTTTGTCGTCTGGATAACGTAGGAGCGAGGGTTGGTCCGACGTCGAGATTGATTGACCGGCGGAATCTGGGGGTGGGGTCTTGTCTTGTTGCGAGGGGGGAAGGTCGATCTCGCCTTTACCCGGAAGGACTTGTGGGTTGGCAAGGTCGAAGGCGTTGGGGGAGAGGAGCCATTCCACTACGGAGGAGGAGGAGCTGGGTTTGGTAGGTTCGGATTTCGGGTCAGGCTCGGTCTTGGCGATCTTGGAGGGTGGTTCGGATTCTGTGCTTGTCGGTCAAACTTACCTGATTTTGAGGGAGGGAATATTGGTCGAATAGATGAGTAGAGTGGATAAAACGTACCGTCTTGCTCCTTGAGCTCGGATTCCGCCTCGACCTTGGCTCCATCTTCCTTCACCTCACCATCCTCCTTGGGCTTTTCATTCTTCACTACCTCCTCCCTATTACCTTTCACGACCTGGGGCTTCGGCTTCGCCTCCACCTCCTCGTGCTTACGTTTCCCCGTAGCCTTCGATCTCTTCGCCCGAGTCATCGTTATTCTTTCGGGTGATATTGGGATTATCGAGTTGTAACGATCCATAAAAGAGAAATTAGGAGCCCCGCACCAATATATGCCTCCGCTTTGTCTGGGGTCCTCACTTTTTCCGCCTCTTCGCATAACTACTCAACTTAAAACATTTAGGACTTTACATCCCCATTTCTCAGCTTTTAGGGCTTCTATAAGCTTGAAACTTTGTACAGGATGCCTACACTATCCCATCGACAAGCGGCGCTGAAAGGAATTGACCGTGAACTTGCACATTTGGCCTCAGCCCGACGCACAAAATCCATCCGCCGGCTCGTCTACTTCCACCTCTGCCTTCGACGCGAAATCGTGCTCCGTCGGTATTGGGCGCGTCCCAAGACCTACAAGCATGCTCGCTACGCGTGTCACATTGATCCCCTGCTCTCCGCACCCCCTCGCGAATTCAGATTCCTCTTCCGCATGTCTCGCCCCGAATACCTGCGACTTGCACTTCGCTTTGGACAAGACGTCGTCTTTCAAACTTGTTCCAAGCGACAACCAGCCGAACAAAAAATACCAGCTAGCTCTATTCATCTACAGAATCGCCCGTGGGCACGAGGTATGCGCGATAGCGCGTCTATTTTGCGTCTCAGGTGCGTCTTCCTTCATCCCTCGCCCCAGCTGAATAATCAGCTGGCACCGTTGAGCGGTGGACGGACAACTCTATCCAAGCTCTGACTCGACAGCTCAGCACACACGTCTCTTGGCCTACCATCGACGAGCGCTATGACCTCAAGCGTCGCATCAAAGCTCGTCACGCGCTACCCAATTGTGTCGGCTTTATTGATGGCTCACATATCAACCTAGAGCATGCTCCAACTCGCCCTTCCAAGACCGCCGGTTCGTTCCACAGTCGCAAGGAGCGCTACGGCTTCAATATCGTAGCCGTTGTGGACGACATGAAGCGTATTCGCTACTTACATTGGGGCTTCAGCGCATCCGCTAGCGACAAGCGAGTTCAGAGGTCAATGCGTCTCCATATCGACGCAGACGACTACTTTGACGACGGGGAATACGTCCTTGCCGACTCAGGCTTCACCTGCACACGCAACATCATACCCATGTATCGCCGCCTACGGGGACAACCAGACTTGCAAGGGAGACCTGTGAGCTATTAGCTTGGCAGAGTTGCGCGCTGATTTGAAAGGCGTATTTCAACACCAAAGCTGCTACGCCGCGTGTAAAGGTTGAACACGCATTTGGCATACTGAAAGCCCGCTGGTCAAGGCTCCGCTACCTCCGGCTGAAGGTCAAAAGCCTCAAAGACGAGGCTCGAGCACATGGGTCCATCCAAGCGGCTTGCATCCTGCATAACATCCTCATAATGACTTGGCTGGACGTCCTGAGCGAGGAAAGGGGTTCAGGGGATCATGGAGAGGGAGGCTGGGATGCGTAGAAGGCGTGTGATGAGGCGGCAAGACGAAGGAAGGATCATGGAGTCGCATCGGCGAAGGGAGAGGTTGGTGGATGAAATGCTAGAGCTAGAGGAAGACTAGGTCAATGTCGATGAATGGACGTTGTAGAGGGATGTACGCACTGCTTTTACATGCTTTCCATCAAGTCCGCCGCCTTCCTCATGACCATCAGCTACAGAAGGTCTATAGGGTGTGAATCACCCTGTTGACTTGTTGACTCCGCGATCTGGAATCCGAATCCATCCGATCATCAGGGCTTGCGGAACGGGATCACACGTGGTGTGACGGTTCAGAGCTGATTCCAGCGCCTCACGGAGCACGGAAAGATCCGTGCGGGGTATCGGGGGACCGTCCACCCCGCACGGAGATCCGTCCCCCACTTCCCCGCTTGCTTCCATATATCACCGTCACCGACCCCTTACCTCTCTTCACTCCAACCCCTCTTTCCTAATTCCGTTTCCTAATTCCGTTTCTTTAAAACCCGTCACTCGGCGTGGCTCATCATTCCCGATGGACCTCACGATCCAGCCCCACCGCTCACCCAATTTCGCGCCCTACCAAAAAGAACTATTCGAGCTGTCCCAACACGGATCAAAACCGCCCTTCAACACTCACCCAGACGAGCTCGAGGCGCACGCCAAGATAGCGCTGTCTCGTGGGGGATGGTTGTATGCGAGCTGTAATGCTGGTGTGGGATGGACGAGTCGGGCGAATCGCGAGGGTGGGTTGCCTCTTGAGTCCTGGTTGATTGAGCTGATGGGGGTGATGGGATCAGCGTTCTATCGGTAGGTCTTGGTCAGAAAGGGTGTGCTGGCTAATGGGTCGGGATAGATGGAGGATCATCCCGAGGATGCTGGTGGATACGACCGCTAGGGATTCGACTACGGAACTCTTTGGACATCGGATCAGCGCACCGATCTGTTTTGCGCCGATTGGGATAAACAAGGTTGGCCGCGTATGGCTATGAGGGGAGGGTAAAGCTGATGGGTGGACTCGATAGATATATCACCCGGTATGCCGTCAGATTCCGCATTGGTACTTCAGTGCTGATCGGGCGCAATTTCCTCGTCGCTTCCACCCCCTCCTCCTGCACACGACACCTCCCGTCTGTATGACCACCGGCTTTACCTCCCACTCCCGATCGAGATTGAATGGCGACTCTTTCCGTTCCTTTTTCGCCACGCTACTCTCATCTATTCCCCCGTCTTGCTCGTCGTCAACGCGCCGCCCAAAACTCCAGCTCGGCGAGCTCAACGCCGCCAAAGTCGCCGGCGAGCTCAATATCCCATATTGCCTATCGACAGCCGGATCTCAGCCCATGGAGGAGGTCGCGAGGGTCAACGGATCGGGGCCTAGATTCTTTCAGGTAGGTCTGAATCTAGCCCGAACGCCGTTCGGCGATTTACCTTTGCGGAACGGATGCTGATTTCAGCAGCTGTATTGTCCGCATGATGAGGAGCTCGAGGATTCGCTGCTGAAGCGGGCTTGGGTGAGTTCCCAATGTCCCAGGATGAGGCATCCCGATGGAAGCGCTGGTAGCTGATGATCTTGCAGGACAGCGGTTTCGATGTCTGGTTGGCTTACCCTTCCCTTCGGCGACAGTAGACATGCTGACGGGATGGGCAGCATTTTCACCCTCGATACCTGGCAGCTCGCTTGGTACGTACCCCTTGGTCGCAGAAGATGGCCATTCCTGATCAGTGGGGGCTAGGAGACACAATGATATCGCCGAGTCCAATTATGCTTTCTACCGAGGTCAGTCTCTGTTACCTTTTGCCAGTTGCCCCATCGCACTTCCCACTTATGCTTCTTCAGTACCCGCAACGCTGCTGATACTCATCCACGCAGGTATCGGCGCCGAGATCGGCCTTACCGACCCGATCTTCCGAAAGCGTCTTGCCGAGCACAGTCTCAACCCGGACAAGCTCGAGGATATGCCCAAGATTGGCGAGCTCTGGATCGATCAGGTCTGGCACGGTAGGCCACTACCCCACTTATCCTTTCCCGATTGTATCGACTCATGCATCGTAGGTAAAGCACACACATGGGAGAAAGTCCCAAAGTATGTCCCCCTCCCACCTTTCCTTCCCCCCCACTACTCTCCCGACCCCGCTGATGCTGCCCAGACTCGTAAAGAAATGGAAAACCCTCTCAAACGGCCGCCCCTTCCTCCTCAAAGGGATCCAACACCCCGACGACGCTCGCAAAGCGATGGAAGCGGGCTGTGACGGGGTGGTGTGCAGTAATCATGCAGGACGACAGGTGGATGGGGCGGTTGGGAGTTTGGATATGCTCCCGGAGGTGAGCCACCTTACTCAAATTCCTGTTGAAGTAACCAAGGCTAATGAAAGGGGATAGATCGTGGAATGTGAGTATGGGTGATGAGGGTGGACAGGGTTGATGAGTAATGTTGCAGCGGTCGGGGATAAGGGGACGGTGATGTTCGATTCGGGGATTAGGACTGGGGCGGACGTCTTCAAGGTGGATTGTAAAGTTGAACCACGAGCTGATATCAAGGCGTTGGCGCTGGGAGCGAAGGCGGTCCTAGTCGGGAGGCTTTATGGTGAGTCCTGTAAACACTCGCTTATGTCACATCCCTTCCGCGTCGACCGTACGACTCGCCAATCTCGTAGGGATGTCTCGCCGGGATGTGCTGACAGTACACCAGTCTACGGCATGGCGATCGCCGGCGAATCGGGCGTGCGACACGTCATGAAGTCCCTGCTCGCGGATTTCGATATCCTGATGAATTGCGCGGGGGTCAATACGGTCAAGGAGATCGACAGGAGTCACCTCAGTGAGTCGTTCGGTTGCCCGTTGCCCAACACGAGACGGAGATCGAGCGTATCATCTCGTGGGAGATGGCGAGCACTGATGTATTTCGCAGGGCTCATCGAGGGGATAGGGGCAATGTAAGGGAATCGATCCTTGTATTGAGCGAAGGGAATTAATACTGGTGTACTGGATCTGGATCTGACTCTCGTTGTATGCAGTCATGGTCACGATGACGGAGAGCGTCGTGCGTAGCTGTATGTTGAGGTATGACTTGACCTTTTGAGCAACGAGAATTTGGACTAAGTTTCCCTGGATTACGACGGCGTCGACCCTCGAGCGTGCTAGGTCACCAATCGCTGCACAATCAGGCGAAGTAAGGCATACCACACTGTGATTTTCACGCGCAGACAGCTGTGCTGTACAAATGCAGACCTGCTTACGGATGGAGGGGCTCAAAGTTACACGTTTGATACTAATTGCACAGACTGATGTTTGTACAAGACGCTGAGAAAGTTTGATCATATCTTTCACATGTACACACACACTCATCATCTACGACTGCACACAATCTCAATCTCATTCGCTCTTTTGCTTGGCAGGAGATTGAGGTGTGCTTCTGAATCACATGGATCCTCAGGTCAGCCTGATACAATATGCAAGCGCGGAGCCCTGCTTCTGCCACGTTGATTGCTTGAGTCCCCTATAGAGGACACGCTCGCACTACGTGGACTAGTGCTTCTGCAATGTTGGCTCCTTGAGTACTTCTGTTCATAGTGGCTGGGAGGGGGTGGAGCGGTGCTTGGGCCATGTTGACTCCTACGGTAGTCCCGTTCAGATTGGTTTGTTTGGTACTGATGTGTCATTGGGTTCAGTGGTTGCCTTGGGGCTCCCTGTCCAGATTGATTGGACTTGGGCCAAATGTTGTGAATGTATCTTGTATTGTTTGGACGCATTGGACCCGCCATCAGGGCCAGAGGGGTTTCCGCCCATGATGGTGGTACTGGAATGGAGCGCTCTGGGGTCGTGTAGGATTCTGCAGTGTGCTCGCGAGGAGTGGCGAAATACCTGTCCACATAGGAACCCCAGCTTTCAGGAGTATAAATCCCTTTCAAGGCGTCCTCTGCAGTCTGCTCAAAATCGCTGATCTCCTCAAGTGCGTATCCTGCCTCCCGCAGCAACCGGAAAGATTTGCCTCTGTTGTAAATTTGAAAATCAAGGCTCTCCTGGATTTTACGAGGATCCTTATCCTCATACGGAAGACGGTCAAGGTCCTCCCATGCCTTGATCAGACTGCAGCTGTCTTGGAAAACCTTCACCAGGGCTTCGTCCTCATACCTAGGGGAAGTGTCGGAACGATCATACTTCCTGGAATGACGATGCAACATGACGTTTGGGTTTCAAACGACCCAATCGTTTACTTGGAGCTCAGCTGCTATTGAGAATCTATCGATAGCAAAAGTCGGGTTTCTGAGATGAGGAGTGTGTTTGCAGAAGTATCAAACCAGTCAACCTATCCTACACTGCTGAGTGATCTGGTGTCTTCATCTTCCAAGCTCCATTCACCTCCCAAAGGTGAAAGGAGACATAGTGATACAATGACACACTCAACATGGTTGCCTGAACAAAGGAGAACCAGCTGTTTGCTAGCAAGAATATGCAGACTATCAACATGGCGTACCAACGCTGAGCTCAACGGAACGGCTGATTGCTTGCCCTTGGTCATGCTCGTCCAATACCTCTGCCTTGAAACAATCACAACAATCATGTGTCCCACAAAAGCAGCTATGCATCACCAGTACAAAGTCCAGATTGTTATCTACAAATGCATGATATGCACTCTCACTCAAGAGTAACTACAGCAGTATCTGTTGCATCTCCTGAGTACACTACCAGCTGCTTTGATGTTGGATGGCGCTCTTTGATGGTTGGCTCCTGTCCTGTATTTATCCCTTGAACCGCTTGAAGCTTTGTGTCATATGCCTCCTGCCCCTTTGCTCCCTTGCGCTCCTTGGAGCTCCGCGCCAGACTGACCTTCTTCCACCTGATACCGCTTCAAAATATCCAACACACTGGGAGGAAAGACGAACTCAAGAGATTCGATATATTGATTGTGTCTGAACAAGGTTGTAGTAGGTTGCCACAACAACCAAGAGTGACCTGTACCTTGTATGACGTTTTTTCCCAGCGATTTCCATTTAGGTTTTACCATGTACGACTTTGACTCTGTTCTGGTCCTCCCCAAATATCATTGTAACATGGTCATCAATCATCCGGGCTGGCACTCCCAACCTCCATCTTTATTTGGGTTCAATATTACGTGATTTGCACCAGCTAAAGAGGAGCCTGATAAATTGGAGCTTGGCTAGGCTAGAATGTCATGCATCAAACCTGGGCATCACAAATGCTTGAATGCCTGATAATGGCTAGCTTTTCCCAATGGAGCTGACTTGAACAGGGGCTGAGTGGCCTTTGAGCCGCATCAATCTTAGAAGGAATCTGTCAGGGTGCTACGCCGACCAGTGATAAGGCCCGACGTCCAACTCCTACGACTGGCGATCGTGGCCGAAGGTGGCGATTGATAGGCAAAGAGGGTCCAGCGTCAAAGGTACTGTCGGGGACGTAT
>JAABUP010007369.1_pt1 | contig 14847 bp, 10 predicted proteins | sample 5559201 | NCBI WGS metagenome assembly JAABUP01 (sample SAMN10711887, study PRJNA513373) | rock metagenome | isolation source: Antarctica rocks | place: Antarctica | reverse complement strand
CACCGCTGGACCTCCCAGAATTACAACGCCTCTACCCCCACGCCTGAGCTAGAGCTAATTCCCCGCGACCTCTGGCAGCGTGTGTACGACGCCGCCTGCTATGCGGCCTACATCGCCAAAGTCCACACTTGATACTTGTACTTGTAGAGGAGGGCGCCTTGACGACGCGGGCGAGCGACTATCGCGCTCTCCTCACCACCTATCTCAGGCCGCAACAGGCGCGCGTGGCGTTGCTCGCCGTGGCGCTGGTGGCGGATATCGGGCTGCAACTCGCCAACCCGCAGATCCTGCGCTTCTTTATCGATACGGCGCGGTCAGGCGGCGCGCCGGACGCGCTGGCCAACGCCGCCGGCCTGTTCCTCGCCGTCGTAGTCGGCGCCCAGCTTGTCTCCAGTCTGGCTACGTACCTGAGCGAGGATGTCGGCTGGACCGCGACCAACCTCTTGCCTCTTGCGCGCCGACCTGGCCCTGCACTGCCTGCGCCTGGACTCGTCTTTCCACAAGACGCACGCGCCTGGCGAGCTGATCGAGCGCGTCGACGGCGACACGGCCGTCCTCTCCGGCTTCTTCTCCGCCTTTGTGATCCGCGTCCTGGGCAACGGTCTGCTGCTCGTTGGCATCCTCGTCCTCATCGCGCGCGAGGATTGGCGGGTGGGGCTGGCGCTCCTCGCGTACACCGGTGTCGCCCTCGCGACGCTGCGCTGCGCGCGGCGCCTGCCCGCGCGCTCGTTCGCAGCCTTCCGGCAGGCCAGCGCCGACCTCAGCGGTTTCTGGGAGGAGCAGCTGGCCGGGACCGAGGATATTCGCGCCAACGGCGCCGTGGCCTACGCGCTGGGGCGGCAGGACGGCCTGCTGCGCGCGCTGATGCGGCATGGCCGCGCCACCATGGTCCTGGGTCGCGCGTTCCTGAGCGTGCTGGAGGCGCTCACCGCCGTCGGCAGCGCGCTGGCGTTCGCGCTCGGCGCCTACCTGCTCGGGGCCGGCGCCATTACTATCGGTACCGTCTTTCTCGTCTTCTACTACACCGGCCTTTTATCCGATCGCCTGGGGGATATTACCGCGCAACTCAACACCCTGCAGAGCGCCAGCGTGGGCCTCGCACGGATCACGGATCTATACCATACGCGCCCGGCCATCCGCGATGGGGCTGGCGCGGCCCTCCCGCCCGGCCCGCCCGCACTGCGCTTCGATGATGTCTCCTTCGGATACGATGAGGGAGATCTGGCGCTGCAAAACGTGTCTTTCCAGCTGTCCCCCGGCCGCGTTCTGGGCGTACTGGGGCGGACGGGCAGCGGCAAGACCACGCTGGCGCGGCTGGTGGCGCGCCTGTACGATCCGTGCGCCGGGGTAATCTTGCTCGACGACGTCGACCTGCGCGACCTGCGCCTGACCGACCTGCGCCACCACATCGGCCTGGTAACGCAGGATGTCCAGTTGTTCGGGGCCACGGTTCGCGATAACCTGACCCTCTTCGCCGGAGGTGTCGCCGACGAGCGTATCCTGCGCGCGCTGGCCGATCTCGGCCTGACTGCCTGGTACGAGGGCCTGCCACGCGGCCTCGATACGGAGATCGCGGCGGGGGCGCTCTCGGCGGGGCAGGCGCAGCTGCTGGCGCTGGCCCGCGTGTTCCTCCGCGAGCCCGGCCTCATCGTGCTCGACGAGGCGTCCTCGCGCCTGGACCCTGCCACGGAGCGCCTGCTCGAACAGGCCATCGATCGCCTCTTCGAGGATCGCAGCGCCATCGTCATTGCCCACCGCCTGGCGACCGTAGAGCGCGCCGACGACATCCTGGTCCTGGATGGTGGGCGCGCCGTCGAGTGCGGTCCGCGCGCGCGGCTCGCCGCCGATCCTGCTTCGCACTACGCGCGGCTGTTACGCGTTGGGCTGGAGACGCCGGACGCGCGGGAGAGGCGGGAGGCGCCGGCATGACGGTCTAGCCACTTGCCTGGCGTCTGCTGCGCGACAGGCCCGCACTCTACGCGCTCAGCCTCGCGCTGCAGATCGTGCGCCTGGGCATTCTGGTCGCGCCGGGCCTGATCGTCGCGGCCATCTTCGACACGCTGACCCGGCACGCCCCTGTGACGTGGGGGCTGTGGGCCTCGATCGCCCTGCTTGTCGCGGCGACGGCGCCGCGCGTCGCGGCCGTGTTGAGCTCCGTGGCCGTAGAGTACACCTGCTACTACCTCGGCGGCGCCCTGCTGCGCCGCAACCTGCTCGCGTGCATCCTGGCGCGCCCCGGCGCCCAGCCCCTGCCCTACGCGACCGGCAAGGTGGTGAGCCGGCTGATGTGGGACGTGTCGGAGCTCGTCGAATACCTACGTTTTTCCGGCTTCGTGACGGGGACAGCCGTGGGCGCGCTCGTCGCGCTCGCCATCATGGCGCGCGTCAACCTGCCCCTGGCCCTGGTGGCGCTCGCGCCGCTGCTGGCTGCAGGGATCGTCGCCAACGTGGTGAGCGCACGCTTGCAGAAATACAGGAGGGCCAGCCGCGGGGCGGCGGGGGGCGTCAGCGCCTTCCTGGGCGACATCTTTGGCGCGGCGCAGGCGATCCAGCTTGCCGGCGCCGAGGAAGACGTCGTGGCGCGCTTTCGCACGCTCAACGCCGCCCGGCGCACGGCCGCGCTGCGCGACAGCCTGGTCGGCTTCAACGCCCAACTGGCGTTCACGGGCAACATGGCCGGTTTCAGCACCGGCGCGATCCTGCTGCTGGCCAGGCATCTGCTTCATAGTGGCGCTTTCACGGTGGGCGATCTAGCCCTCTTCGTCTACCTGCTCCCCCGCGTGACCGACTTCACGGTCCTGTTCGGGATGAATCTGACCGTGTACAAACAGGCCGGCGTTTCGCTGGAGCGCCTGGCCGCGCTGCTCGATGGCGCGCCGCCGGGCGCGCTCGTCACGCGCGATCCCCTCCCGCCGGCCGCGCCAAGTAGCTCAACAGTGCATGACGAGCAGTTGCGCGAGCTCGACGTGGCGGGCCTGACCTACCGTCATCCCGAGACGGGGCGCGGTATCGAGGGGGTCGCCCTGCGCGTGCGACCGGGCTCGTTCACGGTGGTCACGGGACGCGTCGGCTCCGGCAAAACCACGCTGCTGCGCGTCTTGCTGGGTCTGCTGCCGCGCGACGGCGGCGAGATCCGCTGGAACGGTTTGCTTGTAGAGGATCCGGCCGCCTTCTTTGTGCCGCCGCGTAGCGCCTACGCGCCGCAGACGCCGCGCCTCTTCAGCGACACGCTCAGGGACAACATCCTGCTCGGCCTCGCCGAGCAGAATGTCGATCTCGTCGCGTCCTTGCACACAGCTGTGCTGGAACAGGATGTCGCTGCGATGGATCGCGGGCTGGACACGCTGGTCGGCCCGCGTGGGGTGCGGCTCTCCGGCGGCCAGGCGTAGCGCGCCGCCGCGGCCCGCGCGTTCGTGCGCGCGCCGGCGCTGCTCGTCTTCGACGACGTGTCGAGTGCGCTCGACGTAGAGACGGAGCGCCTGCTGTGGGGGCGGCTCGACGTGGAGATGGCGCGCAGTTCCGGCGCATGCCTGGTCGTGTCCCATCGCCGGGCCGCGCTGCGGCGCGCGGATCAGATAGTCGTGCTCAAAGACGGCCGGGTCGAGGCCGTGGGAACCCTCGACGAGTTGCTGGGCTCCTGCGCGGAGATGCGGCTGATCTGGCAGGGCGACCCTGAACAGGGAGAGCGCGACGCCGCGCGCGCGGACAGCGTAATGCCGGGGATGCGTTCACCGCAAGAGGAGATGTTCGCCTGGATGGAGGCCCTCGGCATCATGGCCGGCCCCGCCGTACGGTCGCCCGCCGTCTCGGCGCGGCGCGCGATGCCGGACCGCGCCCGGGGACACGCGGCCGTGCGCGGTGAAGCGACCGGTGAAGCGACCGGTGAAGCGACCGGCGGGGGGACGTCGCCCGTGGCGCGGTCCGGCGAGGATGTGCTGGCCCAAGCGATGCGCCGGATACACGAGGAGGGCGGACTACGCCACCTGCATGGCCACAAGCTACGCTTCGGTGACGATAGCCACTAGCCCTGACGAGCTCTACATCCCTATCGGGACTAGCGAACCCCTCGTGACGACCGGAGCGGGGGCGCGTGCGAATTGGGCGTCGCTACCCACGACGACTATCGGCACGCCAACTGCGCGGTGGCCAAGAATCCCGATGACCTCGCGCCGGCGGAGTGGCAGGCCCGGGCCGCGTTCTTCGAGCGCGCGTTCGAGATCCTGAATCGGCGCGAATCGGCACGGCGCCATGATGGCGGGGCGCGCCGCACAGGCGCGAGCGGTGGACGGGGAGCATGACCGGGGACCGGGCGCTGACGCTCCTGCTCACCCCGATCTTCGACCTTGATGCTCCCACCATTGCCCGCTACGCAGGCGGTCAACGCGACTGATCGACGCTGATGGGCAGGTGGTAGACGGCGCGGCCGGGCGGCGAGCGCAGCATCTCGTCGGCGAGGGCGGCGTAGTTGGGGTAGCGCCCCGCGACCGCGGGTGTCCCGACGATCCGCCCGGCGCGCACGACGACCGCGGGCCCGCGGCCATCGCCGCGCGCCAGCCGCTCCGACCCCGGGAGGCGCGCGGCGATGGCCGCGGAGTCGAGGCGCGCGGTCGTCCCCGTGCGCACGCGCTCCAGCGTCAGGGCGGCCGCGATCTGCGCCGGCGTGATGGCCCAGTGACGCCCGGGAAGCCAGACCACGGTCGTGCGCAGCGTGCGCTTCAACTCGTCGGCCATCCGCCGCGCCTCGCCGTTCGTGACGGTGAGGCCGGACACCAGCGGCCACGTCACCGTCGCCGTGCCCGACGCGCCGGCCTGCCGCAGCGCCGCGACCAATCGGTCCGTCGCCGCCGCGCGGTCCACGACCTGCCCGTCGAGCCCGCGGTAGACGCGCGCCACGCCCCCGTCGTACAGCACGCCCGCGTCGCGCCCCGCTCGATCGAGCGCGCCGGCGCGCCGGCGGACATACGTGGCCACGGCTGCCCGGTCGACGGCCGGCGCGGCGGCGCTGGCCAGCGCGTTTCCATGCCCGCGATACACCGCCGTACCGCGCGGTCGCATGGAGGCGAGATCGGCCGCCGTCAGGGGCCAGGAACGGTCGCCCGCGACGATCGTGAGGCGTGGCCCGGACGCCGCGGCCGGACCGGGCGCGGCGAGACCCAGCCTGACCCTGACGCGCATAGGTAACAGCGCCGACAGATCCAGCGCGCCCGGCGACCGCCCGGTGAGCAGCGGGGCAGTGTCGAGCAGCGCCGCCGCGAGCGCCGCGACCAGCGCGACCAGCAGCAGCGAAGAGACGGCGCGCGGCCACGCCGGGCCGCGGTTCCGTCGCGGCAGGGGACGCGGGACGGCGGGGCGCGCGTCGCGGAGAGAGCGGGTCATGCGCGACTGGACGTAGCGTTGCATGGGCGTCTCGTCTTTCTGCTGGGCGAGGGGGAATGAGCTTAGTATAGGGCACGGAGGGCCAAAGAACAGCAGGACATCGACAGGGTGGGCGACCAGAAATTGGCGGTGTAGTAGTATTCTACTAGTGACGCCCGCCTTCCATTAGCCGGGGGCCAGGCCTGTACGCGCGACACGCCGGTGGACGCTTCGACAAGCACACGTACAACGCGCTTCGACAAACACACGTACAACGGACGTACAACAAATGTAGCACGTAGGAGTGAAAGACCTCTCAGTATGGCGACGACTATTGAGATCCGCCCGGGCTACGCCCAGATCCCCGTCGGCTCGGCCGCGGTCAACTACGCGGCCGTGACCGTCCACCCCGACCTCGCCGTGCAGCGGCGCGCCACGGTCCAACTCGGCCTCGTCATCGACACCTCGGGCTCGATGGACGGCCTGATCCACGGCCGCTTCAGTCCGAAGAAGATCGATCTCGTGCGCGACGCCGCGCAGCGCGTGATCGGCCAGCTCAGCGATGGTGACTACGTCACCGTCGTGGCGTTTTCCGATCGCGTGCAGGTGCTCGCCTTCGCGCAGCAGGTCACGGCGGACCGCTCCAAGCTCCTGCGCGCCGTCGGCAACCTGCGCGCCAACGGCGGCACCTTGATGGGCGACGGTATCGCCGGGGCCCTGCGCGAGCTGCGCAACCTGCCGAACCCCGAGGCCGCGGTGCGCAAGCTCGTGGTCCTGACCGACGGCCAGACCAACGACGAGCCTCACTGCTACCAGCTCGCCGAGCAGACCGACGTGCCTTTCATGCTGGGTGGGATCGGCGACGACTACAACGGGGCCCTGCTCAACGAGATGGCGCGCTCGTCGCGCGGCATCGCCGAGTACATCGACCGCCCCGAACTGGTGCAGGACTTCTTCGGCGAGGTCATGGCCACGGTCGAGGCCACGGTTATCACCAACGCGACGCTCAACATGGAGTTCCGCCAGCGCTTCCGCCCTATCCGCGCGCACGCGGTGGTCCCCGAGCTCAAGTCGTTCGAGTTCAACCCGCCCGTGTCGCCGACGAACCGGCGCACCTCCGTCACCCTGGGCGACATCCAGAAGGACGGCCTGACCCTGCTCGTCCAGTACGCCTACGAGGGTGGCGCCGGCTTCGCCAACGAGTTCCAGGTGGCCTCCCTCGACCTGACCTACGACATGCCCCCGCAGACGGGCCTCTCCGTGCACAGCGACGACTTCACGGTCCTGCTCGGCGACCAGCCGGGCTTCCCGCCGCTCGACCCCGTCGTCAAGGGGTATATCGACCACGCCGAGGTGGAAACGACGCAGACGCGTCTGCTCAACGCGGCGCGCACGGGCGATGTGAGCGCGGCCACGCGCCAGCTCGATAATCTCCAGCAGAACCTGGAGCGTGTCGGCGCCGACCAGAGCTTTATCCAGCAGACTGTCCAGACGATGCGGCTCACCTTGCAGAACACCGGGGACGCCGGCCAGATCGCGGACTCGTCGGCCACGAAACGGCTCACCAGCGGCACGCGCAAGCTCAGCCTGCCGCCACAGGAGCAGCAGGACCAATGAGTTGGTGTTTAGTGACTAGTGTTTAGCAGACGCTTCGTCTAACATGGCCTCTAAACAGTCAACAACGATCATTAAACACGTGGAAGGAGGATGCTAATGATCACGTGCCCTCAGTGCGGCGGCCAGAACCTCCCGGGTATGGCCTATTGCGAGAACTGCGGCTCGCCGCTGCCGCAAGGCGGCGCGGCGTCCGCGCCTGTCGCTACCGCATACGCGCCCGGCGCCGCGATCTCCCCGGCCGGTGGCGGCAGCGCCGCGTCGCCCGCTGCGCCCGCGCCGGGGCTTGTCACGGTCGAGGACCCAGCGTCGATCGCGCTACCGCTGCCGGTCATGCCCGCCGATCGGCCCGCGCCTGGCCCAGACCTCAACGTCCCGGCTCCGGCGGTCGCGGGCGCCAACGACATTGCCGGGGGGCAGATCGACGCCTCCGCCAACCAACCGGCCCAGGGGACGGCGGACCTGCCCCAGCTGGGATCGCTCATGCCGTCGCAGACAGGGGCGCGCGCGGCCATGCTCACGCTGACGTTCCCCACCGGGCAGACGTTCTCGATGCAGGGCGATGAGGTGAACGTGGGCCGGGCCGACGTGGCCCAGAATTGGCGCCCCGAGCTCGACGTCATCCCCTACGGTGGCGGCGCGCCCGACCTCGGCGTTTCGCGCCACCACGCACGCGTGATGCGCCACGACAACAGCTTTGCCGTCACCGACATGGGCAGCACGAACGGGACCTACATCAACGGACACGCCGTGCCGTACAACCAGCCGGCGCCGCTCGACAACGGCGATACGCTCTCCTTCGGCGCGTTCAACACGCAGGTGGCGATCTCGTGAAGACTCTTCGAAAAGAGGGGCGCTGAAACGATGTGGGACGCGGTACGCAAAATCTTCCGTCATGACGAAACGCCCGACGACACGACGTCGCGGGACACTGCGGCGGTCCCCACAGCGCCCACGGTCCCCGTGGACCCCCTGTCTGGGGTAGGTACGGATGATGGTGGCGCGTTCGGCCCGATGCACACGGCGCGGGGCGATGTCCCCGACCGGACGGGGGCGACGGGGGCGGCGGTCGCCACGACTCATGACGGTACGCCCTCACCGCCCCCCCTGCATATAGAGACTGCCCAGACTGTGCCCACGTCGCCCCTCGATGATGCTCCCCAGGGGCTCGCGGCCGAAGGGCTGACCGCCCCGGCCATAATCCCCGGCGCGACGCCGGGGACGCCGGGGACGACGGAGGCGCCATCGACTGTCCCGGCGGCGACGCAATCGGCTGACTCACAAACTGCCATAGCCGGCGAGGATGGAGTCGCGGCGGCCTCGGCCTCGTTCTCCTCCCCGCCCCCGCCCCCGCCCCCATCGCCGTCCGGCGTGGATGCCGCGGGGGGCGAGGCCATCGCCCCTGCGCCTGTCGCCGAACCGTCGCCCCCCGCTGCCTCGCCCCCCGCGGCATCCATCAGCCTGCCCGAAACGTTGCCGGCCGGCGGCGAGCCCGTGCCCACGCCGGCAAACACGGGGGGTCGGGGTGACGCGACCGCCCCGACATCGGGGATGGCGGCCGGGTCCCCCGAGCCCGCGGACAGCCTAAGCCCTGTTTTAGAGACCGAGGCTGGGGCCATGCAGGGCGTAGGGGGCTTGGCGTCCGTCGAGGCACAGGGACAGGTGGATGCGGCGGCGATGCAGCTCGCGGACGATCCGACGACGGAAACGGTGTCCATGACGGCGGGCGAGGCGACGCTCGCCCCCGGCGCGATGGTCGCCGGCCGCTACCGCATCGCCGAGCCTGTCGAGGGTGCGGGCGACACGCGGACGCGGGCGTATCGCGCCGCCGACACCCGCTCGTACGAGCGCTGCTGGTCGTGCGGCAGCGCGCAAAACGGCGCCGCCAACCGTTTCTGCCAGAACTGCGGCGCGCCGATCCAGAACCATCCGGTCGTGCTGGTGCAGACTGCTACGCCCACGGGGCAGACGGGCGAGATCGAGCACGGCGGGCTCTACCTGCACGTGCGGCCGGAGCGCCGGCCGTTCGGCGTCGAGGGCATCGGCATCGAGGTCGGCGCGCACAGCGCAGAGGGGCCGCACCACCCCAACGAAGACTCGTATTGGTACACGACGCGTACGCTCTGCGCGAACTCGGGGCGCCGCAGCACGGCCGTGGCCCTGTTGGCCGACGGCATGGGCGGTTACGCGCCCGGCAGCGGCCTCATCTCGTCGCGCATCGCGGCCACGGCCGGCGCGTCCATCGCCGGCGCGCTCGACGCGCGCGGGGACGCGGATTTGTCGTCCGAGGAGGCCGAGGCCATCGTACGCGCGGGCATCGCGGCGGCGAACGGCGTGGCGCTCGCCGAGATCGCCCGCTCCGGTGAGATGGGCGCGACGCTCGTCGGCGTGGTCGTCCACGGTGACACGGCCTACGTCGCCAATGTCGGGGACAGCCGCGCCTACTACGTCGACCCGCAGGGACAGGCCACGCGCATCACGCGCGACCAGTCGCTGGTGGCGCAGGAGCTCGGGCAGGGCGGACTTTCTGAAGAGGATCTCTACACCGCGCCAGGCAACAACATCGTCCTGCACGCCATCGGGGAGGAGCGCGTGGAAACGGCCGCCGACTGGTACGCGCAGCCGCTCGAGCCCGACAGCCTGCTGGTTCTCTGCAGCGACGGGTACTGGAAGACCATGCGCGGCGCCCTGATCCCCGCGAACGTCCTGCATCCCGGCGACGCGGGCGGCGAGGGCGGCGAGGGCGGCGAGGGCGGCGAGGATGGGGAGAGCGCGACGCTCAACGACGTGGCGCGCCGCATGGTCGATGACGCGCTCGCCCGGGGCAGCGACGACAACACGACCGTGTTGCTCATCGCTATCTCCTGAGGGCCACGAGGGCAAGGGTAGAGGGCACGAGGACAGACCATGGACAACATTTTCGACCGCGCCCACGATATCATCGACAGGGCGCAGGGCAAGGTGGCCAACGCGGCCGCGCAGGCCGCCTGGACCGCCAACCAGGGCTTGTCGATCCGCACCCTGGAGGGGCAGTTGAACACCCTGCAGGGCGAGATCGCGCAGGTGACGCGCGAGATCGGCGAGCGCATCTACGAGGCCTGGAAGGCGCGCGCCGACGACCCGCGCGTCCCTTCCCTGTGCGGCCGCCTCGACGACCTGCGGACGCGGCGCGACCGCGCCGCCGCCGATCTCGCAGCGGCGTGCGCGGCGACGTTCGATCCGCAGGGCTATCAGCCACCGGCCGTCGGCTATCAGCAGACCCTGGCCGCGCCGCCACAACCCGCCCTTGCGCCGCCGCGGCCGGTACCGGCAATCTCACCCGCGCAGCAGCCGCCATCGCCGGTGATAGAGGGTGCCCTGGCGCCCCCGGCGCCCGTGCGGAGCGCGCCCGCGCCGGCCCCCCCACCTCCGTCGTGGCAATCCGTCGCCCGGGCCTCGACGCAGCAAGCCCCGACCCCACAAGCCCCGCAGGCGCGCGCGTGCCCCCATTGCGGCCACTTCGTGCCGGGCGGCGTCGAGTTCTGTCCGTCGTGCGGGATACGAGTCGTATAGGATGGACATCGTCAACAAAGCCATTGCGAAGGCCTCCGACCTGGCCAGCGAGGCGGGTTGGAACGCCCAGCATCGCGTCAAGGTCTCGACCGAGGAGAAGCGCCTGGACGACCTGCGCGGCAAGGCCATGTCCAAGCGCGCCGAGATCGGCGAGGCCATGTTCACGATGTGGCAGGCGCACAAGCTTCCGCCCTCGCAGCTCGACGGGCTGTTCTACGAACTGCAAGACCTCGCGGACGCGGTGGGCGGGGCCTCGGCGAACCTCGCGGCCCTCAAGGCCGAGACCTACGAACAGGCCACGACCGCCCAGGCCTACGCGGCCCAATCGTACGCGGCGGCGGTCCCCGCGCTCCCGCCCTCACCGTTGGGGGCGGCCCCGCTGCCCGCGCTGACGTCCGGCGCGGCTGCGACCGACATCATCGACGCCACGCCCGAGGTCCCGCTCACGGAGTGCCCGTCCTGCCACTTCATGGTGCGCGCCGACCGCAGCTTCTGCGGCCGCTGCGGCCAGAAGCTGTACGCCTAGAACGACTACGTGAACAAAGCCCTCCTGTCGTCGCCCAGGCGTCACGCCCTCTCGTTCTCCAGCCGAAACAAAGCCTATCGGCGTCGAGTAGGGCGACGGCTGCGCCAGGGATGCGCCCGCCCGACGAGGGGTTGAAGCGGCTATAGTCGTATCAGAGGGTTGAGTGTGTTGCCGTGGGCGAGGACGTAGAGCGCGCCGAGCACGAGGTAGGGGCCGTAGGGGATGGTGGAGCGCAGACCCACCCCCGCGCGCCGCGCCACGATCGAGCCAAGTAAAATGGCCGCGGCGCCGAGGCCGCCCAGGAAGACGCCGACGGAGAGCGTGAAGGCGACGAGCGGGTACCCTGTGATGCAGCCGATGGCCAGCGCGAGGTTGGCGTCGCCCATGCCCAAGGCGCCCGCGCCGAAGACGAGGCGCGCCAGCAGGACGAGCGCGCCGAAGCTCGCGAAGCCGAGCGCGCCGCCCAGCAGCGCGCTCTCGAGCCCCAGCCCTGGCCAGAAGGCCGCGCTGCCGAGAGCGAGCAGGACGAGCAGCCCGACGAGCAGCGTGGGGATCAGGCGCAACTCGAGATCGATGAAGAGCACCGCCACGAGCAGGGCGGCCTCGCAGAGGCTCACGGCGAACAAGGCGGGGTAGGCGGCGTATTGCCCGCCGAGCGCGACGAAGGCGAGACCCGTGGCGACCTGTACCTGCAAGGCGCGCGCCCACGACGCGCGGCCGCACCCGCGGCAGCGCGGCCGCGCCGCGCTGCCGAGCAGGGGGACGAGGATCGAGAGGGGCGCCGCTCGGCCGCAGTCGCGGCAGCACGGCCACGGCCGAAACCCGCCGTGGTGGCGATACGACGACACGACGCCCTCGACCGGGACGCCGATCAGCAGGCCGAGGAGCGCGAGGACGGTTGCGGACACATAGGCTCCAGGCTGTTAGCGATCAGCCGCTAGCGATTAGCCTCTTGGCAGGGCGCCGTCTGCTGGAAGCCTATCGCGGCGGCCCATGAACTTCACTACGTGAAGCTCATGGCTTATGGCTCATGGCTTGTTTCATCGGCCCGGCAGCGCGACCCCGATAGTCGTGCTCAGGCCCTTGTCGCCATTAAAGAGGAGCGTGCGCCCGGCCACAATAGGACTATCGGCGTCGACGAGGGCCGCGACCGGCCCGTTCGGCAGCAGCCCCTGGAGGTACAGATAATCGCGCCCGCGCGGGCGCTGGCGGACCGTGACGGTGCGCGTCACCCCAGTGCGGCCGATCAAACGCACCCGCACGACGACCGCGCGCCGGTTGGGGTTGAGCAGCGTGATCCACTCCTTGAAGGTGGGGCCGACGTAGCCGTCTGCGAAGCCCCAGGAGCGGGCCGGCCTCGTGGCGCCGTTCACCAGTGCGACGCCGCCGCGGCGCATGTAGCGCGTCTCCTGGGCCACCACCGGCAGATCGGACGCAACGACAGCCGCCACACCGTCCTGGTGGATCAGGCCGGCGATCACGAACACGGCCCGCGCATGCGGCCCGGGGTGGAGCGTCAGGGGGGCCTGGTAGCCGTCCCCGGTGACGAAGGTCAGGCGGACCGTCGCCTTGTGGCGGGCGTCGGGGTTGAACACGGAGATGTACTCGCGGTCGCCGTCCTTGGCGCCGCCGTCAGGGAAGTACCAGGCGCGCGACGGCGCCGCGAGGGCGGGGGCGGCGGTGGCGCCCGACGTATCCGCGACGCGCGCGACGCTCTCCACGACGACCGGCAGGGCGCTATCGACCGTAAGCGCCGCCCCGCCGGCGGGGGCGAGGTCGTCGAGCCGGACGCTCAGGCGCGCCCCCGCGGCCACGACGCGGCGCGAGACCCGCGCGGCGCCGTCGCTCTGGTAGGAGGTCAGCGTGACCCCCGTCGACACGTCGTACGGGTTGAGGATGCGCAACTCCTCGTCGAAGCGGGGACCCACATAGCCCTCGGCCACGTACCAGCGGCGGCCCGGGAGGGGCGCGCCGGCCGACACGTGGCCGTTGCGCCCGCTGTACTGCGCGCGCTCGGCCACCAGTGGCCCGTCGCCCTCGACCTTGAGCGCCGTGCTGGCGCGCGGGGCCAGCGCGTTCACGTCGAGCGTCTGGCGGCTGAAGGGGGCCAGGCGCAGCGGGGAGAGCACGCGCGTCGCGCCATCGGCGCGATAGATCGTGACCCGCGCGCGCAGCGGCGTGGCGCGCGGGTTCAGCAGCGATAGGTACTGCTGGTAGCCGGCAGCCGTGTAGCCCTCGGCCAGGAAGGCGCGGCCGGAGGCGGGGCCGAACCAGGAGACGGCGGGGGGGCGCGGCGCCCCCGCGGGAGGCGGCTGCGCCCCCCCGCCGTTGGTAATCGGGGTCGTGGCCTCCAGGGGCGTCGCGGCCGGTGTCGGCGACGGCGTGTCCGTGGTCGTGGCGGCCGGTGTCGCGCCGGGGGGCGGTGTCGCGGCCGGGGGCGGCGTGCCGACGCGGATGGTGACCCACGACTGCGCGCCGAACACGGCGCCCGTGGGGCCGGTCATCTGCCAGTACCCGATGTAGGCGCGGGGGCGCGGGGGCGCGACCATGCGCACGGAGAACCGCGCCGCCGCGCCGGGGGCGACGCGGGCAGGCGCGGCGACCGCGTGGGTGGGGCCGAGCGCCGCGCCGGCCTCGAAGCGCCAGTGGTAGCGGCCGTCCCACGCCGTCGTGCCCGTGTTGCGGACCTCCCACGTCTTGACGAAGATCGTGCCCGGGGCGACGACGGTGCAGTCGGGGACGGAGAGGTCGCGCGAGAAGGCCGCGTCGTCCAGCAGGTCGCCTTCGGCCACGCTCACGGGGGGGGACGCGATCGCGTTCAGGCAGGGCGGCGCACTACCCACTGCCACCGTTGTCGTCGCGGCCGCGGTTGGGATGATGAGCGCAACGGCCGGGGCCGCAGCTTCGGGCAGACCGTGGGGGCGCAGAGGGACGACGAAGGCGAGGAACAGTGGCAGGGCCAGCGCGGCGCGACGCCGGCGGGGAGGCCGGCGGCCATGGGTTAGGGGGAGCGCAATAGCGTACCACATGGAGGCAAGGGTAACAGGCGCCCGCCGGCTTGTAAACAGAGTTATCCGCGTCCCCTCCGCTCGCCCCCTCCGCCCCTGGCTGACTAGTCCCCCGGACCCTAGCCGCGGGTCCGCCGGCCTAGCGCACCTCCGGGGGAACCTGGGCCTCGCTCCCTCGCCCCCTCCGCCCCCTCCGCCCCTGGCTGACTGATCCCTCGGCTGCGGCCGAGGTTGGGGCGCGCCTCCGGGGGAACCCGGGGAGATGGCTCCCCCCAGACCCCCGCCATCCACGCGGCGCGCGGGCAAACGGGCTTGGACACCCGACAATGCACGAGCCCTGGCGCCCACGGCAAGGCTCGCGCGTTAGTAGTCGCTGACATCCGCGCCCGCGTGGGGCGCGGGCGTACCCCCCGGGAGCGCCGCGGTCCCCACGGCCCTGGGCGTGGCAGGGCGGCTCACCGTGCCCGCGCGCCGTGCCCACGACGGGATGCCGCGGGGACCGCGGCGCTCCCAGTAGATCTTGTCGCCGGCCGATAATGCACGAGCCCTGGAGCCCCCGGCAGGCGCGTCCCTCCGTCACAGCCACCCTACCCCCCACTCGGGCTAGCCCGCCGCTAAACCTCCTGGCCCAAATGGCCGATAGAGTACCAGGACCTTTAGTTAGTTAAGGGCTCGTCAGTAAATAAAGGGGATGTTGGGGTGGCTTGTCGTACACTGGACGACATGGATACGACAGGTGAAGAGGCGATCAAAGAGCGCTACGCGCGCGTGGCGGGGATCTTGGACGAACGG
>JAABUP010007368.1_pt1 | contig 14850 bp, 14 predicted proteins | sample 5559201 | NCBI WGS metagenome assembly JAABUP01 (sample SAMN10711887, study PRJNA513373) | rock metagenome | isolation source: Antarctica rocks | place: Antarctica | reverse complement strand
TTAGGGTTACCCTAGTTTCAGCGTTTCTTACAAAGGTGCCGAGCTATCGTGTAATCACTCAAGTGTCCGAGCTTGTTGACCCAACAACCCCCTTTTCCTTCTGAAGAGGAGGATAGCTCCGATCACAAGCGCTGCGGCGGCTACTCCCCCGATTGCGGCGCCAGCAATGGCACCTCCGGAAAGTCGACTTGGAGGAGGCCCGAAAGTTGCGCCGGAAGGCGGGGTGCTTTTAGCAAAGGTGCTGGAAGCCGCTGGTGCCGTGCATGCTGAAGAGGATCTAACAGCGACCAAGTGCTGATCTGTGGTTGATTTACTTTCCCACAAGATGAATGTTGACGCGTCTTGATTGACCATCATATATGCTGATGACAAGAATGTATGACCGAGTGTAGGCAAGTCGTTCGCATTGATGTCTTTTAAACTGTCGAGCATGATCTCGCGGGTGCTGTCATTGAAATACATCGTGCCTTGTGCGTTGATGAAGTAATCAGGTATCACCAGTTGAGAATTCGGAATGGGGATTTGCAAGCCAGATGAAGGCCACCGAGATAACTGTCGATTGCGTCAATAATGGTGACTTGCTGCTTGGCCTGGTTGCCTGATTTGTAATTGACGGAGATAACGGACATATTTTGCGTTGAATAGACCATACCTTGACCATTGATCCCACGTGACCGGCCAATGGAGGATCCCCCAGAGTTGTTGTAGAAGCCCTTCCATACATCTTCTGGAATGCTGATAAGCGGATAGTCGGGCTATAAACACATCCGCAAAGCCGAGCCATGGGAGGTAGCAATGATGCTAAAGTTCGTACCGTTGGGAAAATTCATTTGTATGTCAACGATGAAAGCCAATAACACCGAGCTGAGGGGTGATTGCTTGTACAGATGATCAGTGTAATTCCTACCAACCGTTTTGGCGATATCATAGCCCTCCAAAATGAGACTTTCATCCATCTGTGATGAAGAGTCTGCTCCGGTCAGCCCCTGAAATATGGACCTGGTCCTAGAAGCTATCATGCCAGCAGAATAAAGTGCGGTTGAATTTCGCCCAAGGCCAAGAGCATTCATGCCCATGATAGCCCGTGTAATGGAAAGGGGGTAGTCCACCAATGAGAGGCTCTAATTAACGTGAAACGTGTCCGTTCCCCAGATGTTGGCGGTGCAATAAATGCCAGTGTTCTCTTCGGAACCTTGAGCAGCGCTCTCGTTGGCAACTTGTGACCATGTCAAGGGGCTTCCTTGATCAAAAGCACCACCGTGATAACCGGTACACTGGATTGGGGAAATGTCGGAAGCGCACAGGCCAGTGCCATCGAATATAACAGTGTTGTTTAAGGCGCTACCAAAGGTCAGAGAAACTTGTACTTCCATATGCACGATGATTTCATACCCAACAGTATTGAAAGCAAATTCTTGTGGCGAAGAGCCTATAGCAAGCGCAGCTCCACGTCTAAGGATCTGATTTTGCAGTGTAGCATTACAGATAGGAACAACAGCGGGTACCGGCCCGGAATTACATGTAGGTTGAGAAGCAAATATCAATGGGATAGAAACCAACATGATGAAGGTCAAGAGCGGGTAGCTGGTGCTCGACTCTGGTGCACTCATCAGGACGACAACGCATAAAAGGAGCAGACAGAAGCCGACAGTCATTCGAAAGATCTCATGGCATCTCCAGTCATAAGGCGCTGAGGTTTAGTTAGCAAGGCTCTTGAAGGACTTAGGGACAACGGTTCATCAGCCCCAGAGTCCAGTGGGATCCCGCATTTAGTCAGCGCAGCAACAGGTAACAAGACATAAGTACAAGAAGGTATCATGTGCGGGTCCGCCGCTCCCGGGTCCTTGTTTAGCTCAACAGTACTGAGCTGCAAGAGTTGATTGGCCACAATCTTTGAGCCTCAAAACAATGAATTCATGATCAGAAGATCTGATGCACAAGCTTTTTAAGCGCTTTGAAGAGCGCTGATTAGAGTTAAAGCAACTCAGTCGGTCACTCAAATTTTGTCTGAAAATTCCAAGCTCTTGTTGATATATATTGAAGTTCTCAAACTGAAGCGACCAATGTAGATGAGAGAACACTATCCTGGCGCCTATATAAAATAGTGGATGGAGCGTTGAATAGCACCTGAGAAGATCTACTAAGAGCGATGCCTCCACTCGGGCTACAAATAGTGGCCTGATATCACTCGACCAGCAGAACGAAGCTCAAAGAAAAGTCGACATTCTGTTCCAACTGAAGGATGTAGCTGCGTGCACGGCGCGGGAAAACATCGCTTGCACAAACGTATTTATAGCACTGCCTTACCGCCCCGTACCTTAATAATTGCGTGCAACCTTAACAGCAGCCGCCAGCTTGGCATCCTGTTTCATTCGGGAAGCGAACCTAACTTATCATCATAACTATGTGTATTGATTATCATCGCCAGGTCGACAAAATCGATCTTCTGGCCCTTTTGGCTGCTTTGCTTCACGTTCCTATGTATACGCCTAGCAGTACATTCTCGATGCCCAAAGGAAGCTCACACGCCAAGGACCATGAGACAGAAGTTACGATTCCTTACCGCCCTATCAGCCTGCATTGTCTTCGTTATAGTATTCACTCGACGCGGCCTGTTCAGGCGTCCTGACTTGTCTCCTACTGTCAACACTTATGTCAGACCCGAGCCCGCCAACAATCGGTTTAATTGGGCCGAGAAGGAGGAAAAATTCCCGGTGACGTCCATGTACCCATTGCCGTCGACAAGGCCGATCAGGATCCCTCAAATCCAACATGATTTCAAATTGGAAGGCTATCAGAAGAAAGCGGAGAGGCTGAAGAGGCAACAGGCTGTGAAAGAAAGCTTCCAGCATTCATGGAAAGGCTACAAAGACTATGCTTGGCTTCAGGATGAGGTGACTCCACTAGCTGGAGGCTCTAGGCATTCATTTGGATGGGCAACGACATTGATCGATTCTTTGGACACGTTATGGATCATGGGAGAAACAAAAGAGTTTGAAGAAGCCATATGGGCTCTAAGACAAGGGGTAGACCTCACATCTATCGAAGCTGAACAGCGAAGCATATTTGAGACAACGATCAGGCACTTTGGAGGCTTGCTGGCTGCCTTCGATGTCAGTGAAGGTCAATACTCAATCTTGTTAGATATGGCGGTGGAGCTGGGTGATATGCTCTACGCAGCGTTCGATACACCAAACAGGATGCCGGTGAATTGGTGGAGATGGAGAGAGTCGGTGGAAAACCGAACCCAAGTCGCCTCAGCAGGGACATCCTTGGCGGAACTAGGCTCCCTCACGCTCGAGTTCACGCGCTTGTCCCAATTGACGCAAGATCCGAAATTCTTCGACGCAGTTCAGCGCATCTCGAACGAGTTGGAAAAAGCCCAAGACAGTACTAGTCTTCCAGGGATGTGGCCGTTGATCAATGATGCTGCTCAGCTGTCATTTGGCCTGGACACGAGGTTTTCCCTTGGAGCCTTGAGTGATTCGGCTTATGAGTATCTCCCGAAGGTAAGTTTCTTTCCTGTATGGTTGTGATCCGCTAATGGATGTACTAGCAATATCTGATGCTCGGAGGCGCCCTTGAGCAATATCGCAAGATGTACGAGAAGTGTATCGAGGTCTTCAAGAAACACATCTTCTACCGTCCAATGCTCCCGGATGGTATTGACGTGCTGTTATCCGGCAATGCTAATGTGGATGGTGCGAGCGGACAAGTGAATCTTGACCCAGAAGTGCAGCATCTCGCCTGCTTCACTGGAGGAATGGTCGACATTGCCGCCAAGATCTTCGATCGACCTCAAGATAGTGACACTGCGCGAAGATTGGTTGACGGCTGTATCTGGGCGTACGGAAGCACTGTAACAGGCATTATGCCGGAGTCTTTCCGTGTTGTCTCTTGTGAGAATTCTGCCGACTGCGACTGGGACGAATCGAAATGGAACGCAGCGAAGGACCTAGGCCAAAATGTGCCGCCTGGAATAACTAAGTATGGAGACAAAAGATATATATTAAGGTAACCTTCTTTGATCCAACTCTGCTAGTCACTGAGCTTTGTTGATATGAACGATCCAGACCTGAAGCAATCGAATCGGTCTTCATCCACTACCGCATCACGGGCGACACGACTTATCAAGACAAGGCATGGACCATGTTCCAAGCAATCGAGCATTATACCAAAACGGACATTGCGAGCTCAGCAATTGACGACGTCACATCCGAAAACCCTGGCAAGCTGGACAGCATGGAGAGCTTCTGGCTCGGAGAGACTCTCTTCAGTGAACCGGATCTGATCAGTCTGGATGAATACGTCTTGTGGGTACAATTCCGCAGCGATGCTTGGGCACATGACTGACACCCCTCCAGCAACACCGAAGCCCACCCTTTGCGGAGGCCGAGATGATCATATTTGAGCAGAACGGCGCGTTGCTCAGCTTCCCGTGCCGCAGCCTTGCTGCACTCTTTAGACAGTGCAGACTACACGCTTCACAACTGAGGATTCTGAGCAAGTCACATAATACGACTGTGCCTGTCTGGGCACCTACGGCTACTTGCGCCACGCTCACCATCCTGATCCGGTTGTCTTTCAACACGCCTTATGTGAACATCTCTGCACATAGAGCAGCTCAGAGCACATCTGTCATTCTTACAGTTATGCCGCGCCTCCACCGTCATAGCATACCGAGTCGCCATGTGGCCTCAAGACGCCGACTAAGCGCGACGTAACTTCGTACTTTATATAGACGGCCTCACGGCCTCAATTAGAAACCCAAACAGCATAACCTCCCGTCTTCCTGACCAAGCTCCGAGAAAGATAGCTTCAATGACGATACCGCAACAGTGGCGTGCCGCACACTCGGATTGAAATGTCTGCGTTGATACCCACACATCGGGCTCGCAAAAGTGCGTGCCCTCCCCCATCAATTACCCTTGCCACTTGTAGTAATTTGTTGTGAGGCTCGATGATTGATCAGCAAGCCGACCATTCGTTGAGGGATACGTATTTAAGTACTCATGATGTATTTTCACAACCTCGTATGCTGTAGTGGACATGGATGATATTTGTATCCATTATTGGTAGAAGATATGGTATGATTATCTCATGCAGCCTAGACGCTGGGATCGTATCCCACAAGGTACATTTAATCAAAGACTACAACTACTTGTACAGTACAGCCTATTCCTAGGAAACAGTAGCCCTGCTCCCTGGATGCCTTATGCACAACTCTTGTACTCGTACTCGTACTCTACACTAGACAGAGCACCAGTACTCTAACTCACCACTCACAAGGACCGGACCTAAACCACAAGAAAAATAGCTTGTCGCACCAAGTGTCAGCCAAAGCCCCGTCCGTCCGTCGTCACAAAAGGTGTGCTTTCCCGGGGCCGGGCCAAGCGCCTTGAAAACGCATCCGTTGTTGATCGCTCGTTCATTCATTCATTCATTCATTACCTTACAGGTACAATCCCTACGAATACATACTATTGGTATGAAGGATGTACGTGCAGAGTACATTCCTCAATCTCCGATGCTTCAAAACGAGGATGATGGTCGGGGCGAAACTCTGTTCTTTAGAGTGTTGGATACATTATCGAGGTGTGCAGTATCACAAGTAAGTTAGTACGGACTCGTAATCCATGTGCTCTAGTCTAGGGTGTGCTGCCGTGTACCTACATGTACCTAGGTACACTACTTTAGAGTGGAGGGGCTCGCTACAGGAGACCCTCGTAATCCGTGTTTGGCTGCTCAAGGTACTTGTAGCCGTAAGCCCGTGTCTGCATCGGAAAGGGATGGTTGTCGGCAACGTGGGCCGTAAGATTGCCGCCATGTCCAAATCCCTTGAACGCAGCATCAAGAGTCGCATTGCTGCACACTCTGAATAAGCGTCTGGCGGGGCTTACTTACTTACATTAGGCACGGGATGAGTACACGGCATGATGCAAGGTGCCTGTGCAGAACATTCATGCTCTTGTCCGAGGACGAGTATTCAGCACACTACTACTACTGTCCATGCTCGGCAAAATGCAAGCAAAGCCCCGAGAACTGTATGTATGACTGGAAGGAACATCGTTGTCGCATATCAAATGATGGGAAAGCGCGCAAGGCATCCACCTGCTGGTTCGGCCGATGAGGACAGCTGGCTCCCAGTAGGTAGTTAGCGCCCCCCCCACATGAATCCTCCAATGCTGCCCTGCGGATGCACCCTCATTCGGCATCTTTGGATGAAACTCCCATGCTGCGATGCGAGACGCTAGAAGTCAGCTAACGGCTCAAAGAGATGGCGTCGGATTGCCGATGAAGGCAGTGGTACAGATAAACTACGAGTACGTGCGGAAAGTGTGAAGCCCGGTGTTGTTGATCGAAATTGCTAACGGGGAGGGCGGCACAAACCTTCGATAATCTGCACCCACTGCACAACATCGGTCCTATTGTCTATGATCTTGCCTTGTTCTGGAATCTCGCTGCCTGCTTAGCATGGTGTTTCGTCTTCCGATTAGACTAATCACTGCTTATCCACCGTCGGCTCGCCTGTTGGACCCTGCAATCCTGCGGCGAGGAGAAACTGATGCTGTGTACTCCGGTGGGATGCGATGATGGGTTGGTCATCTGGTCAGCATCACCTCGATACCACATCAGTGGATGGGAAGCCCCTGAGAGGTAAAACCAACTCTCCTCCACGGTCCACCACTGCCGATCTCGAAGCACTATCGGTTAGCAAGTTCCAGATACCCAGCGGACAGGTCATGATAATTGCCTTTTCCGGCAAGCGCTGCCTAGAGAAGCCGATCAGCGGGATGCCCAAGGGCCACGACTTCGACCTCTGCAAGGAGGCTGAGGGGCCGCTAGATAGCCGGCGCGCGACCATGCATCATGCTCGCGAGCGAAACGGCAAAGCCTTATGAACTTATGATCCATCACTTTGCAGGTGACTTCAGCCACGCGGTGTGATCAACATCGCATGCTGTAGATGACCAGGCGCACCACAACTTGGCACAAGTACAAGAGAAAGTGGTGCGGCGCAAGGTGTTCGATGGATGGGCATGTACTAAGTAGTGTTGCAACGATCCAACAAATTGCTGCGTCAAGCAAGCCTTCTAAACCCGAGGGGCCACCGCGATAATGGTCTTCCAAGGTTGAGCCTCGAATATGTTTGTAAATCTGTCCGGCAGATCAATACCTGACAAGAGTGTTACGACATCGTGAAGTCATAATAGTGTCGCTGGATCTTGGCCGACGATTCCAGCAAAGCCTGCAAAAGAGAGTTCCTGTTGTCCCGCTTAGTGGTAGAGGCATTATTACGAGTACAATATCTCCATAAAAGTAATGGATGTCGCTAGCGGATTTGCCAGGCTAGAGCGAGCCTATACTGAACTGTATATGGCGCACAGCCGGGCCCAAGCGTGATAGTGATCAAGCGGTTTCTGCTGAGTGCTGACCTTTTGGGTGTGGCCCGTGGGGAACGGCTACGAAGTTATAACCCGCCCCTATGAATCCTAAGTTAATTGAAGTAAACCCCCTTACCTGTTCAACAACAACAGAAATCTGGCGTTGTGATGTGATCGATCATCAGAGGAAAATAGAACTTGCACCCCTGAATGACCAGCATATGCCGCCAGCATTGTTTAGTAACGCATAATGTTGGTCGCCTTCCCAGGTCATCGTCTAAGGTTCCATCCCCGGTCTTTGGTCCACTAGATATTGATTGGCATGTGGCGCCTACGAGAACAAAAAATGCTTTTCCTCTCGGCGCAAGCCGATCGTATCCAGGCAGGGTCTAGCTTGACCGCTTTTTATGCCGAATATGTGTCTGGTATGCGCCTGTGCCACAAACGGCTTAGGTTTTGTGCCGGCAGTGTGATGTTTTACTTTCCACTCTCACATCGTCGCGCCTTGGACTGATCTGAGCCTTTGCTGATACGTATGCAACCGCGGGTCATGGCTCTGAGACCTGGGTGGTCAGGGGGATGGCCTGTTGGATTTTTGATTTTCTTTGGCGTTCCGGAGCACCACTCTATTTGCAGAGAAACGAAGCGCCATCCTTCCTACTGTAAGGCGTTTGTGTTCCTTGGGATTCCTGTTGGACGGCGCCCTTTCTATCTGCTATGACTCCTTGGAATGTTGTTCGCCGGACACACGGAGCATGGTCTAAATGTTCTGACGTGTCCTTGTTGGCTCCTCGAGGTCCCGGAGGATGCTACTTCATAGCAAGACACCTCTAGCGGATGATTCTTGTATGACTATTTTTCATTCCCCTCTACATTGGGACCTTCATCGCTGACATCCCCGCCATTCAAGTCGATCGCTCTCCCAGTACGGCCACCCAGGCACTATCCAAAGCCCTTCAATGTCCCTGAACAACCTTCATACCGGTTTGGCTGATATGCCAGCTACAATGGCTACTCATGAGATCGATGACCTGCTACGTGACGTCTCCACCCAGATGGCGAGTTCGCGGCTTACGCGCCGTTCCTCGGGCCATTCTGTCCGCACCCAAGCAAGTCTCAGGAGGAAAGTGGCTCGTGTGATGAAGACGAACAGTGCTGGGAGTAGTCCATTAAGCATTGGGAGGCGAAAGACCACGACCTCACAATCCGCGGCGAGGCATCGATCGACACTAGATGATCATTATGACAACATGCTGTCTCGTGGTGGACAACAACCAAATGCTCATAGCCGGCCGCAGCAGTTTAAAAGGCCAATAAGCTGGCATCCATCATCACTGGCGCCAGGCAACACTCTCGGCCAGCCACAGGCAAGCGAGACAGAGGGCATCCAATTTCCGATCCAGGTTTTGAGGGGAAATAAGACCGTGGCAAACAACGGACTATTAACGCCATCCTTGTATCCGAATGTCCATGCCATAACCTCGACTGACTCGATTCCTCCTCTCCAAGCCTCGTACAAGATGGCCGAGTCCAGGGTGTATGATTCGTACCGATCTATCCTTGGCCCCACAGTCTACCCTTACGGTCCCCTTAGCTTTTCAGATCCTGCTCCTCATTCTGGTTTGGAGGCATGTCGGGGGATTGCAAATCTGCAGTACTCGAGTCCTGTCTATACTTGTCAGAACTGGTCGGGTTTTCCTGGTGCCGCGGCTATCGACATCACTGCACCACCGACGCCGGACTTCTTGCCTATCCAGCATCCTCCAAATGCCCTGACAGAACCTGGATATGGCCGTACGGCCCCCAAGAAATCCAGTAGAGAGCTGGTTGGCATGGGATTATATGATGATCCGGAGGATTCTTCGACTCTCCATAGCGTGGGGAAGCCGCTACAATTATTGCCTCGACCTCAAGCGCTAGCATATTCACAACACCAGTCAGTTGGTAAAGGATTGAAGCTCGAGGAGACATGGCAACCACCACTAGAAGAGGACCTAGAACAAGCGGACGAGAGTTATTCGAGCGATGGAAGTGACGAGGAGTTACCGCAGGCCACCGCCTTCCAGTCAACTCACCAGTTGCCAGCGCCTGCCGCTTCTGATCTCTCGAATCATACGTTCTATTTCGAAAGCGACGACACCTATGATGGAAGGATGTTTTTCAACGAGACGATGTCAGCCATTGATTCAAAAGCGCAGGGCGCAGCATTTGATCCCTTTGCGTGGTTGTGACGATTTCCTGTGGTGGTGATGCGTTCATACAGTCGAATGCAGCCGATGTTAAGTCTAGCATAGCGATGGCGTTTGGTATACCAACTCTCTGGGATGTGGACCTGGTTTCTTGCTGTCTGGTGGGGATATTCATCTCAAGAACCTTTTCATGGTTGTAAGGCATTGCTGTTGCAGCTCACTGTACATAGGGACGACTCGCTTCGTAGACCAATGAACTGTGGAGTCGATCTTGTTTGCTCGGTCTATACATCTATGCTGACTCTCACTCTCTCTCTCTCTATATCAACAACCTGATGATTACATTTGGACCGCGTCATTCGTGAAAGCGAAGCGGTCTACGGGTCTGATCCTCGGCATGCGCTTCATAAAAAGGTGATGCACTGCAGACAAACACTCGTCCATAGGTAAGTGCCAAGTTGAACTGCGGGACCTGCTGGAAAATCACGCCGGGTGATGTTTCGTACGACTCAATTACAAAGCCTCGATATGAGTTGACCCAGGCTTTGGCAACATTTTCTTTTATGATTTTCTCCTCTTTTGTTCCTTTCTACCACTGAAGCCTACGTCTTCAGCGCAAAAGTCCACCTGCAAACATCCTCGGAAAAGTCACACAAACCTTGAAGTGGACAACGATATCATCGGGTGGCATCTCCTGAATCCCCCACAGTATTCCATGACATCAGAGCTTTCACTCATCTTGAGCGGCGCGCCTCGAGCTCCTTCGTTCGAATGAATGTTGCGGCTTTCCTTATGTGAAAATGAACCCGAAGTAAATAGGTTCTCTATGGCGTTCACAATGCTGCTCAATATGGCAGCTCGGTGTCGGTCAACGAAGGTGTGCGCTGCTGAAAAGGTCGCCAGAGCGGAGGGCTATAACCCTGCAGCTACAGAGTGAGTTGAGAACTTCATCCAGCAACTCATCCAGAAAGGATCTCTCTTCGTCCGAAATTGCTCTCAGTCACCAGTGCTTGCTTCACGATTTTGGGGGATTTGTCATCAACAATACTTGCAAGAGGATCTACCTGTTCAGTATTCTTCTTAACTTTATCAATAGTGACACGATTTCACTTTTTGTTCTAGCATTTTATAAAATTCAACTTGATGACATTGTAGTTTACAGAACGCTTAGTTGAACGCTGAATCTTTGAAATAGGAACGAATTAAAGTGAGTGTGACTCGCCCTACTTCGCGTGGCTCCTCGAGGTGCGCTGGCAGGAGACACTGACAGTCCAGCTTGTTCGGGCCATTGCGTCCAAGTCGGCACCGCACCGATAAAACTGATATGACGAAGATATCGAGGCGTTATGCTGAGACTCCACGTATGCTAAAACTCAACCGCAGAGATTTTTCAAAATCCAATACACCGCACCGGCTGATGACTAGCTGGTCCGCTACCAGAGATCTTGCGGTTCGCCAAGACATTCTCCAACAGTAACAGCTGCCGGTCATCACTTCAGATACAATTACATTTACGAGGATACTGAGATGATCATACCTCTAAGCCCTCTGTTTTTGACCTCGTCAATCATAGCCTGGACGAGTACATTCGCAGCCCACTGATGCACGTCATGGCTAAGCTCGATCGAACCGCCGGCACTCAAACCATCTTTGAACCGCTGCACACTGGTCTGGATTCCGTCCTGCGAGTCGTTGGCCCAATCGAGGGTGTCGATGCCGGCTTGGATCACATGGTATCCTAACTCCGTCATAGTCTGAAGAACGAGATCATTCGTTGAGAAATAAGGCGGTCGCATATACGCAGGATAGTAGCCAAGGATCTGAACCAAAGCAGACTGGAGGAGATTCATCTGGGAGACGATGCCACCATGGTCGAGAGTAGCAAGGTCGGCGTGCGACCAGCTGTCCGAGATCAGTGTGAGCCCTCCAAATATATCTTGACGGCAGACGAAGTGAAATGAGAAGGGAGAAAAGCAGCACGCCGCACTACATACGTGTGAGACCCGATCTGGTGACCTTCCGCAACTATACGATGTACCAATGCTTCGTCATCGGCAGTGAGGATGTTGGACCAGTTATCGCCATTCACGAAGAATGTGGCGTGGGACGTAGTTATTCTTGAGCGTGTCAAGGTTCTGAGATGTATAAATATAAGGGCCGTCGTCAAATGTCAACGCGACGGTTCCTGGCACGGTGCAACTTTCGATGATTGTTCCGAACGGAACAGAGGAGCCTGCCGCTACGGCAAACGTACTGCGTTGGCAGAGGGGGTCAGGGGAGCGGGCTTTGGGCCAGTGCCGGCCCATGGGGCAATACCTCCTCCGGACTCTGTACCGCGGGCGGGGACCGGTACGGAGAGGGCAAGAGAACCCCAGTGGCTGAGGAGCATGAGTTTGTACATGAGCCCCATCGGAAGATCAGAAAAATACTTGTCTTTTAAAGTAGCGATAGGAGGTGGAGCGAATCGTGGGTTATCTTTCCCCTCAAACAAGTGTGATCTAGACTGTATTGCTACTATGGCAGATATGATGACAGCTCCGTACCAGATGCGGCGTAAAGTGAATAGACATGAAGGAGATATATCAGCGGTATAAGTAACCTTTCCTAATTGACCAGCCAAGAAGTGACATCGTATTCTGACTGACCATTTCACTTCTTGGCTGGTCTACCATTACGGAGTTGGATGCTGTTGGAGGACCGTGCCATCCATCGCACACCGTCTACCACCGACCTCGGCACAGCTGACTGATTACATTTTGCTTCTTTGTTTATAAAGAAGAAGAAGTTCTGGAGGGTGGGACTCTTGTGTAACTCTCAATGATCATCTGACCCGTAAAATGATACTCCCGTTATACCCTGCCCGGCTAAGGAGTTCAACATAGATCAATCTGCCTCAGCCTCTCAGGCCCCGTATGGTATTAGGCTGAAGGCTGCAGCTGAGTTTTCGGGCCATCTATGGAGATACGAGGCTGCTTACACGAAGACGCTATCATAGATCGCAGTACGTTCTCTAGATCGGCGGCGAGGCCGTGAGAATGGATGAGCTGAGCTAAGCTAAGCTGAGCTGAGAACGGCGGACTGTCAAGACATCAAGCAGTAGTCAACTGCATAGACGGTCGAGGTGGTCGTTCTAAAAGAAACGTTGCAGATCAAGGATGTACATTGAACGGCGACGAAAGCCGAGAGGCCGGTCGCGCGAGCGCCTTACCCGAAGGGACAAGCGCAACTGTCAATCATACCTACTGAAGATGCGGCTCTACAACAGACTTTAGTGGCGCCTGTCCGCTGCCCGAGTCCGAGTCTGGGGAAACCCTGCTCCTAAGCGAGCGATAGTGCCTAAAATTGACAAATTTACATCGCACTTTCTCATCTTTGATACAACACAGTCCCTACAATGCGCCGAAGATTGTCAACACCTTGCGAGCGAGATTCTGTCTTCGACTACTTTCCTTCTAATTGCAGGGTATTGGAGTACTACAGAGAGCCGACACAATGCCGCAAGTGGTCATTACACCATGGCGAGACAATTCGGAATTGATTCAAGTCCGAGCGCAATTCTACCCTTCGGCAGAGAGCAACGACCCTGACATGCGCAGAAAAGCAACTAGTTTGGTATTTGAATTGCTTCCTGGTGCCACGAGAAGGCTAACAATCCCCAGGTTGCTGCTTGGAAGCTTAGAGGCAATCTCCCACATACAGTGGAATCCACGGCTTTGCTTACAGATGCGGTTTTGAACGACGATCCTGCAAAAGCGTCAACTTACTCCATCCGCGCAGTCTATTCCACTGCATTCTGCCGGCACGTACAGAGCACCATTCTATAAGAGCATCAAAAGATGGTGATCACTTTATAGTGCTAACGCATCGCTACAGATTTGTGACCGGCTTGGTCGATTCGAACCAGTCAGGCGTCTGGAAGAAGTCAATGTTCCGGGCTGCAAAGCACATCGGACTCCCAGCGTCCTTCGTCGAACTACGTCACCAAGCGACGCACGAAGAGCTCCCTGCGCTCCTGGTCCTCCGCCAGGCTGCGACACGGTCCCTCGGATGGCTTTGGGAGTACTACTGGAGAAGCATCGACATACGGAGCGGAGCACTGGACGACGATGATGAGGCATTTGCTGATGGAGTACTGAAGCTCAAGCAGCGTTTCCGACATATCCTCCGCTCGTATCTGGAGGCGCGCCTTGACGCGGTTAAGGAGAAGGGCCCGGCGCCATCTCGTGATGGCTTCGCCGATGCATGCCAGCAATGCGTTCAGATATGTAAGGGTGGCGAAGCTACCATAAAAGTATTAGCGGCAGTTTTTCTCGAGTCCGAATTTCTCGTCCCCACCAGCAAGACGTGAGTGACTAGTAAGTCCTTACAACCGGTATTGGAGGCTGACGTTTGCAGGCTTGGTAGTAGCATGGGGAGCGAGTTTCCGCTGTGGGACGACCTTCTTAAGAAATTAACATTGCACCAACGTCCTTTCCTGCATATCCTCACCGATGAGATGTCCATCATGATCGTACAGCCATCACGACTCGATATCTCCATCGATACCTACCGTGAAGGGGTGTACATGTGGCTGGTGCATGTCATTACCGCGGAAGGATGGGCTACATCACGCAAACGTGGCGCCTTCAACGCAAGCTGTGTTATCTCTACCTGCCTGATGAATCCGAACCACTGGAGCCGTCGTCTTGCTACAGTCCTTGCTGTCGACACGAACGATGAGTTCCTTAAAGCTCAGTGGGCAAATCTTGTAAAGGTGTCCAATTCCCAGTATGAGCGGTATCAGCTCGATGGCCTGAATCAGATGGAGATTACCAACATCAAGGAAGAAGTTAACCGTGTCAACGCGGAGATCAACAACTTTGAGCAGCACGCGAACTCAGCCTCTCAAGGCAGCGGATGGGTGAAGTGGCAAGGTCCTTGGGTTCCGAAGCCGATTGGCATGATATGAGCAGCTCTTGTATTGAGCGACGGCGCTATGACATGTAGCGTTTCAGATTTCGAGTTATGAGATACCCTTTTCCCGAATTCTCGTTCCTGGCGTCTACTTCGAATTCCGATGCGTAGGCTATTCTTAGAGTGATTACTGTCATGGTCACGTGCAGATAAGATAAGCTTCTCGCACATATCCGACGTCATCCCAAGTCTAGCCGCGCAAAGAGTTTATTCTCCCTTGGTTATTGAGTCTCGATGACACTGAAACCTCTCACGCGACCTCTATTCTCTCGGTCTCTGAAAATCCCTAGCTACAGGTGTAAGTCTATAAAGCATCATTCGAA
>JAABUP010007365.1_pt1 | contig 14855 bp, 11 predicted proteins | sample 5559201 | NCBI WGS metagenome assembly JAABUP01 (sample SAMN10711887, study PRJNA513373) | rock metagenome | isolation source: Antarctica rocks | place: Antarctica | reverse complement strand
CGAATATACTAGTAAAAAGGCTAGCGTTATACTAGCTGAATCGTATATATCCTAAAGCTCCTAGCTATAATAGATCTTTACGTTATTAAGGATAATAACCGAACGTAGCCTACCTAGGGCTACGGGTATATAGAGAGGAAGCACCCTATAACGTACGAAGTTATTAAATATCCTCTTATTAACCGAGCTATAATACACCTCCTAGGCTACGTAGCCATCTACCGTGTATACGGGCAACACCATCGGCAAATCTCAAAAGTTTATGTTAAATCCGGATTTACTAACTCCGGAAATGTAGGTAAAATCGTGATTTTATCGCAATTAGCAAATGCGCGAGCTGATATCACGATTTTAGCAGGTTTCGCAGGTTTCGCAGGTTTAGCAAAATCACGATTTTTTAGCAAATCACGTGATTTTAAAAAGTTTTATTTTTTCGATTTTTTTAATGTTCATGATCGACCAAAACACTCGGGAAGGCTATAGGGGATGGACCACTAACACCACCTAAAATCAGACCCCAAATTCGGTCGATTCGGCCGATTCTCTCGCGGGGGTGGTGCCCAGGGTAGTGCTCGGGGTGGTCGTGCTTAGGGTAATGCGTAGGGTCATGCGTAAAGCGATGATAGTAGTGCGCTAGGCCACGGAAGGCCTTCGGGGCCACGGTCGTAAGGCCTTCGGGCCACGGTCGTAAGGCCTTCGGGCCACGGTCATAAGGCCTTCGGGGGTTCGTACGGCTAAATTTTAGGGTTGCTAATATAGCTAAAAGCGTTGGACATGGGCGGAACGTGCGGAACGTGCGAAACGTGCTAAATCGTGCTAAAACCTGATTTTTCCGATAATATCCAAAAAAGCGTGCTAACATAAACTTTTGAGATTTGCCGATGTAATAAGGTTGCGGAGATAGGTGCGACCGTGTAGGGCTGAGGAGTCTGCTACACTACCTTATCTCATAGTTATGAGTGTACTCAGCTTCAAATTCGACTGTTTAGGACCTCATATTGAGCAATTGGGTGGATTTTATCAATTTGCTATGAAATCCCGAATTTTGGTGTGCGTTTGCGGGGCCGACGGGGAAAAACCGCGCTACTACAGAGTTTTTACAGGTACGATAACATCATACTCTTCCACAAAGCCGTGACAGCATATCGACACTCTAGAGACCCACTGCACCATCGATCAACTTGTTGTTCAAGAATTTCCCTTCAGCATTGAAGACACTCCACAGTTCAAGGACAAGTTTGCGGCCAGAAATCACTGGTTCCGGATTTGGCTTGGTCGGGGGCTGTGCAATGCTAGCGTCGAATCGACCTTACCACGTCTCTGACTACGCAGCACAATGAACTTCAGGACAAGGATTAGCTTTGTGCTAGACCGATGTGGGTCGATTGCCATTCGAGGGGAGGAGGCAAGAGTGTCGACGTTTTACACTTCTCAGCATCTTCCACGGCTACCACGACGCCCCCCATAAGTGGACGAGCCTGTTGACACTGGTCTGTCTTCATTCTCTAATGGCACTCCAGTGGCGAAGAAGGAATGTTTGCGGAAGATTGCCTGTACCGAAAGCAAACACCCGCTGTGAGGGAGACTGTCTGGGGTTTGCTCTTGCGACATCACACATCGGTCAAACAAAGTGCAGCGAGCATTGACAAAACAAGTGGTATGATATAGGACTCTTGGGCCTTATTCCGGATCTTGCGTCGTGGTATTCACTTTGGTGCTAACAGCGCCTACTTCAGGAAGACCCACCACCCCACTGTAACCTGTCTCCATATCGTGCCTTCCTCCGGTAGTCCCAACGTCAAAGTCAAATTGTACCGACCGCCCACGAGACTTCTCGATCTATAAAACAAAAATACTGCATCTTTACTCACGCAGCATCACATATCTTCTGCCGGTGTCTGACTCCGGAGACGAGCTTCAAGTCGGGTTTCATCAACCAATAAACTCAGTGACTGGGCTGATGACCGGACCATGACGGACGCTGAGAATGATGGACCGACAATGCCGCTGCCACCTCCTAGCACTGCCCGCCGCCCGCGAGCGCCCACAATAACAATCAATACATCTTCAGTCAGTCCTCGGATCTTTTGAAGCTTTTCCCCTTCGCTGATTTATTTCATAGGGCGAACAGAACGAGGAGCGTGATCACGAGCCTGCCCCATTGTTGAGCGAATCACCGCACCCAGATCTCAGGGCATCACATTCTTTTGACAGTAACCGACCTACTTCTCCCCACAATGTTTCGTCTCCCACATCTAAGTGGACTGATCATCGGTCCCACAATTTTTTGGCCGTGCCAAACACTCGCTCGAGGGGAAACTCCGTTGACTCGGACGACCAGGGTCATTCTCCAACGACCTACAGCGGTGAGACCTCTGTGTCTTCCTTGACCTCGACGGCGGGAGATGGGGCCAATACCACGATCAGTAATGATAATATAATCAATGATGAAGACGCACTGAAGCCCGACAATGAGGAAGCTGAAGCAAATTTTCAAGTGGAGGAAAACAAGTTTGCCTTCTCTCCAGGCCAATTGAGCAAGATGCTGAACCCGAAAAGTCTTGCCGCTTTTTACGCGATGGGGGGACTGAGAGGTTTGGAGAAAGGGTTGCGTACGGACTGCGCCATAGGCTTGTCTCCTGATGAAAAGCAACTCGACGGAACGGTATCATTTGAGCAGGCTGTCGCATTCGGTCGAGATAACCATGACGCAGAGCCAGCCGCCCCACTTCTGAAGAGGGCGACAACGACTGGCCCAAGCAAAATTACAGAAGACTCTTTCAAGGACCGCAAGCGAATCTTCAAAGAGAACCGTCTACCGGAAAAGAAGGCAAAGAGCTTTTTAGAACTTGCGTGGATGACGTTCAATGATAAGATCTTGATCCTATTATCGGTTGCCGCTGTTGTCTCTCTGGCCTTGGGCATCTATCAATCGTTGATTCCTCAGCCAAAGGGTGAAGCGCCGGTAGAATGGGTTGAGGGTGTGGCCATCATGGTAGCCATTGTCATTGTTGTTATCGTGGGATCCGCAAATGACTACCAGAAAGAACGGCAGTTCATCAAGCTGAATAGAAAAAAAGACGACAGGGTTGTGAAGGTCATCCGGTCGGGAAAGTCCCGGGAAATTTCAGTACATGATATTCTTGTCGGGGATCTTATGCACCTTGAGCCAGGCGACATGATTCCAGTTGACGGCATCTTCATTTCAGGACACAATCTCAATTGTGATGAGTCTTCGGCTACAGGAGAATCCGACCTGCTCAGGAAGTACTCAGGCGATAAGGTCTATGCTGCTATTGACGCGCATCGTAGCGTTACTAAGATGGATCCCTTTATTATTTCAGGTGGCAAGGTCACTGAAGGTATTGGCACATTCCTCGTCACTGCCGTTGGCGTCAACTCCACTCACGGCAGAATCATTATGTCCTTCCAGGATGAGCCACAAACCACGCCTCTGCAAATGAAGCTTCATGGTCTCGCTGACTGGATCGCGAAATTAGCTCTAGCGGCGGGTCTAATTCTCTTCGTAGTAACCTTTATTCGATTTCTGGTACAGATCAAGCATATTCCCGGCGGCGCAAGCGCAAAGGGACAGCGGTTTCTTCAGGTCTTTATCGTGGCTGTTACCATTGTGGTCGTCGCCGTCCCGGAGGGATTGCCGCTTGCTGTCACGTTAGCTTTAGCTTTTGCGACTACCAGGATGTTGAAGGATCAGAATCTAGTCCGGCTGCTGCAGGCTTGTGAAACAATGGGGAACGCTACGACAATTTGCTCCGACAAAACTGGGACTCTCACCCAGAACAAGATGTCTACCGTTGCTGGCATCCTTGGAACAACCGCTCGATTTGGAGGGAAAAGAAGTCCTGATACGTCCGCCTCGACTTCGCCCGATTCACCCACCAAAGGCAAAGTGGCTGCGATCTCGCCTAGTACTGAAGATGTTCCAGCTGCTGATTTCGTGTCGTCAATCGCTGACGATGTCAAAGAATTATTGAAACAGTCGATCGCGATCAATTCGACAGCCTTTGAGAGCGAAGATGAAAAGGGCCACCCAATTTTCATAGGCTCGAAGACAGAGACGGCTCTACTCGACTTCGCGCGCGAATACCTTGCAATGGGTTCCGTCAGTCATGAGAGAGATGTCAATGTGGTACAGCTCATTCCCTTCGACTCTGGCAGGAAGTGCATGGCTGTTGTCTTCAGGCTTCGTGACAAGCGGTACCGAATGCTCGTCAAAGGAGCCTCAGAGATCCTGTTGGAAAGATGCTCGCAAATAATCCAGGATCCTACGTTAAATGTTTCCGAGACTAAGATGACGCATGAAACAACCCAAATACTTGAGCAAACGATTAATGCCTATGCTTCACGGTCATTGCGCACGATTGGTCTTCTCTACAAAGACTTTAATCAATGGCCTCCTCGAGGCGTGCCAACTGAAAAAGACGACGCTAAGCTCGCTGTGTTTGACAAAGTATTTAGAGACATGGTCTTTCTTGGTATTGTTGGAATACAGGATCCGCTTCGAATGGGAGTTGCTGCTGCAGTCTCTGCTTGCCAAGAAGCCGGTGTTGTAGTACGCATGGTCACGGGTGACAACCTCCTGACTGCTAAGGCTATTGCTGGAGAGTGTGGAATATACACGGAAGGGGGTATGGTCATGGAAGGTCCAAACTTCCGCAAACTAAGCGATATGGAAAGGAACCAAATGATACCAAAGCTTCAAGTACTTGCACGGTCCAGTCCAGATGATAAGCGCCTCTTGGTTGAGCATTTGAAGCTTTTGGGAGAAACAGTGGCTGTGACAGGAGATGGCACGAACGACGCGCCTGCGCTGAAAAGGGCCGACGTAGGGTTCTCTATGGGTATTGCAGGGACTGAAGTAGCAAAAGAGGCTTCTGATATTATCTTGATGGATGATAATTTTGCCTCGATTGTCAAAGCGATAATGTGGGGCAGAGCTGTCAATGACTCCGTCAAGAAATTTCTCCAGGTCGGTTATTGATCCCAGTCGCGTTTCGTATGAGCTGATGTGAGATAGTTCCAAATTACCGTTAATATTACTGCGGTATTCCTGACGTTCATTTCCGCGGTAGCCAGCAATACTGAAACGTCGGTTTTGACCGCAGTCCAGCTTCTTTGGGTCAACCTCATCATGGATACCTTCGCTGCCCTTGCTTTAGCTACCGATCCTCCAACACGAAGCATACTCAACCGCAAGCCGGAACCTAAGTCAGCGCCTCTGATCACTGTGCCCATGTGGAAGATGATCATTGGGCAGTCTATATTTCAACTGGCTATCACGTTGGTGTTATACTTCGGGGGGACGTCGTTCCTTTCATATCAAAGTAAGCGTGAAGGGGACCAACTGCAGACCTTGGTTTTCAATACCTTTGTTTGGATGCAAATATTCAACCAGTACAACTGTCGGCGACTTGACAATAAGCTCAACATCCTTGAAGGAGTACAGAGAAATTGGTTTTTCATCGGCATTCAACTCATCATTGCTGGAGGCCAAATCATGATTGTGGAGGTTGGTGGTGCTGCGTTCTCTACACACCGGCTCAACTCTGCTCAATGGGGTTACTCGATAGTGATTGGCTTTCTCTCGATACCATTGGCCGCTGTGTTACGTGCCATTCCAGATGATTGGATACGACGTTGCATTCCCTCTCCCTTGTTTGGAAAAGCAACACCCAAGGTACTGGTGTCAGATGAGGAGCGACAGGTCGAATGGAATCCATACGAGGATATTCGAGACCAATTAACTTTTATGAAAAAGCTTCGCGGTGGGCGCCTGAACATGCTTAAATACCACTTGCAACATCCGGTTGAGACCCTGCTACCCCGATCAAGATCAAGGAGCAACTCGTCTTTATCGCAGTCTCGTAACAACTCTCCGCCTCAGACACCAAACAACGAACAAAGTGACACTGCCAGCATGCAACCTCCTCGTACTCCAGATTCTAGACGATCTACGCAGCGCAGGGCACCGAGATCGCGGTCTAACTCTGCATTTGGTCCAGCCGCCGCAATGATGGCCACGGGTATAGTCGCAGGTAGTGTGGCTGGATGGTCGCCCATCGGAAGAAGATCTGAGGAAGGCTCAAGATTCTCATCCGATGGTCGATCTCAACTTGAGGACCAGGAAGGTGTCGAGATACATCCCGCGACGAGTCCGCATGATCCTGTCATTGTTGACAAACCCGAAGCATGACTTGCTCCCCCAAGTCAAGTCCCAGAAATCAAACCAGCACCTCCTAAGCGAGGGGCATCTTCATTGGCTCCACCTCAAAGCGCATACTAAGATTTTGCGCTTTGCAATTTTATTCTTGAAATATGTTTTAACAACCACCTTTTCTAACTCGTCAGCATCGCAAATCGTGCTTGCGAGGCTGCTTGTTCAACAAGCGAAAACGCATAGAGCGGCGTTCGGAGGGAAACACCATGAGCGTACAAGGGTTATGACATGAGGTATATGTCAAAGGCGTTTCGGTACTCAAGGCATTAATGGTGTCCTGGAGTCCTAGGCTGGTCGGCCGTTATTCCATCTTATCTGTAGGAGCAGTAGCTTGGCTTGTCAAAGCGAGGGAGTGTACGGAGGAAAGGATCATGGGTAGATACCGGTCAAGGTCTATTGTACATAGCGCCATGCTGTAACTCAGAGCTTTTACAAATGTCTGCTCGCTTTCCTCTCCACCACCTTGCCTCAGACGACCGCCTCAAGCTGACAAGAAATTTGCCCTGATGCATGCAGAAATGGGGAATGGGGTAGGATGGTGGGAAGAAATGACTGATAGAATGAGATATCACAAGGTAAAGAGAAGGAGCAAGTTTTCATGAATCTGCCGTCGCTTCTACATCGAGTGTAAGTCCACCTGGGGTTGTCAGAATTCATGACACCCGGTCCCGCGCTGAATCCGCCCAGCCAGGGTTGGGGCCGGTGTCATGAATTCTGACGACCCCTGGTGGACAGTCTAACGAGGCCCGATGACTACAAGCACGGGACCATGTATTATTGGAGACAGCTCTGAAATGCTTTGACTAGCGGACTCGGTAGAATAGAAGTTCCGGGGGAATTTCCAATATCATCGGTGAAAACCCAATATCATGCTTGACAGGTACAGTCCTAGCCTAACGCGTGCAAGCGAGAATCCGATATAGTTTCTGTGCCACATTCCCATGCAAGTCACACTTTTTTTACAGATCGGGGGAAGGCTGCGATTGCGTTTAGTAGACGGTAGACCCTTCACGAAATGGGTCTAGGTCACTGACTAGCCACACGTCCATTCATGTCACACATTTCTCGCAGATCGAGAAAAGCCGGTGACGGGCGTAGACCCATCGAATATGGGTCTAGGCCCTTGACTTGCCTCCGTTTCATCTATTGGTCAGCGGTTGGGCGGCAATCTATTGGGCGCTTGGGCCGCGTGGAAGGAAGGAACTCGGACAAAATCCATGGTTAACTTTACGGTCAGCATGGCTTCGCTAGCAATCGGGCTAACGGAACGGAACGTTGGGGCATTTTGGGGGTGCTGATCAGAAGTCAGCAATTTTGATACGTTGAGTACACCAATCAGTTTACTGGTAGTGTGATAGTCAGGGCGATGGTCACTCTGGCGAGGAGGGGTTGGGCGTCCTCGCCGTATCAATTTGTTGGTCCTCTTTGTATGGACGCCGTGTCTGTGCCGCCATCGAGTGTCGCGCCGCAGAGATCGAATGTCACCTAGGCCCTCGGCAGTCGTCAGGTAGCACTCTGTAGGCGCTAGGCTTGCTTTATGGTTGGTCGGAGCTGAAACGCTCTGGCAAAGCCCCGGTGCTTAGCCAGCGACTAGAGACGGCGCCCACAGGAGGCGGACGATCTGATGTACCGACGGTTATATCGGCATCCTGTCAATACACGGGTCTCAAACGGTAGATCTTCGTTCGCTTGCGGTCAGGCTAATGGCTGGATGGAGCGCGTGCTCGTGGTGAGAACCTCAAAAGTCATGCCTCGCCTGCTCCTGTAAAGAGTCCCTCCGTTGCATTTCGTATTGAGGCCATTAAGCTCTTGAAGGCTCGCAGAAAGACCTTTGCAAAGCTTGTGGACGGCCTTTGACCATGCTGCGACTTGGATGTGAAGGATAGAGTAGAAGTGTGCCATCAGGGGTCAAAGATCTGGGCGCATCGAGTCCACTGTCACCACTGCCACCATTGTCACTTGGGATGTTTCAGAGACCGAGAATCAACGGCAACGGCTGGCAATGTCGGCAAGAGACTGAAGCAGGAGGTTTTGGACAAGCTCGGCAATGTCTTTACGCCGCACCTGGTTTTGCGTCAAGTCATCAGGGTCTTCATTGATGACAGTAGATTGACCAATGGAATTTGGAGGTCTCGAAGACGACTATTGACCAGCACTATACCTATCAGCGTTAGGCCACAGCTTCTGACCATAAGTACTTTCCGAGCCCCCTCTCTCTTGTCACTCAATTTCAGTGAAATGTCATCCTCCAAACTTCGTCATTGGCTCCCGCCTTGGGGTAGCATGACTTTGAACAGACCCGTCCTGTCCGAAGAAGACTGTCCTCAAGCTCAGCATCGACGGTCAGCAAAAGCTTGGTCCATAATACAATTGCCATGATGACTGGTGGGAGTTTTTATGTCACAATTGAAAAACCTGGGTGATAGCGTCCTCACCACCCAAGGTCATCAGGGTCTCAGCGGACAGCACTAGTGTGTCACCTTGTCATGCTACGTCCTATCTCATAGATATAAAGATGCTTCTTCTGTCTTTCTCTCCGCCTCTTTCTCTCACACAAGCATTCAAGAATCAATTGAGCTTACCTCTGGCCGCCATCCTTTCTCTGTGACTTTTCACAGTACATAGTTGTTCTGATCGATCTTCACTGGCACTGAATAGCGTGAGTCTGTCATTCTTGTCCTTGCCACCGCAAAACTATACGTGCGCTTCCATCTCTTGGCTTCACCACGACCCCTGAATATTTTACCAAAGACCTCCCATATCCTGTTAGACCCTCTGACGTTTGAAACCTTCGACAAACGGACCAAAGAATTACCTATTACTTCATTGCCAGCCTCACTAACGTTGTTTCAGAGTATCAAACCAGAATGACAGAACCAATTGGGGCGACACGGTCTTTCCCGGTCTGGGTAGGCGGCCGACTTCTATTACAAGTCGATGTCTCCTGGGCTGCAGCAAATATGACGAGGATCTCAGTAGTAATGCCGAGGGAATACTTTGAAGCAGCCGCGGAATTCTTCGAGGTAGTCGATCGGTACCACAGGGGTAACAGGTATGGGAGAAGAAGTGGCATACCATTTTGGGTATCAACAGACCAAATGGTACAATGTTTCCTCACCTCTCTCCTCTAGACACATGCTGATGATGGTCCCAGCGAAACCCACGCGACAACATGCTTACCGTGCTTGTTCTCATGATCAACGCTGACACGGGCGCTGTCTCCCTACTGCCGAGGTCAGGTCAGGATGCACCCGAATAAGAGGAGTGGTATTGGGAGGTCTTTCCTTTTCCTCTCTTTTTCATTTGAGAAATGGGACCAACATTTCAGATAAGTCGAACGATGACAAGTAAAGACACCCGGGCTCCACATACTATTTTGGATTAAAGAACTAGCAGGGGAGAATGTAGCCATTGAGACTGCATCCGAAAAGAATCTTCGTGCGCATGCTCGTGATACTTCAATTTCGTGCTTTTATGGAGCTGCTTGCTTATTGAGTACTTTAGTCTGGAGTGCCGCGACAAATGCATCACTTCTCTTGAATTTTTGCTAGCTCTTTTTTGAAAGACTATGACTGGCAGTTATTGTCGATTCTAGTGTGAGAGAGACCCCGTCCATGCTAACGACACGTCGAAGCAATCATCATTGCGATCGTCAGCTCCTTCCGTCGGAGCAAGTCACCCCTGGCGCTCGCGCGGCTTGAGTCTATACGGTTCGTTCCCCTGTGGCCCGTAGTAGGACTAAGCCAAGTACCACGTCATATGGAAGGAGCGAACCTTCTTATCCCGTTGCGATCTGGCTTTGTTTGGCACCAGGCGCTTAGTGGCTGCGTCTCTCATGCGATAAGTAACAGGCGCGACTGGAGATAAGCTGCAGCCACGTCTGGGTTCCTACAGTAGTTCGTGTTTTAGCACCTGTTACAGATCCCGTCGCAGGCCTGTCACAAGCCTCGCGCAGTCCGAAGTTACAGATCAAAATTGAAGCTAGAGGCACGCCATATGATTAGCTCGCGCATGCTGATCTACTGTAGAATAATCACTTGATGTTCCAGGCCACCCAATTACCTACCTCGTCTTAGGATCCTCATCAAATAGATAACATCAGCCCCCTAGAAGTGAAAGATGGTACTAGCGCAGAATAATGTGATGATGATTAGCCTGCGCATGCTTACCATGGTAAAGCCAGTTCTGTCTCCAGTTCGTCCATACTTGGAAATAGGCCCGGGCGTTGGATCTCTTGTCAAAGTACAACATCGGCGATCCTTTGCCCCAAAGTCTCGCACATCACCTTTGCGATTCTGCAAGGCAATGGCCGCTCCATTGCGAATGCCAAATAGTATGAGGGAGCTGCCTTTCAATCTAGCTCTCGTCTGTCTGCTACATATACAGCCTCTCCCCTGCTTTGCTCTTTCTCGTGGAAAAGTACAATTTGGACCTGGGCATTACGACTTAACTCTCTCTTAACCCTCACCAAGTACCATCAAAGCATATACAGTCAACGACTACGCTATCATCTTTCTTAAGGGACAAAATGACGTGAGTGTATATCTTTATGCCAGTGGTCATAAGTCTCTCCCTGCCTCTTACGACGTCGTCGAGATTTCAGCCTCACCGCTAGCCCTTCAGATCTTACATGATGCTTCCCATTTCTCTTCCGTCATCCTAGTCAGACCGACCAAAGCATTGCGTCTTACCCTGACTGCCACCCTCGCTAACTTCCATTTCAGAGGTTCCAACCAGAAAGGAAGCACCAAGTCCGGCGAGGCTGCTTCCCAGACTCAGAAGTCTCCTTCCACTCCCGGTCAATACCTCCCGGGTGGAAAGATTTATAATGGATACCTCGGAAGCAGTGTCGGCGAAAACCCTCGAGGTAATCGATCCATACCACAATGGCTTCAGGAATGGGAGAGAAAATGGGATGCGATCACCGGTGATAGCAAGCCAGAGAGTAGGACTTTCTTCTCTTGCGCTTCATGCATTCATGCTGATAAGGTCAAGCGAAACCCAAGCTTTGATGAGTAGAATGTCGCTTCCCCATCCAGGTCTTGAAAGACTTCACGCCGTAGTCGATGCTATTATTCTTACGTTGCTTGACATACGGATAAACCCAGCGCCACGATGCTCAATGATAGGTTGCAGCTAGATAAGGAGGGATTGTGTCTGGGTTTTTGACCCTTCTTACTTTCTTTTCTTCTTTTTTTTTCCATGATACGAAACCAAAATATAAGGTTCTGGATAAGACGAATGATGATATGTAAGGACGCTTGGGACTATATGCATTCTCGGATGAAAGGAATGATAGGAGAACGGATGGCTTGTGAACGATGAGTTTGTTGACAAAGCTGTGCGCATCCTCACAATCTTTCGAATTCATCTATCTTGGAAGTTTTCCAGCTTAGGTAGCTTGAAGTGCTGTTGTAAACTCAGCGCTCCTCGTTCTGTTCTGCTTGCTGAATCTGGGAAAACAAGAAGCTCACAACCTGAAACTTATTCCTGGCGCGAGTGTGAGGACCACTGTTGATAGTTAAGTGACACCCCTTTGGGAGATGAAGTTTCAGACCCGACTTCCTGGATATATTCGGAGGCAACATTACCGAAGGCTCTGGTGTTACCGCGATCTTGAGATTGGTTAAGCTCTAGAACGTCGAGGACCGGGTGCACATTGAAGCTGGACGTGGTGCTATTTTGCAAGTGTATGCTCACTCCGCTGCTCAACGTAAACGAATCCGGCGACTGGGAATCTTGAAAGTTTGCAGCCTAACTGGTAGCCTAGGATTACGAAAATTGGCCTCGCCAATCCGCATCACGTGACTGATGTTGCATCCAAGCGCGCCAGGCTAATGGTTTCACACATCCTAGCACGCAGACCTCTGGGCGTCTCCAATAGCCGTGGCCTCTCGGTATTGGAAGCCTAGGCGTCATCTCGTTAGTCCGAGGACTTCCGGTTTGTGCCGTCCTCGGAGGACAGCTAGAAAAGGATCTGCGTCGTTAAAACAGCCCACTCGTTCTCTCATCGCCGAGTCCATCCAGAATACCAGCCTCGATACGAGCAGGATCCAACGGCAACGCGCATTTCGACAGCCGGGACTAAAAAGTAGAGCTCCTTCTCAATTCAGCGACCTGTGGGAATGTTAGGACTGTTGCATCCCACCAGTATTTAATCTAGTACAGCTAGTGTAACACTAGCAATCCTAAACGCCTACTAGCGCCTAGCCGCCATGCTGAAAGCGCCTGCTGCTGGGATATCCCCAGTCAGCTACCAGCACTTTCAGCTGGTTTTCATGGCTTTGCCAGATGGTCTCATGTGGTCATGGGACTGATCCTTGCGTTCGGCGTCTGTTGCGATATTTCATGCCAGCATGTGGAAGCCTTGACCTCATTCAGGCTGATAATTTTTTACTAGTCGCTTAGTTGGACTCAGCCAACTATGAGCGGTTTCTTGAATCCCTGAGGCCATCAATTATCTGACTCACCGCATCTCTCGTCCAAAGCTCCGATCGATCCTGCTAAAATCTAGGAATGGCATTGTGGCAGCCAAGTGTGCTCGATCGTAGATGATCAATCCATAAATCACGCAAGGCTACGAAGGTCACCGAATGCACGTCACTTGGCCGTAGTAAAAGGCTTTTGCGGTAGTGGGGAAAATCAACATCTGGCCCGTAACGGCCTTTGCTAGAGAAGTCAGACGAATAAGGGTCCGAAGGGGTATGTGCCACATCCCGCCTGGCTACGGCCATCAGGTTCCGGGAACGTTTGGCGGATCTTCCTTGCATTACATGCAGAGTTGCCCAATGGGAGATACTTTAGCAATCACATCACATCAAGCGTGCGTCGTGCATTAGCGTGGTTTGGAGATGGACAGACGGTTGTGCATTAGCCATCCAAACTCCACCACTACGTCTACTGTTCCCAGCATCACACTAAGTCAGCTGCAATCCGCGTAGGGCGACCGCTTCAATTCAGCCAACCTACCCTACGTCCCGTCTCGATGATCTCAAGAGGCATAATCAAACCCATGCCTGATTTTCTCTATGGCAAACTCCTTCCTCACATATAGAATGGTCTCCGACCTTCTTTTTCCTAGAGACCTTTCAGAGTGCCAGGCATCCAATCTTTCCCATATCTCTACTGCTCAGTGCCCTCAGCCTTTTTCAACTACTTCATTACCGAGATTGGTTCAAAATTCTTTCGCTGAACATGACGTGAGTCTTTTTTTCGCACTGCTCTTCAAGGTCAAGGTCTTCCCTTGGCCCCAACTATTTTTCCATGTTGAGCAGTGTGCTTGGCTACTGCCGTCATTTATTGTAACTTCCTAACTTCCTTGTTGGGACCGGAAGCTAAGCAGGGATCATGGGCTCCTCATTTGTATCGTATTGACCTTTCTGCCAGCACCGCAAGTACCGGGAACGATCCCAAGGCCGCCCATGCTTCTACATCCACTCCTAGCAAAGTCGATGATTGCCATTCGCCCTCAGCTGCTGGCAGTTACCTTCCTGGCAGTGACGAGTACCGAAAGCTGATGGGCAATAACATTGCTGGCAACCCCCGAGGAGACACACCTGTGCGTCAATGGCTCAAAGAATGGGAGAAGGAATGGAAATCGCTCACTGATGAACCTAAATCATGTAGTATGTGTCGTCCATTTTGACCGATCCTTTCGTTATGAACGCTAAAAAATCCTTGCAGCCAAGCCAAAGCTTTGAGAAATCGACAACATAGGTCCCTGTTTCTTATGATGATGACCTTCCCTTCCACACACGTAGTAAATATACCTGGGTGCTCATCACCGAGAATGCCGAGTGTGGAGGCACTCAGCCAACGTTGGTAATCAGTGCTGAACTCTGTGGGAGAAAAAATCAGAAAGTAGCCGTCTTGTGTTCGGCTAGCTCTATTGCATATCACAACAACAAAATGCTCTAAAGCCAACATTCCTCATGTTTTGATTGAAATCTTCCCTCTGCCATTTCATCGTTCGGCGAAAGGCCTCGTGGACCATCATAAAATCCAAGGCTCAGAGGCATCAATACTCACTAATGGTGTCATGATTACCCATAAATCCCGCAGCTCCCTTGCGGCACCAGTACTCCGTCATATGATCAGGCTGTCAGATCAACGGATATAGCTGCCTTTGCAGCTTCTTTGAGGAATGATGAGAGCCCAAATGCTTTGAAGCGGCCGTTGAACATGCTAGACTCAGCCTTGACGGCTACCTCCGTCTTTTCTTTGATGAGAGGGACTGGTCTTGAAGCTACTGCTGTTGTATGAATTCGTCCTCTACCCCACCAAAAATGGTACTCGGGACAAGGCGTTTTCTCCACTGGAGGATTAGCGGTTTCTTAGGACGTAGCTAAGAAGGGTCTGTCCGCAGTCGTACATGCATAAGGTCCTCTTGTCTCGACACCCTCCCTCCGCTCTGCCAAAATTGCGAGACATTAAAATCGCAGTTATGAGGACCTTTGAAGCGATGCCCAAAAAGGGACTAGATGTGAGCCGGGCTAACCTTAAGCATCCTAGCTGAACGCCAATCTTTGGTCCTCGGTTATTCTCTGAGCCTGTGTGTGCAATGCGCTTGGACGAAGCAGGGGTGGGCAAGTACCTATCCAAAGTTCCCATCTGCAGC
>JAABUP010007363.1_pt1 | contig 14856 bp, 13 predicted proteins | sample 5559201 | NCBI WGS metagenome assembly JAABUP01 (sample SAMN10711887, study PRJNA513373) | rock metagenome | isolation source: Antarctica rocks | place: Antarctica | reverse complement strand
AGTAACATCAGGGAGAAGGTAAGTAAAGGCTCAAGCAGAGAGGAACGTCCCTGAGCGAGGCTGTGCCAAAGTTGAGACGGCTGATTGTATTCCTTAGTCAAGCAAATGAAACGACCAATCAAGCTTGATTGAAAGCGCGCTGTCAGGATTAAATTGCAAAGACTATACAATTCACACATCGATTTTGATTGTGGTTGTGCAGTCCTGCGCAGGTCTGAGCATACCCGAGTGACGCCTGGATCGCTGACTTGCAAGCTTGGCACAGAGTCCTCCGCTCTATTAAGAGCTTCTCCCTATAGCCTTGGTTCAAATGTCTGTCTCTCCGAGTATTAATAGTCATCTTGTCGCTGTAGATACATCGCTGCACAAAAGGATTTAAGGCCTGTTGGCCTGTGAGAGCCCCACAGCATCGAGAAACCTACACCGTCTCTGCGGCGGGTATACAGAATCATGTTTGCATGGGATCTATTGCCCTGGGGGGTGTATCAGCGCAAAAGGCTGGTCAATCAATAGAGACGCAAGCAACTGCACACAAGAATGAAGGGCAGAAAAGGACACAAAAAGGAAAATGAAGTGCTCCTAAGGCTGAATGGTCATACAAACGAGACCTCTCCCTAGTGGGGAAAATATAGGACAAATTCTAAGGTCAATATCTTTGGAATAGTTGAACGACTTGATTTGGTTCTATGGGAGACGTGTCATATTTATGCTATGTGCCAAGCATAGTAGGGCTGAGGCTGATTCCCAACGCTCCCCTATCAGCAAAAGAACTCCATATGCAGGCCTAAATGGCCTAAAACCATAGCTTCTTGATGGTGTAGCTCCTCATGGAATGGCTACCCATGGTGATACTCCCCTAGGAATCGTATTCCCAGCTAAACGTCCTGCTTTAAAGCCTCATCAAACCCGTAAAACCCCTCCGCATGAATCGCTCGTTGTGGGTGAAAATCGGGAAGAGTGCTGGTGTACGTGATGAATGTCTTCGTTTAAGACTTCTTTGACGTGCCTACGTTTCGTAGGCAAAAGGACTTGCTATAGGATAGGCGATTTGACGTAGCGTTTCGCTCGATTCGTCGTGACATATCTAGCTGCCTTGATGTGTGGTGAAAGACCTCCTTCCACCGGTTGCGCTTCCGCTCCTACTTCTCTCCCTTATTTCCTAGCTCTTATAGCCCCACTAGCATTTTGCCCGCCTCGTTTCTCTCGCCGGTGCGCTTTCGTCATCGACTGCGTTTCTGGTCATCGTGGTCGAATATCTCGTAGGAGGGAGGAATTTGCGAAGTCGCGTGCTGAGAGGAGAACCACAGCGGTATTCTCCCTCGCAAAGCCCTTCTTGGGCATGAATACGACGTGATATAGAATAATATCACGAAGGAAGCCGTCTCCGGGCGCAATAGATGCGTCAAACCCGGGCTCATAACCCTTTGGAAGAGGTTTGATAGATGGTCAATAGGAACATCATGAGGTTGACTGTTGTTGATCTATGGAGGTACGAGAGGTCAACTATGTACAGAGCGATCCCGCACCTCAGCCCTATAGGGCTGAGTGTCATCCATCAGACTGATGAGAAGTATGTTAATGTTACATTCCAACGCTCCCATTTGCTGATTAGCAGTCTGATTCTTATTAACTAATTATATACCTCGTATGTTCGTCTTATTGAGGCCTGAGGCCTAGTCGTTTAACGTTATCCTTATATTTATAAGGGCCTAAAGCCTTCGTCAGTCCATCAGCTAATATATCGTCTATTTTGACGTAGTCGATTCTTAATTTACCTATCTCAGCTACTATCTCTCTAACCACGTGGTAGTATAAATCGATATGCTTGGTACGTAGATGATTAATAGGATTTGAAGCCATTTTAATAGCGGCCTAATTATCGGTCTTAAGGGTAACGCAATCTACGTCATCGCCTTTATATCCTAGCTCTATAAGAAGAGGAGTAAGAAACTTCGATTCTTATATAGCGAGTGCTTTACCGACGTATTCAGCTTCAGCTATAGAGGAGGCGACGGTAGTTTATCGTTTAGAAGACTAGCTGATTAGTCTATTCTAGAGGAGAAAAACGTATGCTAAGGTGGAGCGCCTAGTGTTAATATAATCTCGCTATAAGGAGTTAGTATAGCCTAATAGGCCTCTATCCTTATCGTCTCGATAGTAGTAGAAGAGACCTATATCTCGTATACTAGAGAGATAGCGTATAATACGCTTAGCTACTACGTTATAAGTAGATATAGGGTTGTTATAATAGCGTGCGCATTTACTAACTGCGTAGGAGATATCTAATCGAGTTATTATTAATAGCTACTATAAGCAGCTAATTAGCTTGCGATATCCTTCTTAATTATTAGGGTTAGCGACGTAGCCGTCGTCTACTTAATGCAGATATAATCCCTGTTCCATAGGTGTACTAACTAATTTATAGTTTTCCATCCCTAGCTTACTAAGCAATTTAGTGATATAGGCCGATTAGTTAATATAGATTAATCGATTCTTTCGGTTACGTACGATTTGTATACCTAGGTAGTATAAGATTTCTCCTAGGTCTTTAATTCTGAAGCGTTTAGCTAGTTCCTTCTTTAATAGATCGATGAGTTCCTATACCGGAGTAAGGATGAAGAGGTCGTCGACGTAGATACTAATAATAGTACCGTTCTTATAAACGAAGACTAAATAGTCTTTCTAGATACGAATAAAACCTAGAGACTTAAAGAACTCTCGTAGGGTATAGTACTACTCTCGAGGTGCTTACTTAAGGCTATATAGGGCCTTTAGTAACCTATATACTAACTTAGGGTTCTTTACGTAGCTATAAGGTTATTTAATATAGACCTCTTCTCGAAGTAATAACTTAAGAAACGCGGTAATAATATCTACGTGTTCTATAAAAAGTCCGTATTTAGCTCCTAATATAAAAAGTATACGCTAGGTTATCGATTTAACGACTAAGGAGAAGGTTTTATTATAATTAACTCCTAGTATCTAATAGAAGCCCTTAACGACCCACCTAGCTTTAAATCTAGCGATAAGTCCATTTGCGTTAAGCTTTATAACTATAACCCATCGGCTAGGAAGAGCTTTCCTACTACGTAGTAACTTAACTAAATTCTAGGTTTTCTAGACGTTATGGGAATTAAGTTCTTCCTCGAAGGCCTTACGCCATTCGGTTCTATTGGGCCTATTAAGAGCCTTATCGACGGTAGTGGGTGCGTTAGGTATAGGCTAGATATCGGCCTTAACTACACGTATAGCGAATCTACGTCGGATTTTAGTAGGTTAAGATTTCTCAACATATCTAGTGGTCTTCTAGGGGTTATTAAGGGCGGCGTAGTCTCGCACGTTACCCCTAGTAATACGACGGGGAGGATTAGGAGCCTTATTAGACTTATCTCTAGTCGATTTAGTATCTATATATATATTAGTTAGTTTAGACTCACGGTCTAAGGAGGATAACTCGGTGTTATTTTTATTTAATATAACTAGGTCGGAGAAACGTTATTCCGGAAAGTTTTTTTCTTCTAGATAGTTAAAATTATCGATTTGAGAAAGATAATCAGCTTCGGAGAAACGTTCTTCCGTTGGTAATTAATTCTTATTCTCATCCTCGCCCAAATTGGTTATTTTGACTAATTCGTCAAACTGTACGTTTACTAACGTAATAATTCTTCGGCCGTTCTATAGCCTAAATTTGTTATAACCTTCGTAACTAACGAGTCTATATTTATTACTCTTATAGTCTAGCTTCCTAAGGTGAGGATCTTCGTTATAATAATATACGATATATCTAAACACCCGAAGGTGGCCTATATAGGCCTTTTTACCTATAAATATCTTATATAGTACTATAGCTCTAAGGCTCTTAGTAGGGCTAAGGTTTCTTAGATATATTACCGTTATAATAGCTTCTCCCTATATAGATAGAGGTATTTATACGTCGTATAGTATAGACTTTATTCGTTCGAATAGGGTCCGAAAGTATCTCTTAGCCACCCTATTCTAGTTTAGATTATACGGAGCTATAGGCTCCCATTAAACACCGAACTCCTCGTATAGCTTTAATATCTCATCGCTCCCATTTTCACCTACGTTATTACCCCGGAAGCGTTATACCGGTATACCGCGATTCTTTATATATATAAAGAAGGAGCGTGTTTTTATATAGGCCTCCGACTTCTTACGGAGGAGGCTGATTTCACCGAAATTAGTAGCGTTATTAAGGAGGAGGTGAATATATCGCTTCTTCCTATTAGTTAGGGTAATTTTTCCACCCCTAGCGATATTCGAATAGATTAACTCGCCAGCATTAATAGCTGGTTTATATAGGTCTACTCGCCCAGCTAATTTAGTTAGTTAACGAGTCTATTTACCTATAACACACGACTTACAGAGCTTACGAGGTAGCTCTTTATTTTATAGTAAGGTAGCCTTCTATATATCGATTCCTTCGGCCATAGAGGCCAACTTCTTAACATCCTATATATTTAGATGTCCGAGTCGTCGATACTATAGGGTCTAGGAGGCCTACTTTCCTAAGGTAGGTACTTTAAGGATAATTAGTTTATCGGATTAGTCCGATTAATCTAATTAATCTAATTAATCGGATTGTACTAATTAATCGGACCAAGAGTGTGATTCGTCGGATTTATTAGATTTGTTGGATATATCTATGCTGCGCAATGGGTCGGGTTGGGTAGGTTTTAGCCATTTTATCACCCGACCCAATTTGGGGTGGGTAACCTATATCTTAGCCCTAGGTGGGTCGGGTTATACTACGGGTTACCTATGGGTGAACCTATATTAACCCGAGTCTTCGTAGCCAATTAATATATATAGGGTAGATATTATAATAATTATTATAATAATTATCTTATTAACTACCTCGTTAATTAACTACCTTATAAACTACCCTATTAACCACCTTATTAACTACCTTATTAATTAAACACCTCACGAACTACCCCATTAACCACCTCATCAACCACCACCTCATTAATTAAACACCTCGTTAACCACCTCGTCAACCACCTCATTAATCAAACACCTCGTCAACCACCTCGTTAACTACCTCGTTAATTAACCACCTCTCGTCAACTACCTTATTAACTACCTCGTTAACCACATTATAAACCACCTCATCATCCACCTTATAAACCACCCTATTAACCACCTCATTAACCACCTTATTAATTAAACATCTCATCAACCACCTCTTAGTTAATGGGGTGGTTCATGAGGTGTTTGGTTAATGGGGTGGTTCATAAGGTGTTTGATTAATAAGGTAGTTAATAAGGTAATTAATGGGGTAGTTTATAAGGTAGTTAATTAACGAGGTAGTTAATGAGATAGTTATTACAATAATTATTATAATATCTGAACTACCCTATTAACCACCTTATTAACCACCTCATTAATTAAATACCTCGTTAACCACCTCATTAGTTAAACACCTTATAAACCACCCCATTAACTACCTTATTAATTAAACACCGCGTTAACCACCTTATGAACTACCCTATTAACTACCTTATCAACTACCTCTTAGTTGATAGGGTAGTTCATGAGGTGGTTGATGGGGTGGTTTATAAGGTGTTTAATTAATGAGGTGGTTAACGAGGTGTTTAATTAATGAGGTGGTTAATAAGGTGGTTAATGGGGTGATTTATAAGGTAGTTAATAGGGTGGTTCAGATATTGTAATAATTATTGTAATAACTATCTTATTAACTACCTCGTTAATTAACTACCTTATAAACCACCCTATTAACCACCTTATAAACCACCCCATTAACCACCCTATTAACCACCTTATTAACCACCCTATTAATTACCTTATTAACTACCTTATTAATTAAGTACCTTATAAACTACCCTATTAACCACCTTATAAACCACCCTATTAACCACCTTATCAACCACCTCTTAGTTAATGGGGTGGTTCATGAGGTGGTTAATGGGGTGGTTTATAAGGTGTTTAATTAATGAGGTGGTTAATAGGGTAGTTTATAAGATAATTAATTAATGAGGTAGTTAACGAGGTGTTTAATTAATAAGGTGGTTAATGAGGTAGTTAATAGGGTGGTTTAGATATTGTAATAATTATTGTAATAACTATCTTATTAACCACCTCGTTAATTAACTACCTTATAAACTACTCTATTAACCACCCTATTAACTACCTTATTAACTACCCTATTAATTACCTTATTAACTACCTCATTAATTAAACACCTTATGAACCACCCTATTAACCACCTCATCAACCACCTCATTAATTAAACACCTCGTCAACCACCTTATTAATTACTAGAAGGTCGCCATCTCGTACCGAGATTTGTTATTAAATCTTATTAATTATCTCATAAACTAACCTATTAATTAACACCTCATTAACCACCTTATCAACCGCCTCATTAATCAACGAATCAACCACCTCATCAACCACCTTATGAACCACCTCATCAACCACCTCATTAATCAACCAATCAACCAATCAACCACCTCATCAACCACCCTATCAACCACCTCATCAACCACCTCATCAATCAACCAAACCACCACCTCATTAACCACCTCGTCAACCACCTCATGAACCACCTCGTCAATCAACCAAACCACCACCTCATTAACCACCTCGTCAACCACCTCATGAACCACCTCGTCAATCAACCAAACCACCACCTCATTAACCACCTCGTCAACCACCTCGTCAATCAACCAATCCACCAATCAACCACCTCATAAACCACCTCATGAACCACCTCATGAACCACCTTATGAACCACCTCATGAATCAACCAATCAACCACCTCATGAACCACCTCATCAACCACCTCATCCACCAATCCATCAATCCATCCTAATTGCGCAAATCAGTACGTTGTGCGTAATGTGTAGGTGTAGAGTCAATGAACTACCTCATCAACCATTAATCCATTAATTCATCAACTTAATTAATTGCGCAAATAATCAATTGCGTAAATAGGTACGTAGTGCGTAAGGTATAGGTACAGAGTAGGTATAGGTAAATAGAGAAGCTACAGGGAGGTGCAGAGATTTTTGATATTCCTAGGGTCACGTGAGGTAACCTCTTGGCGACAAATCATAGCCAATGAATTAACCTCTTGGCGACAAATCATAGCCAATGAATCAACCTCTTGGCGAAAAATCATAGCCAATGAATTAACCTCTTGGCGAAAAATCATAGCCAATGGATAAGGCCTTCAGGGTCCGATTGATATTCCAATTGTAGATTGTAGATAAACACCTTATGAACCACCCTATTAACCACCTCATCAACCACCTCTTAGTTGATGGGGTGGTTCATGAGGTGGTTGATGGGGTGGAATATGAGGTGTTTAATTAATAAGGTAGTTAACGAGGTGGTTGACGAGGTGTTTAATTAATGAGGTGGTTGACGAGGTGGTTAACGAGGTGTTTAATTAATAAGGTGGTTAACGAGGTGGTTAACGAGGTGTTTAATTAATGAGGTGGTTAACGAGGTAGTTAACGAGGTGTTTAATTAATGAGGTAGTTAATAAGGTAGTTAATAGGGTGGTTTATAAGGTAGTTTATAAGGTAGTTAATAAGATAGTTATTACAATAATTATTACAATATCTGAACCACCCCATTAACCACCTCATTAATTAAACACCGCGTTAACTACCTCGTTATTTAACTACCTTATAAACCACCCCATTAACCACCTTATTAATTAACTAATTAACTACCTTATTAACTACCTTATTAATCCACCGGGGTAGTTCATGAGGTAGTTAATAGGGTGGTTTATAAGGTGTTTAATTAATGAGGTAGTTAACGAGGTAGTTAACGAGGTGTTTAATTAATAAGGTAGTTGACGAGGTGGTTAACGAGGTGTTTAATTAATAAGGTAGTTAACGAGGTAGTTGACGAGGTATTTAATTAATAAGGTGGTTAACGAGGTAGTTAACGAGGTGTTTAATTAATAAGGTAGTTAATAAGGTAGTTAATAGGGTAGTTTATAAGGTAGTTTATAAGGTGGTTAATAAGATAGTTTATAAGGTATTAATTAGTAGATTAGTTAATTAACGAGGTAGTTTATAAGGTGGTTAACGAGGTGGTTTATAAGGTAGTTAATAGGGTAGTTTATAAGGTAGTTAATAAGGTAGTTAATAGAGTAGTTAATAGGGTAGTTTATAAGGTGGTTAATAAGGTAGTTTATAAGGTAGTTTATAAGGTAGTTAATTAACGAGGTAGTTAACGCGGTATTTAATTAATAAGGTAGTTAATGGGGCGGTTCAGATATTATAATAATTATTATAATAACCATCTTATTAACTACCTTATAAACCACCCCATTAACCACCCTATTAACCACCTCATTAATTAAACACCTCGTTAACTACCTCGTTAATTAACCACCTTATTAACTACCTTATTAACCACCTCGTTAACTACCTTATAAACCACCTCGTTAACTACCTTATTAACCACCTTATTAATTAAACACCTCGTTAACTACCTCGTTAATTAACTACCTTATTAACTACCTTATTAACCACCTTATTAACTACCTTATTAATCTACTACTCTATTAATTAACACCTTATAAACCACCTTATAAACCATTAAACTATTAAACCATTAAACTATTAAACCATTAAACCATTAAACTATTAATCCATTAATCTATTAATCTATTAATCTATTAATCTATTAATCTATTAATCTATTAATCTATTAATCTATTAATCTATTAATCTATTAATCTATTAATCCATTAATCTATTAATCTATTAATCTATTAACCTAACTAAATATGGGTTAGCCTATAGGTAACCCCTTTTTGGGTGGGTTAGGTCGGGGTTTCATCTGATTTTAATAACCCGACCCTAACCCGGCCCTAAGTGCTATTTTGACCTAACCCACCCTACCCCAAATTGGGTTACCCGGCCCCATTGCGCAGTATAGATATATCTAACTAATAGCCGGTTTCACGGCGTGTTCCAGTCATTACCACCTTCCTAGTTTAATGACTAACGATAAGTTTCCCTCGCCTGTTAGAGCGAAATGGATACCCCTTCTAGTCTAGCGTACTAAGTGATAGGAGGTTGTATACTAAATCGGGTATATACTAGGTGTTTTCAAGACCTATAGTGTGTTCTTCTCTATTGATGAGGATATTAAGTTCGATAGTACTAATCCTATGAACTTTAACTAGTGTATCGTTAGTAACGACAACGTTCTTATTAGTTAATAGTCGATAAGTCTCGAAGAGAGACCTGTCGTAAGTAATATAGATATCTACTATAGAGTCTATCTACTAATTATTATCCTTCGGCTTCTTAGTATAGGCCTTCTTAGCGATTTATTTTCTCGTAGATAATAATAGCTAGATTTACTTAGTTTTAAACATATAGACGACCTTATAGGCTTTCGACTCTTTACTCCTATTAGTTATATTAGTCTTTCGTGTTTTCTTCTTATTCTTAGGGAGAAGGTGCTCCTTATCTATAGGGTACGTCCACTAATTAGGACGCTTATCCTTATTAAGGATAAAGTAATCCTTCTTCTTATAGCCTAGTATTTCACAGTTATCACAGTATAGGTTAGATTTACCGGTGGTGTTTCTTCTACTACGGCCTCTAAAACGGCTACTACGGCCACGTTTGCTACGACCTCGATTGTTATCGAGCTTCTTCGCTATATAAGCGTTTTTTATTGTTTCTTCCTAGGTGTGCCTCTCCGGTTCCTAGAGTTCGAACAGCATATCCTCTATTATAAGTTCTATTTTATTTTATTTAGCCGTATATAGGAGGGTTATTACTAGTAGTCTAAGGTTCTTATTAAGACTAGATTAGAAAATACTAGCTAGTATCTAGTCGGGTATAGTTAGCCCTATATCGATAAGTTTCTTCTCGTTAAGTCTAATATACTAGGCGTAATTATCTAGAGACTCGAATTATTTCTAAGTCGACCTAGTAATATTTACTAGGTAGTTATTTACTAAGTTTTTATCCTTTAAACTATAATAGTTTCGGAGTATTATAGCTATTCTAGTAGCGTTTATAACTCTAGTTATATAGACCTTAGGTTTCGAATCAAGTGATAGCAAGATAAGAGCATAAGTAAGTAGGTATTTATCATCGAACTCCTCTTAGTCTTTCTCCTATAACGCTTTATCACGTCGGTATGCTTCTTAAGTAGCGGTTAAAGTGTCATTTCCAGGTCGTGTAGGCTTTATTGGTTGTTTCTTGACTCCAACAACCCACTTCTATAACCCATCAACAATGAGGCATTGTTTAATGTCCTCGCTCCATAAGTCAAAATTGGAAGCTCCTTTCAACTTAGGAAACTCCCTATGACCTTTCCCCATGATGGGTAACCACAGACGGTCTGTTGTTGTGGTGTGGAGGTGTATCGATAATTTTTATCGATTTGTGGGATTTTGGATTTTTGGTGTTAATGAACAGTATCGAATTTTTTTTCGACTCGCAATTAGCGACAACGGGGTCTAATCCTGATGATTAGACTCAATGGGCGTCATAGCCCGGGCTCATAACCCTTTGGAATAGTTGAACGACTTGATTTGGTTCTATGGGAGACGTGTCATATTTATGCTATGTGCCAAGCATAGTAGGGCTGAGGCTGATTCCCAACGAATATCTAATCATTGCACCTTGATGCGTTTGCAATCTACCAGTCTTTGCCTTTACCCAAGAAAGTCATCGCGGCAGCCGATATCGCATCTATACCGATGGTCAACGTGGGCTGGTTGCTACTTTAAAGAACGGCGAATGGTTTCCCGGAATCTGCTCCCCAGCTTTTTTCATTTTATCAAAATTTTTTAGATCAGTACCTCCTCAGAACCAGAATGCATACGGCCTTCCCACGGCAGTGGCCAGGTTGGAAAAGTCCTCGCTGGCATTATTCGGTGGGAATTCAGGGTCAAAATCGTCACCAAACAGTGCTCCAAAGCTTTTCTTAAGCTTCTCGGTCGTGTCGTTATCATTGACTGTAAGCGGGTACTGTGAGATGGGCTCAAAAGTGGCCTCTTTTTGCGCGCCACTGGCTTCGCATTCAGCTTTGACAATACGTCTGACGGCAGCGAGCACCTTTTCTCTCGTTTCGCTTTAGCTTATCCTTATATTGATCTTGATCTCAGCTTGGTCTGGTATCACGTTCTCCGTTACACCGGCGTGGATGGAGCCGACAGTCACGACAGCGAATTCATTATTTAAGCTTACTTCGCGACCGAGAATTGTCTAGAGTCTCATTATGGTACTCGATGCCATTACGATAGGATCGATCGAAAACTCAGGCGCTGATCCGTGTCCACCTCGACCGTGAAACGTGATTATAAACGAGTCTGAGGCGGAGAGGATCTGTCCGCAACGTGTGCCCACTGATCCGGCCCGGTAGGCTGAAACATGCTGTCCAAGCACGACATCAGGCACTGGGATCTTATCATACAATCCATCCCGGATCATCGCGTTAGAGCCACTGCCTTTCTCCTCTGCAGGCTGAAAGATCAAAATGAGCGAACCAGACCAGGACGGCAGATTGGAGGCAAAGAGGTCAGCTGCGGCAAGAAGAGCGACAACATGTATGTCGTGGCCACAAGCATGCATCACTGGCTGTTCAAGGCCGTCTCGGTCCTGCTGGCGGACCTTGCTCGCAAAGGGAAGGTTGGTCTGCTCGAGTATTGGGAGAGCATCCATGTCCGCTCGAAGCATGACGGTTGGTCCACGGCCATTGTCGCGAACAGCAGCGAGCCCATGGCCTCCTATATTTTCATAGACTTGATAACTTTGCAATTCGCGAAGCCGCTTAGCAACTAGAGCTGCTGTCTTAGTTTCACGATCAGAGAGCTCGGGATGAGCATGGATATGCTCCCGAAGCTTTTCGTAACGAGTGAGATCTTTAGGTTTCTTGATCGTCGAGAAAGCGACGGAGTGATCTAATGAAGCCTTGCTGTGCTGCAAGGGCTCTGTCCTGCATTGTGGGCTAAATTTTCGCTCTGACTTCAAACCGAGACACGACACTGATCAAACAACCAATCAGGACTTTCTAAGATTTGCTCACCCTCTACCTATCCAAGTACAGAAAGACAGACTCTCCACTTTCTCGACACTTCCATTGTTCAAGACGCGAGAAGATTGAACGTCTCGTTCGGTCATGGATGAGGTAAGAATCCACTTTTCCCAGATAGGCTAAGCGTGAACAGATAGAAGAGCACACTGGCCAATCGAACACCCGAATGCCCTTAATCATCTGTCATCATTACTTCAGCCTCTACTTACCGTCAAGCGCAGATGCCACTTACCGTTCTGCTAGCATTCTGAAAAGCCCGTGCTTGGCCACTAAGGTAAGTAGGTATCTGCGTCGCTTCATCCTACTCTTGAATGCCAGCAATCATGTGACCTAGCAGTCACGTGATCATTCAAGTTTCAATGAAGTCACGTGATAGACTCCTGGCATCTTATCTTAGCCGATATCATAACTCGTCAACCGATAAGGTTGTTGAACGGTGGGCTTGGCTGCGAAGCATCCGCTCCAGCGGAGAGGCGCAGCTAGGATCCTTCTGTATTGATTTCAAGTCGATCCTTCGGAGAATGCAAGACTTAGTTCTCCAACGGATTTTGACTTCTCTATGTCACGCTGGCCGTGACTCAAGCTCATTAAACAGAGCCAGTCCCCCTCTTTGAAGGCGTTGGAACCTGACGATGCTTCTCATTAGTCTGATGGATGATATGGATGAGATTGCACTCAGCCCTATAGGGCTACTAGCGTGATTGCGGAGTACATAGTTGCTTCTCCTATTTTCATAGACCATCAACAGTCACCCTCATGATGTTCCTATTGACCATCCATTGAACTTATTCCAAAGGAAGGATCAGTTGAACTTCTAAGCGCCACCATTACAATTCAATGCAATGGGGTAACAAGCTTAGGCAGTTATCAGGATAAAGATAGACCTCGCGGCGAGCGTATTAGAGAGGTTTAGTATACTTTTTCAACGCACTTTTTCAACGCACAATTTACCCTTGGTCAGCCCTACACAGCCCTACACTATACCCGATTAGGTAATATATCGCCCCGTAACTATAATTACCTATTTCGTTAAATCTATATACTTTTCTTCTTACTATCGTCTTAATACTCTACCCTCGCTAGTTATAGCTATATAAATAGATAGGGATATAATTATAATTACTCTTACGCTCTTATTACTCTAAAGTTAGACTTTTATAGCCTCTATACCTCGCTATCTATACGTCGCTACTATCGAGTATAAGAGCTTCGATTTTAACCTCGATTAGTAGCTACCTAAACGTCTCCGTAAGACTATAAGGTTTACTAGAGATAAGATACGCTTATTAATTAGGTACTTCGACCTCGAAAGCATCGAGTATCGGAACCGTATTCGGCCTATACCGGAATTCGTAATATATCTCCTCCTATATAAGCTCTCCTATCTACGGTAACTTTATAAGTTATAGTAAACCTTCGGCCGGAGTAGTATATATCTATTAATTATACTAAACGACGTACTTAAGTACCTACGAAAACGCTATACTACTATCCTATAATAGTATCCTACGCTAATGTATAACCGGGTAAGGAGATATACGCGAGTAGTTAAGAGCCTTAGGAATACACCTAGAAGGAGTGCGATATAGGGGTTTATTAACGGTATATTTAGGAGGCTCGCGAGGCTAAAAAAGAGATAGTATTTCTAGTACTCCGCGTATAAGAAATCTTATAGAATAGGTTAGCTAGTAATTACCTACCCTAACGGTTTAATTAGTGCGTTAGGAGGCCTATACGAGGGAAAGATAAATAATATCGTTATACTATAATAATCCGGCTTTCTAGATAGGCTCCGAGGACTATTCTATAGAAAGAAATAATACGACCTATTCGGCGATAAAGCATTTATCTACTAAGACTTTATTATATATCCCTATCGAGGATTAACGTCGAAGCGATAACACCTTTTTAATATATTAATAGCTAAAGCCCGTATAGCTATTAAATATAGCTTTAGTTTAACGTAAAAGCTATAGATATCGAACGCTTTTAAATATTAGTTAAAACTCGGCCTATAGCCCGTAGGAGACCTATATCTCGTCGCCGTCCTATTAATTAATTACTATACCTATTTACGTAGGAATTAAGTAGGAACCTAGTTTAGAATACGGCCGCTAACGCTCTACTAACATTTAAGTACTATTAACGTTTAAGGCCTATATCGCCGTCTCTAAGACCTTAGGCTCTAAAAATACCTTAACTATAGCGATAGGGCTAAGGCCGGAATAACCCCTTAGCCGAAACCTAGTCGATTAAGTATATCTCTAGAAAAAAACTATTTTAGCGTAGCCTAATTAGGCCTAGCCTATTACTCTAGGTAGTCTAGGTATAAAATAATCTTCCTCTATTATCTCTCTATCCTTCCTATATACTATCTTCCTAATTACCGACTACGGCTACCCTCCCCCCCTCTCCCCGGCCTCCGCCCTACCCCTACGGGATTACTAATTACCGACCTAACGGCTACCCCTCCCCCCCTTCTCTTATCACATCTTCTAACGGTTCCTACTAGATATCGAAAAGAACCTCCCTCCTCTCCTCTTTTCTTATATACTACTAGACTATATACTTCGTAGGTCGGTAATTAGTAACCCCGTAGGGGGTAGGGCGGAGGCCGGGGGGGGGGGGGAGAGGGTAGCCGTAGGCCGGTAATTAGTAAGATAGTATATAGGAAGGATAGAGAGATAATAGAGGAAGGTTATTTTATACCTAGAGTACCTAGAGTAATAGGCTAGGCCTAATTAGGCTACGCTAAAATAGTTTTTTTCTAGAGATATACTTAAT
>JAABUP010007361.1_pt1 | contig 14857 bp, 13 predicted proteins | sample 5559201 | NCBI WGS metagenome assembly JAABUP01 (sample SAMN10711887, study PRJNA513373) | rock metagenome | isolation source: Antarctica rocks | place: Antarctica | reverse complement strand
CGAGCAGATCGCGGCGCGGCTGGGGGTGAGCGCGGCGCGGGTCAGCCGCAACCACCGGATCTTCTCCCACGACCACCTCGCGCCGGCCGTGGTGGCGGGGCAGCTCACCAAGAGCCAGGCGCAGGAATTGCTGACCGCGCCGCACGACCTGCAGGCCGCGCTGGTCGAGCTGGTGGTCGGGACGCAGGGGCGGGGACAGGCGATCCCGCAGACGGAGCTGCGGCTCGTCGTCCGCGAGATCAATGCGGCGCTCGATGCGGGGGAAGAGCCGAAGAATGTTATGGAAAGCATTGCGTTGCGCAATGCTTTTCATAACGGCGGGACATTGGTGGCGGCGCACGTCCGGCGCGCCCCGGCCGATCGTGCGGCCGACGAACTGGCCGCGAAGCTCGACCTGTTCCTGCGCGGGTTCCGCGCCGATCAGGTCGATCCGGGGCGGCTGGGGCAACTCGACGCGCTCATCGACGCCTACCGAGGCTGGCGCGGGCAGGGCGAGGAGCAGATCGGGCCACGCCGGGCGGGGGCACGCCAGCGCAAGGGGCACACCGTCGGCGACGAACGGCGCGGGGAACGGTAGCGGATGGGGCGAAGGCGTGGCGCGCGGCGCGGGTATGGCGGGGGTGTGACGGATGGCGGATGGGGAGCGGCGGCGCGGCGCGCGGGCTGCGGTCGAGGCGGCGGTCGCTGGCGCGCTCCCGCCTGACTATACGGCCTTCCTGACGCGGCTGAAGGAGCAAATCCGCGGCGCGCAGGTCGGGGCGATGCTGGCCGCCAACCGCGAACTGATCCTGCTCTACTGGCGGATCGGCGAGGCGATCGTCGGGCAGCAGGAGCGCGCCGCCTGGGGCGACGCGGTCCTCGAGCGCCTCAGCGCCGACCTGCGCAACGCCTTCCCCGGCGCGGGCGGCCTCTCGCGCCGCAACCTCTACCGCATGCGCGCCTTCTACCGCGCCTACCGCGACCGCCCCGACTTTGTGCCACAGGTCGTGGCACAATTGCCGTGGGGGCACAATATCGCCCTGCTCGAGAAGCTGCAGGACCCCGCGACGCGGGAGTGGTACGCCCGCGCCGCGATCGCGCACGGCTGGAGCCGGGCGATCCTCGAGGCCCAGATCGAGACCCGGCTGGACTTGCGGCAGGGCCAGGCCACGACGAACTTCGCGCGGACCCTGCCCGCGCCGCAATCGGACCTGGCCCGGCAAGCGCTGAAGGATCCCTACACCTTCGACTTCCTCACCCTGGGGCCGGACGCCCGCGAGCGGGACCTGGAGCGCGGGCTGCTGACCCACCTGCGCGCCTTCATGCTCGAACTCGGTGTCGGCTTCGCCTTCCTCGGGAGCCAGTACCACCTCGAGGTCGGCGGCGAGGACTTCTACCTCGACCTCCTCTTCTATCACGTCCGCCTGCGCTGCTACGTGGTCATCGATCTCAAGCTCACCGCCTTCAAGCCGGAATACGCCGGGAAGCTGAACTTCTACCTCTCCGCCGTCGACGACCTGCTGCGCCACCCCGATGATGGCCCGACGATCGGCATCCTGCTCTGTCGGGGCCAGAACCGCGTGCTGGTGGAGTACGCGCTCCGGGATATCGCCAAGCCCCTGGGCGTCGCCGGGTTCACCCTCGCCCCCGCACTCCCCGCGCGGCTCGCCGAGAATTTCCCGACCCCGGAACAACTCGAGGCCGAGCTGGCCGGGACCGCACCGCGCGCGTCGGAAGATCGCGACGACACCTGATGCCGCAGGGTGTCTCGGGAGCGCTCCCGTGCACCTCCTCCGCGACCGCACCTTTCGCTGCCGTACCTGTCCCCTGGACGTTCAACAAGCATACCGGCACGCTGTTCAACCACCGGCAGGCGTTCCCCGGTAATGTGCTGCGCGTGATCCCCTGGCCCTTGCGTTACCGGCGCAGCCTGCGGGACAGCGTCGGGATTGTCCTGGCGCGGGGCGTCATAGGCTGCGTGGTGCGACGTCCGTGAAGGGTAACTGGGCGCACCCCCCCGACCACTGCGCTCTTGAGCGTGCGACGTGGTCGCCTCACGGCCGCGGTCGGGGCCCCGCCGTGGCGTACCGGCGGGCGCGCTAACCCCGCCCGCCCGCCCATTCCCCGGCAGCGGCGAGGACCGCCGCGGCGGGGAAGCCCGGCTCCTCCTTGGTGGTCATCTCCAGCACGACCGGGTGCCCCGCGCGCGTCGCCGCGATCCCGCGCCCGATCGCCGCCGCCACGTCGGCGGGATCCTCGACCCGCTCGCTGTACGCGCCGAGTTCCGCCGCCACCCCGGCGTAGTGTCCCGAGAGCCGATTGGAGCCGAAGCGCGCAGCCCTCGCCACGACCCCTCCGACACATCTTTGCACTTGCCATTGGCAGGGGCCGGGTCTCGTTTTAGGAATACAGGTTACTCGTTGACCAACCATGTGCCGATTACTTGCGCCATCCCAATCGGCTGTTCCTCAAACCCGAGCGTCGCGTAAAAGGCTGCCATATCGTCGGTGAACAAATACACATGCTGTCCCTGAAGGTGCTGGAGGAGGTGCTGCATCATCGCGCGGGCAATGCCGTGCCGCCGATACCGGCTCATCGTCCACACATCGACGACATACGCGTTACACACGCCATCTGACAAGACACGGGCCGTCCCGACAATGCTGTCCTCGATATACGCGATACAGGTGGCGTAGCTCTGTTCAAACGATTGCTGATATTGCGCCACGCTGCGCCCATTATCGAACGCGTCTGCCTGCAAGGTTGCTTTCATCGCCGCCCAATCAACGTCACGAAGATCAGCTTTGTACGTTACAGGGTGCATCGTGGTAGCGCTCCTATCCGGTAAACACGCGCTCGCCTTCCCAGCCTGCCGTCATCATAGAGCCCTGCCAGGGACGAGTGCAAAGATGTGTCGGAGGGGTCGTGGCGAGGGCTGGCATTATCCGGTCGCAGCGCCATGATCGACGCCGGGGCAGCAGCGGTTCTTGCCAGGCCAGGTGCAAACATGTGTACCGGATCATGGGTCTTGCCGACATTCGATGATCCAGATTCGGCTTTTCCTGGGCGGTAGCGCGCGTTTCTAGCCGTTGGGGACGACCTAGCGACAGCGCGCACCCGACGCGGTCGATCCGCCTGCGCCAATGCACAAAATGAGCGGAAGGTGATCATCGAATGTCGGCAAGACCCCGGATCATGTGGCGAGGTCTGAAGCGCGCGCTCGCGGCGGGCATGTGGTGATCGTAGCCGCCCATCCGCGAGTTGTTCAGCAGGATCGTCATGATCGGCAGGCGCTCGCGCACCGCCGTCTCGACCTCCGTTTGCACGAGGGCACCGCGGATGGGGTGCCCGCTACCGGAACAGCACAATAATGCCCTGGTGGAGGGCCGTATCCCCGCATCTCCTGCCTTGCCAAGAGATCATATTCGCGTCGCCATCGTCCGGCACTTTGCCTCCTGGCGGGCGATCACCGGCACCCGGGCGCTGGCCTGAGCGGTGCGTCCCCCGTACCTCACCACCAAGCGTCGGTGAGTCGCCCGCCCCATGTCGGCAAACAGCGCACGCACCGCGCGGTTCCCTACGGCTCGACGCCCGCGCCGACCAGCCCCTCCCACCAGCCGTCGTCGGCCGCCTGATCGGCCCCCTCGCCGCCCCGCTCGCGCCCCCAGGCGTAGCGCGTCGTCCTGTCGAGCAGGCCGCCGAGCGCGGTGTAGCGCGGCGCCCGCCGCCAGTCCCGCACCGCCATCGACAGCGCCCGCTGTTGCCCGACGATCACGACCAACTGCCGGGCGCGGGTGAACGCGGTGTACAGCAGCGTCCGCCCGAGCAGCGCGGCGTGCGCGGTCACCAGCGGGATCACCACCGCCGGGAACTCCGCCCCCTGCGCCTTGTGGATCGAGATCGCGTAGGCGTGGGTCAGCGCGTAGAGGCTGGCGAACGGGTACCGGATGAGGCGGCCGTCGTCCAGCGCGATACCCACCTCCTGCTCGGCCTGGTCGATGTCCGCGACCGTGCCGAGGTCGCCGTTGAAGACCTCCAGGGTGTAGTCGTTCTTCAGCTGCAGCACGCGGTCGCCCGGGCGGTAGACCCGCCCCCCGCCCCGCGCCTCGGGCAGCCCCTCCCGCGCCGGGTTCAGCCGCTCCTGCAGCAGCGTGTTGAGCGCCCCGACCCCGGCGTCGCCCCGGTGCATCGGGGCCAGCACCTGGATGTCGCCCGCGGCGAGGCCGTAGCGCGCGGGCAGCCGCCGGGCGACGACCTCGACCGCGGTCGCCGCCGCCGCCTGCGGGTCCTCCGCCGCGAGGAAGAAGCAATCCCGGATGTCGCCGCCGAAGCGGGGTAGCTGCCCGGCGTTGATCCGCGCGGCGTTGGCGGCGATCCCCGAGCCCGCACCCTGGCGGAAGATGCGCGTGAGCCGCGTGGCCGGGAAGCGTCCGGCGCGCAAGAGGTCGGCCAGCACGTCCCCCGCCCCGACGCTCGGCAGCTGGTCCGGGTCGCCGACGAGCAGGAGGTGGCAGCCCGCGCCGACCGCCTTGGCGAGCTGGTTGGCGAGGAGGGCGTCGAGCATCGAGACCTCGTCCACCACCACCAGGTCGGCATCGAGGGGATTGTCCGCGCCGCGCCCGGCCTTGCCGCCCGGGCGCAACTCCAGGGTGCGGTGGAGGGTCCCCGCGTCGAGCCCGGTCGCCTCCTGCATCCGCTTGGCCGCGCGGCCGGTCGGCGCGGCGAGGAGCGGGCGCAATCGCTTCGCCCGGGCGAGGGTCAGCAGCGCGCGCAGGGTGTGCGTCTTCCCCGTCCCCGGCCCGCCGGTCAGGATGCTGACGGGCGACGTCAGCGCCATCCGCACCCCGGCCTCCTGCTCCGGGGCGAGGGTCAGCCCGTGTTTCGCCGCCAGCCAGCCGAAGGCGGCGGCCCAGTCGGCGTCGGCGAAGACCCGTGCCACGCGCGCGTCGGCCCCGGCCTCCGCCAGCCCGACCAGCCGCGAGGCGAGGCCGGACTCGGCGCGGGCGAACGGGGCCAGCGCGAGCAGGCGGAGGGCGGTGTCCGCCCGCTGCGCCGCCACGAGGTCGCCCGTCGCGAGCAGCGCCCCGACCGCGTCCCCGAGCCGCCCGACTTCCACACCCAGCAGCTCGGCGGCCGTCTCGAGGAGTTCGCGCTCGGGGAGCAGCGTGTGGCCGTCGTCCCCCGCCGCGCCCAGCGCGTGCAGCACCCCCGCCTGGAGGCGCGCGGGGGCGTCGGGGGCGATGCCGACGGCCTGCGCGATCGTGTCGGCGGTCTTGAAGCCGATCCCCCAGACCTCGCGGGCGAGGCGGTACGGCTCCTGGCTGACCACGCGCCCGCTGTCGTCCCCGAAGCGCTTGTAGATCCGCACGGCGAGCGAGGTGGAGACGCCGTACCCCTGCAAGGCGGCCATCACCTCGCGGATATGCCGCTGCTCCTCCCAGGTCGCGGCGATGCGCGTGGCGCGGACCTTCCCGATCCCCGCGACCTCGGTCAGGCGGTCCGGGCTAGCGTCGATGACGTCGAAGGTCCCCGCCCCGAACGCGTCGACGATCCGCCCGGCCATCACGGGGCCGACGCCCTTGACCAGCCCGCTGCCGAGGTAGCGGCGCATGCCCTGGGTGGTCGCGGGGAGGCTCGTGCGGTAGTCGAGCACCTGGAACTGCCAGCCGTGCTTCGCGTCGTTCTTCCACCACCCCTGCGCGACGATGGCCTCCCCGGGCGTCAGGTCGGCGAGGGTGCCGACGATGGTGACCAGGCGATCGTCGGCCTGCGCGGCGCGCGCCTCGTCCTGGGGGCGCTCCGGCGCGAGCCGGGCGACGGTGTAGCCGTTCTCGGGATTTTGGTAGGTCAGCCGCTCGACCACCCCGCGCAGTTCCTTGCGCGGCGGCGGCTCCTCGGGCTGGCGGCGGATCGGCGGACGAACCATCCTCGAACTCCCGGCTACGCCGACGATGCCACCGCGCGGCTCGTGCACGCGGTAGCAGGGCGGCCGATCCTGGCTGGACCCGTATCCGACGGCGGGTGGTGTTCCCGGCCATGGTGCGCGGTCGCGTGGTGCCGGCCCCCGGGACAGGTGGCGCGTGGTCGGGGCCGTGCCCACGACGCGTCCTGCGGAGAGCGCCTGGGGACGTAGGCACTCGACGACACCAGCGCCGCCCGCACCGGTCGCCAGGCGACGGGCCCGTCGACCGGGGTTGCCGCAGCCCGACCGCGGGTGCCCGGCGCGCAGCTCACGCGGGGACGAGGTCGGTGCTCAGGTATTTGAGCCCGCTGTCGCAGGCGATCGTGACGACAAGACTTCCCGGCGCGACCACCCGCGCCAGCCGGAGCGCGGCCGCGACGTTCGCCCCGGTGCTGAACCCGGCGAAGATCCCCTCGCGCGTCGCCAGCAGGCGGGCGGTCGCGGTCGCCTCGTCGTCGCCGATCGCCAGCGTGCCGTCGCACAACGCCGCATCCCACCGCGGCGGCACGGCGGCGTAGCCCGCCCCCTGGAGCTTGTGGCGCGGGTCGGCGATCGGCAGGCCGGCGAGCGGCCGCGCCCCCGCCGGCTCGACCGCGAGGCAGCGGATCGCGGGGTCGTGCCCCTTGAGGGCACGGGCCACGCCGAGGAAGGTGCCGCCCGTGCCGACGATGGCGCAGAAGTGGGTCACCGCCCCGCCGCTCTGCGCCCAGAGCTCCGGGCCGGTGGTCAGCTCGTGTGCGCGTGCATTGGCGGGGTTCGTGAACTGGTCGGGACGGAAGGCCCCGAGGTCGCGCGCCAGCGCGACCGTGCGTGCCTCGACCAGCGCGAGATCGTCGCCCGAGACCTGCCCGGCGACACCGCCCGGGGCCTGCGGGACGAGCTCGACCTCGGCACCGAGCGCGCGGAGCATCTGCACCCGCTCGCGGCTGTTGCCGACGCTCATCACCGCGACGAAGCGGTAGCCCAGCACGGCGCAGACGATCGCGAGCCCCGCGCCCATGTTGCCGCTCGTCAGCTCGACCACGACCCCTCCCGGGCGGAGGCGACCGTCCGCCTCCGCCTCCGCGATGCAGCGCCGCGCCGCGCGGTCCTTGATCGAGGCGCCGGGGTTGACCAGCTCGAGCTTGAGGGCCACCCGCCCCGGCAACCCCGCGGCGAGGCGGTCCAGGGCCACCAGCGGGGTGCCGCCGATGGTGTCGAGCACGCTCGCGGCGATGCCTTGCATGATCCCCCTCCTCGCTGTGGCGGCGCGCCGCGCGCCGCCGTATCCGTGCAGGGCCGTGCCCGACGCGATGCTAGCACACGCGGTGCGGCCCGGATACGCCAGGCCAGCACGCACGTCCGCTGGAGGCGGGCAGGCCCGCGCATGGCGATGGCCGCGCGGATTGACAGATGGCCTCCCACGCGCCAGGATACGCGCGTAACGATAGCGCAACGGTCGCCCGCCCCACACGAGCCGGGAGACAACGCCGCGAGACAACGCCGCCGCGAATCCGCCGATCGCGTGCCTTGGCGGCTTCCGGGCGACCGGTGCCCACGTACCACCTTCGCTTAAGCTGCGACCGACTCCTCCCGCGCGGCGACCGCGCGATACCTCTCGACGCCGGGCGTGTCCACGTCGAGCGCTACGATCGGGCCGCGCCGGTCTGACGGCCCGGTAGCCCGCGTGCCAACGCACACCGGTGCCCCGTCTCCGGCGCGTACGAACGGGTCATGCCGCGATCTTACCCGCCTTGATTTAGAACAAATGATCTGCTACGATAGCGCCCTTCGTGCCGCCTTGGCACGCCGGTGGTGGGGCGATGCGTCGGGGGCGGGGCGATGCCAGGTCCAGGAGCGTTTCCGGTCGATCCGCGCCGGGCGCGGCACCTCGCGGCCGTCCTCGCCGCGCTCGAGGCGCGCTTCGGGGCGGGGGTCGTCCGCCGCCTGCGCGACGCGCCCGCGCGCGACCCCGCCGACCGCGCCGTGCCGTCCGGCTCCGTCGGCCTCGACCGCGCCACCGGCCTCGGCGGCCTGCCGCGCGGCCATCTCAGCGAGATCCTCGGCCCCGAGTCGTCCGGCAAGACGACGCTCCTCCACGCGGCGCTCGCGGCGACCCAGCGCGGGGGCGGGCTGGTCGCCCTGGTCGACGCGGAGGACGGCGCGGACGGGGCGAGTCTCGCGGCGGCGGGCTGCGACCTCGACACCCTGCTCGTCGTCAAGCCCACGAGCGCGCGCGACGCCCTCCTGGTGGCGATCATCCTCGCGCGCTGCGGCGGCCTGGACCTGCTCGGCTTCGCCTCCCTCGCCGCCCTGCGCGATCTCCCTCCCGGGACCCGTCGCCCGCGCCCGGTCGAGCACGCGGCGCTGGAGACGGCGGGGCTGCTGACGCGCGGGCTGCGGGTGTTGACTGCCGCCATGAAGGACACCCCCACCGCGCTCGTCGCCACCAACCGCGCCCTCCCCGACGCGCCGGACGCGCTGCCGCAGCGCTCGACCGGTGGGCTCGCGCTGCGCCATTTCGCCGCGCTCCGCATCGCGGTGACCCCGCTGGCGGCGCTCGCCGACAGCGACGGTGGGCTGCGGGTGCGGCTGACCGTCGTCAAGCACAAGCTCGGCGTCGGCGGGGCGTGGGCAGAAGTGGACCTCCGCCCCGGGACCGGGCTCGACCGCGCGGAGGAGCTGGCACGGCTGGCCCGCGCCGCCGGGCTGCTCGACCAGGGGGCCGACGGCGTCGCCTACGCGGGGATCACCCTCAGGGCCACGCCCGCCGCCCTCCGCCGCCAGCTCGCCGCCGACCCGGCGCTGGCGGAAGCCCTGCGCGCGGCGCTCCTGGCGCTCCCGTCGGCGTCACGGGTGGCGTGACGCGATGGCCGACGCGACGCCGCCCCTCGTCGGCTACCTGCTGCGGGAGACGGAGGCACCGGGCGTGGTGGCAACGAGGGACGGGATCGCGGAGATCGCGGCGTTCCTCGACGCCCTCGGCGCGCACAGCCCGACAATCGAACCGGACCCGCCGGACGGCTGCTGGCTCGAGTTGCGCGCGGGGAAGCGCGCCCCGGCGCTCGCCACGCGGGCGGCGGCACTCCTCGCGACTGCCCGCGACTGGGCGTATCTGTCTGCCCGCCTCGGCGTCGCGCCCACACCCGGCGTGGCGCGCCTCGCCGCCCACCACGGTGTCGCCGACGTGACCCTCCTGACCACGGGGGATCACGTCGCGGCCTTCCTCGCGCCGCTCCCGCTCGGCGACGTGGGGCTGGGGGCGGAGCAACGCGACCGGCTGGCCCTGGTCGGCCTGCGGACACTCGGCGACGTGGCGACACTCCGGCGCGGCGCCCTGGGGGATTATCTCGGCGTCGCGGGGCCGGCGCTGGAGGCGCTCGCGCGCGGCGCGGACGACCGCCCGCTGGTGCCGACCCGCCCGCCGCTCGTCCTGGCCGCTCGCCGCGAGCTGGACTGGGCGCTCGACGATCACGCGCAGCTGGCCCGGCTCATCGACGCGCTGCTCGGCCCGCTGCTGGCCCAGTTGCGGCATCAGGGGTTGGGGGCGACGCGCGCCACCCTCGCACTCGGCAGCGGGCGTGGGAAGCCGACACGGCACACCGTCGCGCTGGCGGGGCCGACCACGGCCGTCGGCCCCCTCCGCACGGCCCTGCTCGCCGCCCTGCCCGCGGTGGCTGGCGAGACCGGCGATGAGGCCACGGGGATCACCGCGCTCGCCGTCGAGCTGGTCGCGCCGCGCCCGCTCATCGGGCGGCAGGCAAGCTTCTTCGACGTGCCACAGGGGCGGGCGGGACTGCTCCACGCGGGGCTGCACGAGGCCCGGCGTCGCAGCGACGCGGCGCTCGGCCACCTCCGCCTCGTCGACCCGGCCCACCCCCTGCCCGAGCGCCGTTACGCGCTCGCCGAGCTGGCGCTCGATGACGACGGGGAGGCGGCACGGTGAGTCTCCGGCGCTTCGACCCCGCCCGGCCGCTCCTCGTCGAGGCGGATGAGACGGGACGCCCACGGCTGTTCGTCTGGCGCGGACGGGTCACGCGGGTGATCGCGGTCGAGGCGACCTGGGACGAGGCGACCGGGTGGTGGCGCGAGCCGGACGGGGCGACGGCCCGGCGCTGCTACCGGGTGCGGACCGCCAGCGGGCTGCGCTGTCTCCTCTATCACGCCCTGGCGGATGATGGCTGGTCGCTCGGCGCGATCCTGGATTGAGGTCCCCATGACCGCACACGCCGCGACTGCGGAAACCACAGTCAGCCGGCGGAGGAAGACCACGCGATGACCGGCGACTTCGCGCATCTCCACGCGCACAGCCACTACTCCTTCCTCGACGGGGCGTCGTCGCCGGAGGCGCTCGCCCGGCGCGCGGCGGACCTCGACCAGGGCGCGCTCGCGCTCACCGACTGGTCCGGGCTGTACGGCGCGGTGGCGCTCGACGCGGCCTGCCGCGCGGTCGGCGTGCGCCCGCTCTTCGGCGCGGAGATCGCCCTGGCCAGTGCCGACGGCGCGCCCGGCCCGCACCTCACCCTCCTCGTCCGGGATCGGGCGGGCTGGCGCACGCTCTGCCGCCTCCTCAGCGCCGCCCAACTCGTGGGGGGCAAGGGCCACGCGCTGGTCGCACGGGAACTCCTCGCAGAACATACCGCGGGATTGCTCTGTCTCTCGGGCTGTCGCCACGGGGTGCTCGCCGCCCCGCTCCTCGCGGGCGACGAGGAGGCGGCCTGGCGCGCGGCGACCTGGCTGCGCGGGCTGTTCGGGGACGACCTCTGGGTGGAGATCCCGCGCCACGACCGCGCGGACGACGGGCCGCTCGGGCGGCGACTGGCGGCGCTCGCGGCGCGCCTCGGGGTCGGCGTCGTCGCCACCGCCAACGTCCATTACGCCACCACGGAGGAGGGCCCGCTCGCCGACACGCTCGCCTGTGTCCGCGCGGGAACGACGCTGGAGGCGGCGCGGCACCTGCGGCCCAATCACCGTTACCACCTCGCCAGCGCCGCGGAGATGGCCGCGCGCTACCGGGATCTGCCGGAGGCGGTGGCGAACACGGCGGTCGTCGCCGCCCGCTGCGCCTTCGTCCTCGACCACGACCGCCACGTCTTCCCGGCCGTGCCGCTCCCCGCCGGGCGGACGCCCGACGATCACCTCCGCGCGCTCTGCCGCGCCGGGCTGACCGACCGCTACGCCGCGGGCGACGCGGCGACCTGGCGGCGGGCGGTCGCGCAGCTCGGCCACGAGCTCGGGGTGATCGGCAGGCTCGGACTGGCGGGTTACTTCCTCGTCGTCTGGGACATGGTCCGCTTCGCCCGCGCGGCCGACGTCCCCTGCCAGGGGCGCGGGTCGGCGGCCGGGTCGGTCGTGTCCTACACCCTCGGGATCAGCCGCGTCGACCCGCTCGCGCATCGCCTGCTCTTCGAGCGATTCCTCAGCGAGGAGCGCGCCTCGCTGCCGGACATCGACATCGACTTCGGGCATCGGGGCCGGGAGCGGGTGATCCGGTACCTCTACGCCACCTACGGGGAAGCGCACGTCGGGATGGCCTGCACGATCCAGACCTACCACACCCGTGGCGCGGTCCGCGACGTCGGCAAGGCGCTCGGCATCCCGGCGGCCACCCTCGAAGACGTGGCGACGCGGGTGCGGCGCGGGCTGGATACCGACCTCGCCGGGGCGGTGATCAGTGTGGCGGGCGAGGGGGCGCTCGACGCCCCGATCTGGGGCCATTTGGTCGCCCTGGTCGCCCGGCTCGTCGGCACGCCGCGGCACCTCGGGATTCACAACGGCGGGGTGGTGGTGACCGGGCCGCCCCTCGGCGACCTCGTCCCGCTGGAGCGCGCCACGATGCCCGGGCGCGTCGTGGTGCAGTGGGACAAGGATGCCCTGGAGGCGGCGGGGTTCATCAAGCTCGACGTGCTGTCCCTGCAAGCGCTGGATCTTGTGCAAGAGGCGGTCCGGCTGGTGCGGGACCACGAGGGGATCGGCCTCGGCCTCGACCGGCTGCCGCTCGACGACCCGGCGACCTACGCGCTGCTCTGTGCGGGGGACACGATCGGTTGCTTCCAGGTCGAGAGCCGCGCCCAGCAGCAGGCGCTGCCCCAGCACGCGCCAAGGACGTTCGGCGACCTCGTCGCGCAGATCTCGATCATCCGCCCCGGCCCCCTCCAGGGCGGCATGGTCCACCCCTACCTCCGCCGCCGTCGCGGCGAAGAGCGGGTGACGTATGCCCACCCCCTGTTGGAGGACGCGCTCCGGGACACCCTCGGGGTGATCCTCTACCAGGAGCAGGTGCTGGAGGTGGCGACCGCGCTGGCCGGGTTCAGTCCCGGGGAGGGGGACGCGCTGCGCCGGGCGATGGGGAGCAAGCGCAGCGACGCCCGGATGCGGGAACTGGCGGACCGCTTCAGCGCGGGGGCTGCGGCGCGGGGGGTGCCGCCGGACGTCGCGGCGGCGGTCTTCGGGCAGATCGCGGCGTTCGCCGGCTACGGCTTCCCCAGGTCCCACGCGGTCGCCTTCGCGCGGCTGTCCTACGAGACCTGCTACCTCAAGGCGCACCACCTGGCCGCGTTCTACTGCGCCCGGTTGAACGCCCAGCCGGGGGGATTCTACCACCCGAGCGTCGTCATCGGCGATGCGCGGCGGCACGGCCTCGCCATCCCGGGGCCGGACCTCGCTCGGAGCGCCTACGACTGCACCCTCGAACCGGACGGCCCTACGACGGGTGCCGTGCACCGGCAGGCGGTGCGGCTGGGGCTGCGCTACGTGCGCGGCTTGGGTGAGCCGAGCGGGGCGGCGTTGGCGGCGGAGCGCGAGGAGGGCGGCCCGTTCCGCGACCTCGCCGACCTCTGCCGTCGGGCGCACGGCTGCCTCACCCCGCAGGCCGTGGCGGCGCTGATCGCCGCCGGAGCCTGCGACGGCTGGGGCGTGGCGCGGCGGCAGCTCCTCTGGGCGCTCCCGGCGACGTGGGCGGGGGTGACGGGCCTCGCCTTGCCACCCGGCCCGGTGGCCCTCCCGCCCGAGACGCCGGCCGAGCGTCGCGCGGGGGAGGGCTGGGCGACCGGGGTGACCCTCGGCGACCACCCGGTCGCGGCACATCGGATAACGCTGACGGCGCGGGGAATCCTCGCCCTGGCGGCGCTCGCCGACGTCCCGACCGGGGCGACCGTGACGGTGGCCGGGCGGCTCGTCATCCTGCAGCGCCCGCCCACGGCGAAGGGGGTGGCGTTCGTGACGCTGGAGGACGAGACTGGGCTCGGCAACCTCGTCCTCAGCCCGGCGGTGGACGCCCGGTACCGGGCGGCGCTCCATGCGGGGCCGCTCGTCGTCGCCACGGGGCGCGTGCAGCGCCGGGCGGGTGTGGTCAACGTGCAGGTCGCGACCGTCGTGTCGGGGGCGGTATACTCGGTCGACGACGCTGACGCGAAGGAGGCATCACCATGTGTGGGCGCTACGTCTTGAAGAACGCCGGGCAGATCCCCCTCCGCTTCGGCGCGACGGCGGACGAGGCCGTGCGGGCCGCGCTCGCCGACCGCTTCAACATCGCCCCGACCGAGCCCATCCCGGTGATCGTCGAGGCGGCGTCCGGCGCGCGGCAGGTCGCGATCGCGGCCTGGGGCATCGCCCCGCCCCGCCCCGGCGGGCGACCCTTCCTGGCGTTCAACGCCCGCGCCGAGTCGCTGATCGAGCGCCCCACCTTCCGCCCGCTCGTGGCGCGCTCGCGCTGCCTCGTCCCCGCCTCGGGCTGGTACGAGTGGATGGCGGTCGCCGGGGGCACGGCGAAGCAGCCCTGGTACATCACCGATCCCGAGGGCGACGATCTCCTCGGCCTGGCCGGGCTGCTGGACCGCTGGATCGATCGGGACGGCACCCCGCGCGCCGCCTGCGCCATCGTGACCACCGCCGCCGCGACCGACGACCTGCGCGCCCTCCACGACTGGATGCCCGCGGTATTGCCCCGCGTCGCCGAGGCCGCCTGGCTCGACCCCGAACTGACCGATCCGCAGGCGGTGCTGCCGCTCCTGGTGCATCCCGACGCCGCGCGCCTGCGTCGCTGGCCCGTCTCGCCCGCCGTCAACCGCAGCGGGGTCAGCGATCCTGCGTTCACGCAGCCGCTCAACTCGGCCTGAACGCCCCACGACCGGTCGCGACGATTGTGGGGACGTCGTGAGTTCGTGCTGCTCGACTCGGAAGGCAACCTTGTCCGTGTCCGCTAACTCGTCGACTAACGCTGGTTTCGGACCATGCGATAGGGGTCGGTGTGAGGTGTGCCGATGACGGTGGGGTGCCGACAGCGATGGGCATCTGCGGCGGGCGGGTGAGATTGTGACATCGGCGATGTCACAATCCGCGCGCGTTGCTAGGGACATATCCCTCCCGCACGCCAAGGGTATCGTGTCAGGCGTATCGCAGGCGGTGGTGGGGCGTGTCGCGCCAGCACTATTCGTTGTTAGCGGTGGATGCGTTGCTCACGTATTGGTCGGATCGCCGGGCCCTCACCGCCGGCAAGGCCACGCTGCGCAAGGAAGAGGTCGCCTTCCTGCTCGCCCGGGCGGGGCGTTTGGCAACCCACTTCTGGGGTTTGGTCCCCCTTGAAAAGCTCCCGGCAGGGATGCGCTATGCTGGCGTCGATCCGGTGCGCGGGCTGAGCATGCGGCAACGGCGCCCCGGCCTGCGCATTGAGGACGAAGAGGACTGCACATGCCGAAGCGCGAGGCTATCGCAGGTTACGCGGTGGCGGTGACGATCACCACGGCGATCACGGACCCGGATGAGGCGATCCGCTGGGTCCGCGAGCAGCTCGCGGCCAACCTCGGCACGCCGGGTGACGCTGGCGAGGAGGGGTGGCACAGCGCCACGATCGGCACGCCACGGTGGCAGGTCAATAGCGTGCGCGCGATGAGCAAGGATGAGGTACGGTAAGGGGACGCCACCGCGATCGTGTGGCGC
>JAABUP010007360.1_pt1 | contig 14859 bp, 20 predicted proteins | sample 5559201 | NCBI WGS metagenome assembly JAABUP01 (sample SAMN10711887, study PRJNA513373) | rock metagenome | isolation source: Antarctica rocks | place: Antarctica | reverse complement strand
CCCAACATCTACCTGTACCCCTCCCCGTACCTCCACCTCCCCCATCCCTCTCCCAGTTGATGCTGGTGCCTTCTGTGAACCCAAGAGGAGCTGTCCAATTCTTGCAGGCGCTCAGGGAGGTTGAGTATGTTCAAGTTGGAAGCCCAGGAGACAGTGACCGGCAGGTGCAGCAAGGGGAAGGATTACTGACAAGCCTGTCTGACCTTGTGGCCAAGTTTCCTGCCCACCAGGCACTGGCCTGCCAGAAGGCTCTACTGGAGCTGAAGCTGTGCAAGCCCGAGCAGGCATTGGCAACAGTGCTCCCATTCACGGCAGAGGATGAAGTGGGGGCTGCACGCTGGGCTGTGCACATGGCAGCTCACATATACTGGCTGGAAGGCCATGTTGACCAGGTACATGCTCTGGCTCACCTGCTGCTTTGCTAGGTACAACACAGATGCCATTGCTTTGTTGTCCATCACTCAAGCAACCCTGTGTGGCCTTCAGAAGTGTGCCTCTGCAGTGCATTGCCCATTCTCTGTTCTGCATTCTCTTGATGGTCATCCTACAGGCAACTTTTTTGATCAAAATGTGCCTCTGCAATGCATGGCCTCTTTGTGTTCATCATGCATGGCAGATGCTTGGGTTGAAAGAGCCGCAGCAGGTGAGCTGATTGGTCAGCATGTTTGTCATTGTTGCAGGCCCAGCAGGCCCTGCTGCGTCTGCCCCAGAGTCCCGAGGCTGGTCGCCTGCAGAATGGTGTCACCTATGAGGCTTCAGCCATTGATGCTGCACTGCTGCCAAAGCTGCAGGCTCTGGCACTGGCTTGGCTTGAGATCAGAGAGTGAGTATGAGACCTGATGTGACGTTTTTTCCATCTCTCCATGACAGTGACCTTCCCTGTTCTGTCCCTCCTGCCTACCTCTGACCCCCTCTTGCCTTTGCATTACACTTTTGTAACCCCCTTTCACCTTCCTGTCATGGCAAGGGCAAGGGTGTGTGCCAGGCTGAACACACTGAATGATCACGGTCATTTTTTGCTGGTTTGTCTGTGTTGGGCAAACTTGCTGAATGCTCAGAACAGTGTCAAAGAGCTGGCTTGATTGCTTGCAGGTCCCTTCTCGATAGGGATTGCGCAGGTGCGTTGAAGCAGCTGAACACCCTTCGCAGCAGGCAGAAGGATGAGCTGGCCAGCGTGATGTCGCCTGGCTGCTGTGCCCAGCAGGCGTTGCTGAGTGCGGCTGTACACTTTAGCTTGGCCAACACAAGCAGTGATTGCAATTGGGCCTCGGAGGTTGTGAAGGCCTTGGTGGCCTGTGAGCTGGCGGTCGCCCTCCAGCCTAGCTGCCGCCAAGACGTATGTTTCTGACACCTCATCAGTGGAATTGTGTTCAGCGCCTTGCATTCTGGGACTGGGGTCATGTCTGACACATCACAAGCACAGATGATGTATGCACCATATTTAACAAAACCATCATCCATTTCGTCTGTCTGTTAGTTGTTGCTGATTCCGTCGCCCTTCCTTGACGCTCAGCATACACTGCATAATGCACTTTGCATGACAGAAACAAATGCTGATTGTGCATCACAGCTTTGTGTACTCTGCCTCTTGCAGGCGTTCCATAAGAAGGTGCCACTGCTGGATGTGCTGGCGGCGTTTCCCGCCAAGCTGGACCTGCTGAACAGTGTGCTGTCAGACTCTGGGCTGAGTGCTGAGGAGAGGGCTCACATGGAGGGCATGCAAGCAGTTGCTGTGCAACAACATGCAGACTATGGCGGTCGGCTAGACTACCAGCTGCTGTTTGGGCTGGGGGAGCCCGTGAGGTGGCACAGATATGAGAAGTTTGCAATAGGCTTTGACGAGGGGGCAAAGGTGTGCCTGTGCTGTGCTGTGCTGTGCTGTATTTGACATGCATGTACAATGACTGCCAGGCAATGTGCATCTGCCATTCTTGCATCGTTTGGTGTTCATCTGCCACTCTCCTCCTTCCCCTTTGCCTCTGCTGCCTTCACACTCAAGCTGCCTAGCCCTGGCTTATATGACAGAGCATCCAACATGCGCAAGTCTACACAGCTGTCCACCATCACCAATCATTTTGTTGTGCCTGCTTACCAGCCTCACAAGGTGTGTGCTGTGATCTGACTTGTGGGTGTGCGTCACAGGTGAAGAGGGCAAAGACGCGCCTGGCTAAGGTGCACTCAACAGACGCGGCCAGGAGGTGGTTCAGTGTCGACTTTGCTGTCGGTGGATTTGGCTTCCAGGATGACATCGCCTGCAAGGTGGGAGCACAGGTGAGTCAGCCCTTTGCGCATGATGTAGTGATCAGCATTATGTTGGATTAAAAAAATGCACTTCTCAGCATAATTTGCAGCTCCCGTGAGCCATACTTTACAGGCTTTGCTGCCTCCATGCCAAGCTTCTTCTCATGCGTTTTTCTTACTTTATTGCACACACGCTCAGCTCAAGACCATGCTAGCTCTCGGCACATCAATGACATCATGCAACATACCTTGTGCAAGTCTCGACAAATTTGACAGCACAGACAAAGCACATGACCTAGAACTGTCTTTTATTGCTGACTGTGTGAACGTGTGTTCATACATTGCACTGCATTACCCTGCACTTACTGCATTGCCTTGGACTTACTGCATTGCCTTGCACTTACTGCATTGCAGACAAGCACATGTCATGCAGACATTGCATTGCTTTGCATCAAATTTTGCAGACAAGCACATGTCGTGCATACTGTATGACGTTACTGTGAACACATGCATGGGTTTGCAGGCGACACAGCGCAGGCTGGCATGCCGGGAGGTGGCGCAGCTGGTCAACTGTGCGGTGGATGATCTTTTAGGCGACCGGCGCAGTGGCCATGACCCCGACCCCTCACCTGAGCAGGCCTACCCTAGGGACCCCCCTTCTAGCTCAGCAGAGGGTCACAATGGCTCTCAGGATGATGGGTCTGCCTCTGGGCACCATGAGGCTGGTCCTGGGGATGGTGACAGCCCCAACAGCAGTTCTACACTGTCCAGGGACCACGGCCATGGCTCTGGGGATTGGAGAGGTGGTGCTGGGGGTTGTGATGGTGTGTGCCTTAGGCTAGAGATGCCCCAGGCTGAAGGCTTTGACTACCAGCAGGGCAGTCAGCTGCACTCTGAGGCCAGTCAGGTCTCCTTCAGCTGCAGTGATTGCACATCTGAGTCTGAGAGCCCTCCTTGGGAGGAGGACTCACAGTTGCTGAGTGACTCAGGCCAGCAGCTGAGCGTGGGTGAGCGGGAATGGTCAGCAGAGCTTCATGCTGATCTCGACTAGACATACTCTGTGCATGAGGGCGCTCTAGATCTGTGCAAGTAGTATGCGCAACAAGCCTTTCAGAGCAGTTGTCATGACAGTCTGCACACATATGGCTTTTTGGAAAACATGACTCAGTTTAACTGTGACTTCAGTCACTTCAACAATGTGATGTTAGGGATCCAGCTGGTTGACCTGTGCAGCTATGTACACAGGATGTCTTCAGGTGATGCAGTTGCCACATGTCATGTATATTGACTGGCCTTTACTACATAAACCTGAACAAATCCATTGAGTACATTAGGCTGTCTGCCTGCCAGCACAAGTGCTAAATGATTGTCTCCGCTTCCAGTTCGACTTCAGCTTCTCGTGTCCCCAATGGATGTCTCACATGTCTGTGTGGGCACCGTGTAAATGCGTGCATTAGCATATCAACAGTGCCACTGTGTGTGTAACAAACTGCACTGGGATCCAATGACAGCTCTGCCACCATGGCCATGTCTCATGGGAGTTTACTGCACGCCACTCGATGGCCATTAAAGATATCTTATCATCGATGTACACACCCCTCTTTGTCATTCAATACTGCCAGAACTGAGCTAGCTTCCTATGTTCAAGGCATAAACTTGCATACGACTGGAGTCTGATGTCAGCCCACGATGCTATTCAAGCAAGCTGAATGGTTGACTCTGATTATCCTACGTACCACGAACTCTTTCAGAGAATCTGTTACTCAGCACGGTCTGCGTCAAGCTGCTCCGTTAGGAACGTACGAAGTGATTTTGTAGAAAGCCCCGAAGGTTCATGATCGCGTCAATGTGACAAGAGCGCCTGAAAGGGATCGCAGCCTTGAAAGCTTATTGCTTTACAGCGCTGCTGCGACGATGTGAACGGCGGGCTCCTCACTGAACATGGCGCTCTGCAGATCAAGGACTGACTGCAGTGCCTCGCGCACTTTGACGTTACATCGGCCTAGACGGTGTGCCACGAGGCAAAGCCTGAGTTTTGTGAGCTTGAGATCACCACCGCCGCTTGCGCACACCCATGAGAGACACAATAGCAAGTACCTGAGGTCAGCAGCAACAGATCTGTATACTGGAAACGGCACATGCAGGCGTTTTTGCTTATATCGTTGAGCCCACGCAGGATACACATGGACCGCAGTGCAAATTTGCAGACTGTTACTTGTTCTGCGGCGCCCGATATCAGCACGGAAACACCAGCATGGGGCAAGGACTTCGACTACGAAATGTTCGCAACTTCTAAACCAGCTCAGACACCTGACGCGTCTCCCCCTGCCACTTCATGGATACGTCCTGTATGGGATGCACTAAAACTAGCATCAGCAGCCGCGATTGGCGTCGTCGCCAGGGCTGTCGGAGGCAAAGGTGCAATTCGAGTCGGCCTCAAACAGTCTGGAACTCGCTGAAACAGGCATTTTTTGGCAGCCTGTCAAAACCTCACCCCGTTGACACGGCTTCTCGTTGTAGGCGTTTTGCTGGCTCTCAGCTGTGCCGGGCAGTATTACATGACGGCCGTGGGGCTAGCTGGCCTTTATGTTGCGCTCTGCACCCCAATGTCTGGTGCATTCGCTGCAGCAGCAATCCCTAGTGCTCTGTACATCTGTTGTGCCTTGTTCAGCTTAGCGAAAGTCACTATGCCCATGGTGACTATAGATGTTGGCTACCCCTATCTGCAAGGCAGAATAGCTGTCCCAGCTGCAGCGTGGGGCTTTGCAAAGTCCAATACATTCCTCATCAAACTTCTGGACGGGTTGGTATGTGCACATGCCACAAAGCTGTCTGTTGATTCCATGCATGGTCATGTCAATATCACAAGAATGGCTACGCATGTCTCACTGCAGAGCACAAGCCTTTCAGCTGCATCCCACCTGCTCACTGCAGAATGATGTGCTACATGTGTCCTACAGCCACTGGCAGGAAAGCACACAATCTATATCAATTGTACACCCAGTGCATACACACAGTAGCTGGCCTTTGTATTGCATCCCAGACCACATATATATATACTATGCATGTTATCCCATACATCCCATGCATCCCATACATCCCATGCATCCCATACATCCCATGCATCCCATGCATCCCATACATCTCATGCATCCCATACCTCATATATGTATATACTGTGCATGTCTGCATTATTGCTTACTCTACCCCTGTCTGGTGGGGTGCAGCTGGCTTGGGGTCCCAGGGTGTTACTGCTCTGGGCTCTAGCCACATGGATGAAAGGCATTTGCCCCTCCTTTGCTGTAAGTCTTCTTCTTTCTGCATGCACTGCGTACACGAGTCAAACTTGCTGCATGACACACCACATCCATGCTGAATGTGGCTGTTGGTTATACTCAGTGTTCCTAGCATGACAGGCATCTGCCATCTGCTCAAGTACCCCTTTTCACATACAGTGCCAGCTGATTTAGCATCAGTGTTGTGTTGCAAGTATTATGCCATCAAATGCTCTTTATTGGACCCTAAGTACATCCTCAAACAGATCATGTATGCCATGCTGACAGCCACAACATTTGTTCTGCATGCTATCCCAATACAATGAGGCACGCTTGATGAAGCCATGCGTTGCCCACCGATTCACCATGACCCTGTGTAACTCAACCTCTTTCCAGTCAATCAATTAGATTTAACTAATCAGTTGGGAGTGCTTCTGTTGCAACACTGCCTGGGCATGCTTCAATGGCCCTTGCAACATAGCTGCAGCCATGTTTGCATGTGCATCTGCATATGCATGTGCATATGCATGTGCTCCATTGTCAACAGGATTGCATGCAGCAGTGCCTGTGATGCCGTCAAGACATCTGTGATGCCTGCAAGACATCTGTCTACAGGCCACATACAGCAGTGCCTGTGACGCCTTCAAGACATGTATGAAGGTCCCTCAGCTTTCCGCTCTCATGTCCCCTGGCCCTGCTGCCACAGACAATGACACTGGAGCAAAGCATGCGTGGCAGGCTCTTGTACTGCTGTTCCTTGGAGTAGCAGCTGCAACCTTGAACAGAGGGGTTGGGGCAAAAGGTGCTTCAGTGCTCTGTCCTCAGGCTGCAATTTTGTTACCCATCACACTTCTGTTTTGTCGCCTGCAAGCATACTTTCATCCCCCACAAGACAGATGAAATCCAGCTTGCCTCTGCAATGCAACATCACAGGCAAGATGTAAGCCTTGCAAACCGTTCAAGTGCTCTGCTATCTGCGGGTGCTGCTGCTGCTGCTAGTGCTGCTACAAGGTAGCATGGCTGTGTTTTCTGCACCACCTTGCAGCTGAGGACGAGAAGCAATCTTCAGTCAGAAGGCAGTGTAGACTGACTTTTCCTACCAACACAGTCAAATACAGTTTACACCGTCTTCTGATCGAAGATTGTTTCTTGTCCTCAGCTGCAAGGTGATGCAGCAAACAGTCTACACCGCCTTTTGGCTGAAGGTTGCTTCTTGTATTCAGCTGAAAGATGGTGCAGAAAACACAATCATGTTGCTTTCTAGCAACAGCAGCAGGGCTGCAGCAAGGTGCATACCTGCAGGCTTTAAACATCTGGCTGATAGATGTACCTTTGCTGGGATTGCATGCTTGCTTGGTTTGCAACGGTTTGTTGTTGTGCATGGTCTCAACTGGCTGACTGCTGTGTACATGATAACAAATAGCAGACCGGCTGTTCTTGCAGGCGTTTGCCTGGCTGCAATGACGCTGCTTGAATTTGGTAAGCCAATTTGGGTATGGGTGGGTCTGTGCGTGGCTCTTGCAACATGGCAGAAGGAACGCTGGAACAACAAATCTGGGTCTGCAGCAGTAGCTGCCGTCATCTGCAGCATGTATGTGCTGACCATGCAGTTAGTCACCAGTGCGGCATACTGGAATGAGTGTCTTTGGCGGGAAATTCGAATTTCGAATTCCGTATTTCAAGGTGTGGTCAGGGTGATGGAGAGCTCGGCAGAAGTGCTGAGTCATGAGACGGCAAAAGGAGGAATTGAGTTTGTTGGCTTACTGGTGAGCGGATTTGAAGCTCATTCAATTTTGCATGTGCGTTTCTGCTGTGCACATGTTCACCAACCTGCCTCTGCTCATGTGATGTCTGATCTTTTGGTTAGTCATTGCTCGTCTGTATGTTTGGCTGTTGAGAAAGTAGTTATGCAGTAGGTATGCAGCATGCGCCCATCTTCATGCTTGCTCATTGCCAGTCCATGTGTGACACAGAACAGTGAGCTCTGATACTGTCTTTAACCCACAGTACACAGTGCATGCATATGTCAAGATGTGCAACCCCAGGTGCACAGAAAAGAAAAGAAAACACTATACCTTTTGGCGATTTGATGAAAAGCCAAGTGTACCTCGGGCTGCTTAGAACCAAGGTGCAACATGTCACCAGGCTATCTACTGACGTACATTGCACTTCATGCTCACCTCTTGTCGGCTGCCTGTTGTGTGAACAGCGGTTGAGTGATGTGCTGTGAAGCTGCTGTTGTATCTACCTACTTGCCGGAGTATGAGCACACTGCAGTGTCAATCCACACGCAAGACACAACTGCTTTTTTGTGGTGCTGCAGCTGACCTGGGGTTCCAGGCTTCTTCTTCTGTGCTCACTTGCCATGTTCTTCAGAGCTGTGCTGCCTCCAGACACCATGGTCAGTCCTCTTGTACTGCTCCTCTTCTTCTTCCTTGGTCACTTCTCCTGCACTACCCCTCTTCTTCTGCCTAGTCTTTGCTGCTTGCTCTGGCTGCTGCTGTCTTCATGCAATGTCCACCTGCTGTTTTCTCATGTGGTCTGCTTCACAACCTCGGGCAGCGCCTCTTCTTGTGCTGCTGCTTGCTGCTTTGTGTTGTCCTTCTGAGCCTTCAGCCCTCTTCTCTGCCCTCAATGTGTGTCGTCTAGTTCGTTTAAGGTGGCGTCACTCTGCATTGCTGTCCACTGCTGTCAGTGCTGTCCCGCACTACACCTCTTTGCAGACAAGACGCTCATCAAGCAGCCCATCTACATATATTAGGGCTGCAACTGATACTGTGAATCCCGTAGCTTGTCCTTGACTTCTGCAGAGACGTGCAACACCAACATGGCCAAGAAGGATTCATACAAAGGCAGCAATTCACCCCGCCATTGACCTTCTACAGTTTACTTGCTGCTGCAATGCAATTGCGTGTGTGTGCAGGAGAAAGCAATCAAAGCCACTCAGAATAGATTTAGTCTTCTCAGGCCTGCTGCCTCCACATCCAAGGTCACAGAGACCCCTGTTCTAGCAGCTCCAGCTGCCATGAGTCATGCTAAGGCAGCATCATCAAAGCCATCTGAAGCAAACACATCACCAGCATCATCAGCTGCAGAAGCACTTGCTGATACAGTCAAGACAGCAGCTTCACCTGCAGCTGCTGCAGGAGTGGGTGGAGTTGCAGCAGTGCCTGTATTCTCAAACCCAGCTGAGCCCGATGATTTGATGGTGTCAGCACTGCCTGACTCGCTGAGCATTCACATGAAGGCAGTCAACAACTTTCTAGCCCATGAAGACAATCTCCATCTTGAGGTGTGTACGCACAGAGCTTCAGTAGTAGCACAAGACAGGCTGTACCTACCTCGCTGTTCTGCACAACACCTGCTATCAGATGTTTGTTAAAATTGAATTGGCAATGGGATTCTACAGAAGTTGACAACTTGGTGAACAGAAGATGTGTCCTTTCTTCCCAAGCAATATTTGTCACACATCGGCTTTTTGCATGATGTAGCAGCAATCGCTGCGATGCCACTGCTGAGATCTCACCGTGTTTGTATCATGTTCACAAGTCTGGCAGCAGCAGAATTGCATCAATGGACCATGAAGAGTGATCACAGGTTCTGTGACATCGCAAACAGTCACACTGGGTTCTGCGTGTCCACAAGCTTTCACACTGACTGTGTTAGTCAGTGTCCCCACTGCTCAAGGCTTTTCATATCTAGGCTTTACACCTTTGAACCCTTTGGGCCATGAGTCCTTACACCAAAATAATACAATGCCTGCAGTCCTATAGTACCCTGCAGTCCTGTGACACACTGGTTGTGTTCAAGTTTAGGCCATTGAAGAGCACAATGGAAATGCGGCAGCAGGCGAGGATGAGTCAGCAATGACAGCCAGGGCAGAAGAAGCCGAACGGGACCTCAGGCCAGCTTTTGCCAGTGCACCCACCACGACCCTCGAGCTCGTAGAACAGCTGGCAGAAGCACTTAAGCAGCTTGAGATCAGTGAGGGCAGGGCAGACTTGGCTGAAACAGCCCTAGGGCGCCTGCAGCGGCAGGCAGAAGAAGCTGAGCGGCAGATCAGACAGGCTGAGGGCAGGGCAGAAACAGCGCACACTGCCCTCAAGGAGCTTCAGCACAAGGAGGAAGAAGCTGCGAGCATCAGGAACGAGACACCGCTTGAAGAAGATCACAGGCTAGCGCTTACCAGAGCTTATATGGCTGAATCAGCCCTCAAGGATCACCAGCAACAGGCAGAAGAAGAGGACAGGAAGGAGACGCAGGTGTTTGAGCACAGGCTGGGTGTAGCTAAGCAGGCTGCTCTGGAGGCCAGGGGCAGGGCAGAGCAGGCTGAAGCAGCCCTGGCTGAGCAAAAGAGGCAGGCAGTCGAAGTAGAGCAAGCACTCAAGCTTCAGCTTGAAGAAGCAAAGCAGAAGCTGAAGGTCAGCAAGGGCAGGGCAGTTGCTGTCCAGACAGCCCTGGTGGAACTTCAGGCTCAGGCTCAAGAAGTTGAAGGGCTGCTCACATCAAGGGCACAGGAGGCTGGAACAGCTCTCAAAGAGGCCCAGGGCAGGGCAGAACAGGCTGAAGCGGCCCTACAGAACCTGAAGCATGAGGTACAAGCTGCAGAAGACGCACGAGCAGCAGCCGGTCAGGCTGGGACAGCATCATCCCAAGAGGCTGCTGGGGATGGGGACAAACGCCACCTCGAGCAGATGACACTGCTGTTAAGACAGATACTGAAGGGCAGATCAGGTGCTGGCAAGCAGGCACGTCACCTGCCCTCCTCAACCTGCCCTGGGTCGGCGGCGCAGCTGTTTGTACAATGTGCTGTGTTCGAAATGCATGGGGATGGCTCAGCTGGAGTCTAAGCAGTCCTGGGTGTTGTGCATGGCAGTAGTCTCTCTGCCACCTGAAGCCCAGTGCATGTTCGACTGTGTCTGGTCATGCCTCAGCTGATGCTGACACTCAACAAGAAGCTTGTTTGCTTCCGCAGCCTGCTTTCTCCTCAGGCATGGCTGCTAAAGCATCTCTCTCACCCATTGCTGTCTATCGTTGCATGACAATTGCAAGCTGCAAGAACCTGCTGATCTTCTTCCTCTGTCACCCTAAACAGTACAGAATCACCCTTTGTCGCTTGTCAATGCTTTTCCCTCTTGCCCAAAATGCCCCTGCCCACCTCCCCCCCCATCCCCAGGCTTCAGCTGCTTCCCCTGAATGCCTTGGGCATTTCCTTACATCATTAAGCCAAATAGTAGAGTTGTGCGCAGGCACAGGCAGCTGGTGACTGGTCAACACCAGCAGCCACTGAGGCAAATTGTGCTACTCAATCTTTGAGTCAGCCTTGGGCAAGCTCTAAGAGCAGGGTTGCTGTAAGGGACTCAGCTGAACAGAAGCAGGCAAGCACCCAGCAGGGGAATGCACCCAAAGTTTCTGACAGCACCCACACCCACGATGGTCTTGACAAAAACATTGTACAAGTCCTTGTAGACCCACGCTTGTTTAAGTAGGCTTCCAGGACAGCAGCTGGTGACTGGTCATCCAGCAGGAGAATGCATCCAAACTTTACTGATGATGATCTGGGCAGAAGCATTATACAGGTCACTGTAGACCCGCGCTTGTTTAAACAGGCTTCAAGGACAGCGGGGACGCTCACTGTACAAGATGTATGATAGCTGAGACTGATTCTGTGTATCATGTGGGAATGATTCCGTGTATCATGTGAAGCCGTTGTGTGCCTCTGGGGTGGCTGTGATTGGTGCGACGTTCAGCAGGATTGAGTCAAATGAACATCTCTACCTGTGCCTAAGCGTATGCCCTAATTTTGTCATGGTTGTTGACAATGTCAAATGGCCTGTATGCCCTGCCTTGCCATGTACCAAAGCAAGCTGCTAGCAGGTGCAGATATAGGCCAATGTATTTCTGTTTTTTACTTCGGGGGCAGTGTGCATGTATAGTATCTGTTTGTTCACAAAATTTTCTCTGAGAGACACGCTTGCAATCCCCCATTGTCAAGTTGCTTTGCTTTTTGATGTGCTGCAAGAAGCCTCAAGTCTCTGTGTAACAGCTTGACTACATTGTGTTCAACAGTTGGTCTAGGTTCAGGCAAGTACTATGTACACAATGCAAGGTTGTGGGAGATCTGGATTGTTTACAGATGAGCACAGACCTGTTCAGCATTGCTGCGCTGCATGCACTGTAGCTTTGTGCTTTGCTATATTGGTATGTAAGTAGAAGAGGGCCAGATTTTGCCAGCAATTGCTCTGCTCATCTATGATGAGGCATGTGCATGTCCTGCCACAATCTTCAGATTTACCAGTGAGTCTACTTTCTGGTACTTTCCAGCAAGAATGCAGTCAGGCAGGGGTATGGGCACCTCTGATGCTCACTGATTGTAATGAGACATTTCGATAGATTGTTGTGTGTTAAAGTCACGCGTAGTGGCTGAGGCTAGCAAGGATGTCACAAATCACAGGATGTTGGTGCAGTGGCACAATATGGCCCTCCGCCTCGACAGAAATGTGAGTCCTTGCATCTAGGGACATGGTAAGCTGATCCGGAACTCAAAGCTGGATGCAGACAAAACGACTGTACGCTCATGCTGGCAGGCGTGCCGCGGCGTGCATGCTCATGACATTTGCCTAGCTCTCTACATCAAGCAATCGCAAAATTCATGAAGGCCGCTCAACACACATGACATGTGGCAGCTACATCAGGTGTGCATGCATCAGCCAAAGACACTTTGTTGCAAAGGCTGCACAATCTAAACAGCTGCATGACCGTGTTTACAATTTTGAAGTGTGAAAAGATTGAAGGCAGGGTTGGGCCGGTTAATAGTCCGACTATTCATCACGACATTTATGATAATACTAGTGATGAATCTGGTCTTGCAAGGGCATCTGTTTTGCATAATTGTGTGCACACTACTGGCATAAAGCAGCAATGCAGACAGTTTCTGACTAGTCATGATGAGCGTCAAGCTCTGCCGTCCATTCCTGCTCACCCACACTCAGCTGCTGGCCTGAGGCACTCAGCAACGGCGAGTCCTCCTCCCAGGGAGGGATCTCAGACTCAGACTCAGACTCAGTGCAATCGCTAAACGGCACCTGACTGGCCTCAGCGTGCAGCTGACTGCCCTGCTGGTACTCAAAACCTTCAGCCTGGGGCATCTCAAGTCTGAGGCACACACCATCATAACCCCCAACACCACCTCTCCTGTCCCCAGAGCCGCTGGCATAGTCCCCTGAGGGTGCAGAATTGCTGTTGGGGCTGTCACCATCCCCAGGACCAGCCTCATGGTGTCTAGAGGCAGACCCATCATCCTGAGAGCCATTGTGACCCTCTGCTGAGCCAGAAGGGGGGTCCCTAGGGTAGGCCTCCTCAGGTGAGGGGTCAGGGTCATGGCCGCTGCGCCGGTCGCCTGTCAGGTCATCCACCGCACAGTTGACCAGCTGCGCCACCTCGCGGCATGCCAGCCTGCGCTGTGTCGCCTGCAAACATGTGCATGAGTTCACAGTAATGTCATACAATATGCATGGCACGTGCTTGGCTACATTATTTTGATGCAAAGCAATGCAGTATCTGCATTGCAACGCAGAAGTGCAATGCAATGCAGTAAGTGCAAGGCAATGCAATGCTATGTACAAACATACCTTTGCACAGTCAGCAACAAAGGAGAGTTCTGGGCCATGTGCTTTGTCTGTGCTGTTAAGTTTGTTGAGACTTGCACAGGACATGTTGCATGATGTGCTGAGAGCTAGCCTGGTCTTGAGCTGATCATGTGTGCTGTGTGCAATGATGTAAGGAGAATGCATGAGTAGAAGCTTGGCATGGAGGCAGCAAAGCCTGTAAAGTGTGGCTCATGGGTGATGCAATTTATGCTGAGAAGTGCATTTGTATATTTTAACATAATGCTGTCAAGTCTACATCATGCGCAAAGGGCTGACTCACCTGTGCTCCCAACTTGCAGGCGATGTCCTCCTTGAAGCCCAGACCACCAACTGCAAAGTCAACAGTGAACCACCTCCTGGCCGCGTCTGCTGAATGCACCTGAGCCAGGCGCATCTTTGCCCTCCCCACCTGTGACGCACACCCACAAGTCAGACCACACCCACACCTTGTGAGGCTGGTGAGCAAGCACAACACAAGAGTTGGTGGTGATGGACAGCCTTGTAGACTTGCACATATTTGAAGCTCTGTCAATCATACCAGGGCCAGGCCGTCAGAGTGTGAAGGCAGCAGAGGAAAAGGGGCAGCAGGAGAGTGGCAGAAGAACACCAAACAATGTCAGGATGGCAGCTGCACATTGCCCAGCACTCATTGTGCATGTCAAGCAGCACAGCACAGCACAGCACAGCACAGCACAGCACAGCACAGCACAGCACAGCACAGCACAGCACAGCACAGCACAGCACAGCACAGCACAGCACAGCACAGCACAGGACCAGCACCAGCACAGCACCAGCCCAGACACACCTTTACAGCCTCATCAAAGCCTATTGCAAACTCATCATATCTGTTCCACCTCACGGGCTCGTTCAACCCAAAGAGCAGCTGGTAGTCTAGCCGGCCGCCATAGTCTGCATGTTGTCGCACGGCGATTGCCTTCATCTGCTCCATGAGCGCTCTCTCCTGAGGGGGTAGAGATGCGTCTGCCAGCACACTGTTTACCAAGTCCAGCTTGGCGGGAAAGGCTTGCAGCATATCCAGCAGCAGCACCTTCACAGGGAACGCCTGCAAGAGGCAGAGTACACACAGCTGTGGTACACAATCAGCAGCCGTGATTGCCAGCATGCAGTATGTGCTGAGCTCAGTGTGTAAGCAGCAAGAATGGGCGACAAAATCAGAAATGAATGCCAGGCAGACACGATGGACGATGGTGTTGTTTCATATGGTACATACATCAGCTGTGTTTCCCAGGCAGGGTATGTGATGTATCAAAGCCCCAGAATGCAAGGTGCTGAACCAGAACAAACTGTTGACAAGTCAGACAGCATACCTCGCGCCGCCGGCTAGGCTGAAGGGCGACCGCCAGCTCACAGGCCACCAAGGCCTTCACAACTTCTGATGCCATCTCAGCCGGGCTCTTAGTGAAGGCCAAGCCAGTGTGCACAGCAGCACTCAGCATTGCCTGCTGGGCACAGCAGCCAGGAGACATCACGCTGGCCAGCTCATCCTTCTGCCTGATGCGCAGGGCATTCAGCTGCTCCAAAGCAGCTGCGTGTATCCTGTTGAGGTTGGACCTGCAAGCATTCAAGCCAACTCATTGACATTGTTCTGAGCTCTCTGCAAGTTTACTGATCATACAAACCAACAAAACCTGGCGGGATCATTCAGTGTGTTCGGCCTGGCATGTGCCCTTGCC
>JAABUP010007359.1_pt1 | contig 14860 bp, 16 predicted proteins | sample 5559201 | NCBI WGS metagenome assembly JAABUP01 (sample SAMN10711887, study PRJNA513373) | rock metagenome | isolation source: Antarctica rocks | place: Antarctica | reverse complement strand
GGTGCGCCTAAGCAGACCAATGCTCTGGTGCTGAACAGGCGAATATTCAACGCCTTCATCAAGTCTCCAGTCAATCCGATTGATTTGTATCGTTCTTTACGGGGCGTTGGGGATTTATCGGCTGTGCCAGTGGCAGCTGAGAGCGCCATGGTTGCCGAGAAAGGATGGTACTTCTTGCTAGGCTACATGGCCTTAATTAGGTTTCGCTCACAAAAAAGAGTCACCCCTGGTCCAACTGACGATCTAGACTTTGCAAGCTACTTTTTCAAACAAGACCTTGAATATAGCATGAACAAGTGGGAGACTTGGTATAGACTAGCGACGGTGTATGATGCGAAGATTGAGGAAGATGTCCTGTGGTCGGCTGAGAAGCTAAATAGTCAGAAGACCGAGCTTACTGACCTACAACGAATTGCGATACACTGTTACACTATGGCTGTGGCTACGGCTATTCGATATGCAGACACCTCTTTGGAGACCGCAAGTAAGATCTCTGATCTGTACACTGATTTCGGCGTCCGGATCTATGCCTCTTCGAGAGAACCCTTTTCAATGGAGGCTTTCAATCTTGATGACTTTGAAAGACATTTCAGCGCTCAAACGCAAGGGATGTATAAGAAGCAGCCCTTCAGGGACCTGGAGCTCTTTCCTGCTTGGAAGTTTGCTAGTGTCTTATTTAGGAAAGCTATGGTCGAGAAGCCTCAACGATGGATGTCAGTAATATTTGATTCCCTCTATCACTTTAGACCTGAACTGAACTCGTTCTTAGCAATCATTACATGCTTGCCAAATGTCTCTGGAAGATGTACAGTTGCGACGATCCGGTTTGCAGAAATGACATATCTGCCGACTTCCGCGAGGTTATCGGTGCTTGTGTACAAGCCATCAAAGCTCTACCAGAGAGAAAAGATAACAAACAAGAACCGATTTTGGAGCCACACTATAAGCTCGTGTCGATTGTGCATAAGCTTGTGGAAAGGAAAAAGCTTCAGGCAGGTCTACAGCACCGAGATCGAGAGAGTCCTCACTAACCAATTGAAGCCCGTGCAAGGAAGCAACTTCCTTCAAGCAACACCTTATGCACGTAAGATTCCGCCGTCCGAGGAAATAGACACCTGGGAAGCGTACATGTTGCTGGTGTTGAAAGCTCTGCGAACCGCCGACAAAGCAAATTGGCATCATCGTATGGTTGCAAGAGTATGTCGAGTCATCCAAATCAACTAAAATCGTATTGATCATTCTACAGGCTGCCCACGTCATCTACGACGACTCTGCCAGTGACTTCACCGCTGCTATGGGCGCAAAGCACGAATTAACGCAGCAGATGTTCACCAAGACTATGAGTTTGCAAGTCTGGAAACCAGAGCATGAAAGAGCAGGAAGGCACTTCGTGTATACGGGTCGATACGTCGGATTTCTTGTGCAGCTCTTACTCCAACTTAGCGATCGGGCTAGTCTGGAGGCCTTGACAAAGCGTGTGAGAAGAAAGTCAGGTGAATATGTGGATTTTGTCAAGGTTTGGCAGGAAGTTTGTCTGGCTTATCTCAAGGTACGATCTCTCTACTTTGCACCCACGTGGAGGACCATTGCTTAAAAGTCGCAATCTAGCTCCTTCGTCGCCTTGGCCAGATACCCGAAGGTCACGAAGACACTATCTTCAAATCCATTAGCCACGAGGATTTCCAAACCCACGCCGCTCGTCTGGAAACTTGGTGTCAACTTCCTGATACGTATTCGCCCATAATTGACATCCTTCGCGACGTTATCGAACTCAAAAAGCTCAACAATAGCCTGATGAAGTCCACATTGATTGACGATCTCATTGCTGATATATATGCAATGTTGTATGGGACGGTCGTGCCAAAGCTCACTGCAAAAGCTAACGGAGAAGAGAGCAGAGAGCGCATGAGGGTGGATCATCTGCTCATGAACACAGATGATCCTGCGGATACGCCGCCGCCGACGGCGACAATGACGCCTGATCCAGCCGTGGTAAAGCACCGTGCCAAGGGTGTTGGAAGAAGGGAACTTCAACGTAAGGCCGAAGCTGCCATACTTAAGCCGTCTGCAGCATCTGAGGTCTCAAAGCCATCTAATACGGTAGAGGCGAGCACTCCACACCAACCATCACAGGAGATGTTATTTGTCAAGGAGGACCAGGCAAGAGAAGATCTACAGGCCCTGGGAAGCAGCGTTCCGGGTAGTGTACATGATAGCGCGGATGATGAAAGCGAGCTCAGTGAGATCGAAGAGGAGCCTGTGCCGGTTGTAAAGCCGATGTTTCCCAATCTCGTTAACCCCACCGCTTGTGCAGGTTCGGCAATCGACAAAGACGAAAGGATCAACAGGGCTTCGCCACATTCTGCTTTGCAGAATGCCGAGACCAATAATCAAAGGGGTACTGGAGAAGTTTGACAAGCATCTATGGCGTTTGAAAGGGAGATTCATGTCAATGGGCCCTGTACGGTCGCTTCGGCGTAGGTATGTCTGTCTGCATAACGAGACGGCATTGGCCTTGAAGATTCCTCAATATGAACCCATACCTTCAGCGGTTTATTGAATCCTCGCACCATCAACGCTAATTGTACAGGCCTAGAGCAATGATAACCTGTATACTCAGAAGACAAGAAAAGTGTGACACGTCTAGGAATTGCACCAGCACTCTAACGCTCCATCATCAAGCGCTGAGGCTATCCTGACCAGTCTTCTGGGTCTCTTGAGTACCTTGTTCCCCCGGCTCCTTCCACAGGATCGTCGCCAGCGTTGGGTGAGAGAAGGGGCCTAGGGCTATGGCTAGCTTGCCGGTCATCCACCATCGAGTGCCGAAGGGTAGACGCATTACCATGAGCATCAGAGGGTGTCGGCAGACCCGCAAGGGCGTGGGTAACCGTACTGGGCGCGGGCAGTGGTCCATCAAGCGTGGGACTGGACGTGTTGATCCGGGTTGGGAGCTCGAGATCCCCTATCGCAGTCGCCGCAGGTATAGTGCTCTCTTCTCCTCCGGATCTAGTATGATGGGTGCGCCAGAGCTGCCATGCTCTGTGCGCTTGCCAGATGGTGACGAGGCCGATGATGGAGGCTAGAGCACCGAAGAGGATGTTGCTGATGATCTCGCCCGTTCCGGAAGATGAGGAGGCCGACTGGGAGGAGATTGCGGAGGTTGGGAGTGTGGGGCTCGTGGGGTTCGAAGGGTTCGAGGTAATGGAGCGGAAGGAATGGGTGTAAGGAGCCATGATTGTCGAAAGGCTTGACACGTTGCGGCTCTGTTGGTGCAGAACTTGCAGCTAGAGGAGACTGTATGATTTGAGCGCGAGATGCAATGGAAAGGCATTTCGAGACCAGAAGACTCAAGCTCTTATAGATCTAGTTATGATAGAGGCTCCAAACAATGCCACACCTTCCAGGAAAGCGGGCACTAGTAAAGTACAATTGATGCCGCGTCCTAGTTTTGCACAGCCTCCATACACATCAGAGATAATAACTGATCCTCTAGTGCGTCGAAATTTCGACGACATGCGCGACGATGTTGTGCATGTGGCTGACCCCTCAAGAAAAGCCCGCTAAGCCAGTCTTGTGAAGTTTGGGCGACCTGTTCATGACCGGTAAAGCTGCCGCCTAGCCTCGAAGTTCAACATGCGCTGATCCTTGCTTCAGACTAGAACAAGCTAGTGTGAGATCAAGGTTCATACAGAGGTACTCTGGGTTTCTCGGTTGTTTAAACTGCGGCATGTTCAGAGAAGATTATTGGTGAGACCAGCACCTTTCGTAGTACTGGAGCCTGTGGCACACGCATGCCGGCTCGAATGTAGTATTACCGCTATCATTTCGATGACAGAGTGCGGCAAGGATTCGGGTAATGGTGGAAGGATGCCAGATTTACAGTAAGCACAGAGATTGCGTCTACCGCTGTGAATGTCTCACACTTAGGAGCCTCGTGGTGATGACCGATTCCTTACTTAGCATTATTGGCCCTTCTGAAGACTTCATGCCAGAAGCCCGTCCTCAATCCCATCAAATACTCTGCTGATTCTGGGAACGTTGGACAACGGACTAGGGCTTGGACTGCTATCTGGTAAAACCTGGCGATTTTCATTCCAGTGACGTTGGAAAGAGCTATAAGCGGCGCAGCGTATCATCGCTATTGAAAAGTTCCATTTTCGTTCCGCATCGGATGTCCTGAACACGTTCCGATTTTCAAGAGAACCCAATGGCCAACTTCTCATGTACTACATGATGGCTACCTTCTTTACACTACTCAGCAGGCCGTTAGGAAATTACGAGGAGTATGAGGCTCACGGTTTTCAGCAGTGTTCTTCGCGGGCCTACTCGGTCAACCATTCCTACAGCAAGGCCGCAGCCAGTGACAGAGCTGCTAGAGAACAATACGACGGCCGCAGCTTGGACAAGGCCAGCATCATCGCACGGCAGACCGCGATTGCGCAATGAAAAAAGCTGACTGAATGACATTCTTCAGGATGTATGCTGTACGGAGTGTCGCTCTCAAGCAGAGCCAGAGTACGTGCTCAACCCTTTCAGTCACTAGAACCGGACATCTGCAAAACGCAGCAACCAAGATCCCCCGGCATCCAGGGAAAGGCCTTGCGATGTCATGGTCCCCGTCATTCTCCTAATGACACCGAAGAGCACATCTGATAGATGAAATGGAGATAATCTCTAGGTGAAGGGCATGCTTCAAGGACTCGAATCTTCCATGCCAAGATCCCATTTCCTTGTCGTCAACTTCCTCTGCTTCGTCCTCGGCGTCTTCACCACCGGCTTATCATCCAGACTCATTCCATTCAGCTTGAAAACAGCATTCTCCACATCGCTATGGTCGGCAGACATTGGCGTATGAATGAACGTCTTCGTCTTCTTAGTCGGAGATCTGCCGTGCAATTCACGCTCTAGAGCTTTGACTCTACGGCGTAGAACGGTGTTCTCATCTTCTAATTCTATCACGCGCTCATCGGCAGTAGGCTCGGGATCTTCGTGAACTGCATCGACTATCAGCAATGTCTGAATGCTCTGAGAACAGAGAAGGTACTTACTCTGAATTCCTCTTGTTAATATCTCCAGTTTCTTATCGAGATGTTCATCGTTACGATCAGCCTGCCACTGTTGATTAGCATTGCCAATTCCGACCGAAGAGCAAACGCGAATAAACCTACCTCTTCACCCCAAGCGCCCTTCCATCGTCCTTGCTCTTCTTCAAACCGCCTCTCCATTTCACTCCAGCACTCTTCTCTCACTTCCTGCTCCACCAACTCCGACTTCTCTTCCGCAGCCTTCCACGCCATCTCTGCTTCTCCCCTCCTGTTCTCTTCTTCTACCAGTCTGAGGGTCAGTACGTCCACCTCCTCGCTCAGTCTCACAATCTCCATGGCTGCGACCTCGAGCTCCTCAGCGCTTACTGAAGTCGGCGTTGCCCGCCCACTCGTGCCCTGGCCCTTACCGACAGCAGTCATTCCTGAGAGGATTGTGCTGGTAACGGAAGGAATGCGCGGCACGGTGACTTCTCGTGCTAGCGCCGAGTAGCGGAGGATCTGAGAGGTAGCGTTGAAGTCGCCCACGGGATCGGCAGTGACAATCATGATAGCTTTCTGTGGATTGCGGTGAAGTGATGGAGTAGCATGGTGCGTGGAGGGGAAAGAATTTGAAAAGAGAAGTTCGGTCAGTTTACATTGGCGGAAGGGTACCACGGAGGGCTGAACAATCGACCTGTCAATAAATCACGCCTTAGATGGGGACGAAAGCAATTATACCTTGGTCCCGTCATGCCAGTCACTCTGCATCTGCAGGCATTGACCCAGATACATCAAGCTCTCGTTGATCTTCCCTGCCTCGGCCAGCGTTGCACCTGCAGTCTTAGCGTTTCTTGCTCGCTCAGAGCCTGCCACGCATCGTCAGACAGGCCACTATGAATGGGGAGATGACTCACCAGCTAAATCAACTATAGTTATTTGACTACTGCTCCACTCACTCCCACCATTTGACTTTCTGCTCCTAACCTCTATGCAGAAGAAACCATGACTTCTCGAGCTCACACTATTACTGCCTGTGCCCGCCACTCTTCTCTCCATCAGTCCAGTCTCAAGCACCATCAACGCCTCTTCATAGCTTCCGCATACTATTTTCCGCAAGCCGGCGACAACTTTGCGATCTGGGGACGCTTCGGTAGATTTGAAAAGGAGAGGACGGCGGCGAAGGTCTTTTGGGTTGCGCGTATTGGAGAGAAGGTCAAAGATGCGGTCATTGTAGACTTCGTACATGGAGACAAGGATGGCGTATTCAGCATCAGAATGCACGCTGACTGAGATATCACTAATATCTGGGAGTTGGGGTAGAGCCGACAGCCGCTGCGGGAGGTGCTTCCTTGGTACGCTCGGTGTATATCCGTTGTCCTTTAGATTGCCAAATCTGAGTTTAGCAATACTCCTTGTGATCCTCGGGGTATTCCAAAAGGGAAGTTGGGATGGAAATGTGAATGGGCCTTTTCCTGGGGAACCAATCCCTGTACTAGGGCCAGATGATGGGTTGACTGGTCTGATGCTGGGCAGCTCCTCTTCTCGGGGAGAAGTAGCGCCACCCAGACTTAGTATTGACCATTGACCACGCAGACCACGGGATGTGGGGGTTGTAGGGTTTGTGGGACCAAAAGTCGAGGCTGTGCCTACCGTCATGGGTGTTGGTGCTCTCGAGTTTACTCGTTCCGCAAGCCCATCTCCATACATCCCTTCCAGGAAATTCGACGCGGAAAGTATCTGAGCCTCTGACGCATCTGTTGCGGCCAGCGTTGAGACGAGCGTCGGACTCGAGGACGGATGCAGCGTTCTCGAACCAAGCGATCGCAAAAGGACATCGAGCGCCATCTGCGTAAGCCCTCGCTGCGATTTCGACCCCAGTATGGTATGACTCTGCCGTCACCATCAGCACATCCATCTCCCTCACACCCCCCACCCTCCAAGCTTCCCTCGAACCCACCTTCCCCGACCCCGTCACCCCCAACGTAGCCAACAACCCATCCCTCCCCTCCCCCAGCACACCCTCGATCAGCGGCACCACACCCGCTCCCCCGAAAAGATCTGACTGCGACGCGTCCTCCTCAAACACCTTCGTGAACGCGAACTTCTCCACCGCACGCTTGCGCGAGTCGGAGGGCGGGTTGAGCGTGATGTGTGTGGGTGTGCCATGGTCGTTATTCTGGGTCCGGGCGGGTTCTTCGACGGTTAGGTAGCGTTCCGGCGGCGTGAGGAGGGGGTAGAGGGATTGGGGCGTGATTTGGATGAGAGAGGAAGGGGGTGGGCGGAGGCGGAGGTAGACCTCGAAGAGGGTGGTTGATGGCGGTTTTGGTGGAGGGTCCATGGTTTGAGGGTTGGTTTGTAACGGAGGGGTTTTTGGAGAATAGTACCGTGTCGGCGTTGTCGGAGCTGGTGTCGTGGGTTGGAGTCTTGGTTGAAGTTCGTTGTTTACTTCGGTTGCTATGGCGGGGCCCGGGTTACTCCGCCATTAGGCTAGTCGTACGAAGCTACCTTCGTACCATTACCGCAAGAACGGCGCCGTAACATGACACAGCGCATCTGGAAAGTGGACATCATCCAGAATCAATTGATTTCTCCAGAGCTGTTATGACCTGAGCATATAGATATGGCTTCCTGTACTCCGTGATAAGGGAAAGCTAATCGTAAACCCTGGGGGTATGCACAGGGAAACGCGCGTGTAATAGAATACAGCTAGTTCGACTGCGAGACCATCGCCATATTGCGCACGGACCAGTCTCTGAATCCACACTCGAGCTTGGAGCAGTGTAAGCTTCCCTCGTGATGGCCCAGGCAAGCTTGATGGGTTCGACAACTCCACCTACTGATCCTGATGGCGCTGGCTATTGCTTGAAGGATATCATTGATTCCAATGGGGACGTCGTTCTCCAAGTCGGGCATGGTGAGGATGGCAAGAGCCTGCAAGTCTCTTCCAAGGTCCTCAGTCTGGCATCGCCTGTCTTTGCGGCAATGCTCAATTCGACATTCATGGAAGGGGCTGTACCTGCCCATGGGCGCTCTCGAACAGTATCATTGCCTGAGGATGATATCGGGCCCGTTACTACACTCTGTCTTATCTTCCACTTGCAGAGTCACCGTGTCAATCTCAAGGAGTTCGATCCTTTTGAGAGGCTAGCCATCGTGTGCGACAAGTACGATTGTGCCAGGGCGCTGAAACCCTGGAGTACTTTATGGCTGCAGAAATGGCCTGGGACTGCTAGCGGAGAAGACGACTACTGGAAAATGCTGTACATATCGTACGCATATGACGATCGAGCCGCTTTCTATGCTGCCTCACGGGGGATAGTCCAGCATTATACAGAAGCTATGATGACGGCCGCGTGTGGCAGCCGTCCAGGGCTTGCTATCCTTCCAGAAGGCGTAATGAGTAGCAGGCCCCACCCTCTGCAAACAAATTCTCCCGTACTAAAGCTACTTCGGCGGCCTCCAAGAGCGGAGACGCGCAACTGTCGAAATGATACACCACCAGTTCGAGGATGTCATTAGCTCCTGCATGGAAGATGCCCGTTCCAAGATCTCTCTTTTCCCCACTTTAGACAATTGTTATAGCACTGCGAAAGCAGGTTTCTATTTCCTCGAGCTCTCACGCCTAGGTCTTTGGCCAATATCCGAAAGCTTGCGCCAGTGCAGCGTTGAGCAAGTCTTCGACAAGCTTTCTGCCTTTCAACTTTCCCCTGACATTGGGAGTCTTCTTCCCAGATATCATAACACCTTCTACGGCCCGTCGCGTAGTAGCACTCTATGCAGTTGTAAGACCTGTAGAGCCAGCTTCAGTGTCCAGCTACAGGACGTCGTTGACGAGCAAAGGAAGGAGTTAGGGGGGCTTTGTCTGACGTGTGTGCGAGCTGGAAAGACATCATTAGCGAAGGGCAACTGCCAAACTGAAGGCTGGTGCACTGCTATCTTTAAGCTTATTATCTAAGGGCAGACCTTTGCATCGATATCTAACTCCACCACTCACCCACTTTCGTACCCCAATCTAAGGTAGCTTCCGACATCATCCAGATCTCAGTCCCTAAGAGTCTCCTGGTATTGATATGAGGAATACGCACTTGTATACTGCCTCTTGTATTACAGCGCAAATATTCTCCGTTACGAGGTGTCACTGCATTTTACATGCAGTACGAACGTAACTACCGGAGCAAGATCCACACGTGCCAACGGATAGAAGCAGATGTCAAGGTCAACTTGCATGCTCAGAAGCCACTTCACCGAGCTTCCAAATCGGCCCTTGGATTACAACCAATCACATTGTAACTTATTGAAGAGACCCCGCACCTTTTATTCGGAGAAGTCAACACTCCGGACCTGCGTTAGGTCGCTCACTAGGTCCACTGTCGCACGGTCCAACGCAAGTAGCGGACAATGGAAGGATTCTGATTGGGTTCAGCGGTCGCGCGTTGCCACCCCGTCGCACCGTCTCAGAGTTGTGTGTGCTGCCGATCGTTTAATAATAGAGTACTCTACCGGCTTCCACCTCCGACGTCTGACATTTGGTAATCGAGAGTGTGCCTAGAGAAAGACTTTCTGTTACACCTGAATTGAAATGTAAGAGACGAACTCTATGATTGTTTCTTCAATACGGCTTACCTGTACATAAACAAGCATTTCCCACCTGCAGCCCTTTGAATTGGATTTTCAAAGGATCGATTGGGATTGTTGATTTCGATCGGTGCAATGCAGGTTTCACGGCTAGTGAACCTTGTTTAGCCGACTGCGGGGATAGGCCCAATGATGGATAAGGGAGTGATTGGCTCACCAAACCGTGAACGGAACAGTGCAGAAGAACACTGGCCAGCCATCTTCACCTGCCTTCAACTCGAGCCGGGGTCGTCAGCTTACGCGGTTGTCTGAGCCACCAGTCTGCCCGCATACTTGTATTTAACTGCATTCGCTCCCCCAACAAACTTTTCGCTCTTGAAACAACACCAGCTTTGATTTCTGCCATCTCATAGCATCAAACCCACAATCGTTCTAGCAATCGTACTGTTGCACAAAAGACCATCGTTAACCACCAACTATCAACATCGTCGCTACCATCAACATGCAGTACTCTAAACTCGCTCTCCTCGCTGTCCTTGCGACACCCTTTGCTGGTGCACAGAGTTTGGCTGACCTGCCAGCTTGCGCTGTACGTTGCCATCGACATCACTTTGATCTTACTTCAGTCTTGATACTGACAATTGTACAATAGCAACAAGCAGCTACTGGTAGCATTTCCCAAACTGGCTGCGCCCTGACAGACATCAAATGCATCTGCAGCGCTTCTTCGTATCTGTCATCGCTTCAGCAGTCCATCGCGAAAGTCTGCAGCCCTGCTGACCAGCAAAGTAAGTGACGATCCACTCCGCTCCAATCCTTCGGCACTGCATCGCAATCCTACACCGTGCTGAGCACAGTGCTCACGTGACCTCAACAGAGACTCTTGCTTTCGCTCAATCACTCTGCGGCTCCGTTGGCGTTACCATCAGCCCGCCCGCCGCGACCGCCAGCGCCACCGGTGGTAGCGCATCTGCTCCTGCCTCCTCCGCGGCCTATCCCGCCTCTGCCTCTACGATGATGACGAGCATGGTAGCCCCTAGCTCCGCAGCCGTCGTGTCGGCCATCTCCGACGGCCAACCTCAGGCCCCTACATCCGTCGTGGCTGTTTCCCAGATCAGTGACGGCCAGCCACAAGGCGCGACCGCCACCGTTGTCGCTGTTTCTCAGCTCACCGAGGGCCAGCCACAGGCCCCGACCGCCACCGTCAGCGCTGTCTCCCAGCTCACCGAGGGCCAGCCACAGGCCCCGACCGCCACCGTCAGCGCTGTCTCCCAGCTCACTGAGGGCCAGCCACAGGCCCCAACCGCCGCTCCGGTCTCCAACAGCACCGGCAGCCGCAACGTTACCGCCACCTCCTCCCCACCTCCTGCCTTCACCGGCGCTGCGAGCAGTTTCGGCGTCCAGTGGCTCGCTGCGGCTGCCGTCGGTGCTGCCGGTCTGTTCTTTGCTGGATTGTAAGAAGCAATCATCACTTCGAGCTGCTGTTGCTGTACACGGAAAAGTTTTGGGAGGAGGGATGGATGGGCTGTCTTCACTGTACAATGTTTTGGGCTCGGCAAGGACGGCGACTACGACGAAAGTAATGCGGAGGATATATAGTTAGACGAATCGAAATGACAAATTGACCCATGAGCATGTCGCCTTTTGTGCCTGGAAATGACAAGTCGGATCCACAGCACGTCGCCTTTTCTCAGTACATGTAGCCTTTCACGCCTCCCAATAATAACATCAAGACGCGATCCATCCATCCATCTCCTCCCCTCACGACAATCACCCTCCACGCTCGATCAAACCACACCGCAGGCCCTGACCGAACCACACGAATACAGCCCACGTCCAACGTCCAACGTCTCTGCCGCGAAGCTACCTACCCTACACATCTCGATCTCGACCAAGGAATCCACCATCACCATCATCGTTATTGTTATTGTTATTGTTAACTTGTATTACTTGATGCTAGTATTTGCAAGCAGAGTCGATTCTATTTCTTTGGTGTTGGTGTTGGCATTGGTATTGGATCGGGTCGGGTCGTAGAGTATACCGCTCAGTGTTCGGTGTTCGGTGTTCGGTGTTGTGGGGGTTGTGAATAGAGAAGTGGAGAGATGGGATGGCGAGGCGAGGCGAGGTGGATTGGAAGAGAGAGAGGGACGGAGGAAGGGGAGGGGAGGGGAAGGGGAGGGGAATGGTTGAAAGTGGGGTGTGGTTTGAGTGGTTTGGGAGGGAGGGACGGGCGTAAGTAAGGTAGTGATGTCCGTGTTGCTAAGGTGATAGGTAGTTAGTGGGCTGTAGGCTGGCCGTCGGGTCGGTTTGGATCGGGGCGAGGCACCAGACCATGTTGTATGGGTTTTCCAAACACTATCGGTTTGGATCGGTTTCTGTGGCGTAACTCAGGTTAGGCATTTAGCACCTGCATAACTAACTGTAGTGACAGCTTATACACTTGCGTAACTCTCTATGTGTTCATATCGAGGTGAATGATGCAGTGTACAGTCACATATATTGCATGGAATTGTCTTGACGGTTTAACTCAACTCACTGAATTAGACCTCTGAATCCTAACCCAGTTCAAATCAGCTTGACAGGATCTGAATATCCAGCAACCCGGCCCGCATCGGGGGCCCGAACCTAATCCAACCCGTGCGGCCAGCCTAGGCGCCTGGATTGATCGGATCACAACTCGAATTAGTGAGAGACGGTTTCATATAAACGTTTGGGTCTGTGCCAACCTTGCGGTAGTAGTGGATGAAGAGCGCATCATTATTACAAAGCTGGACATAAACGTAACAGAGAATGATACTAATCCTAACAGAGACCTTGTTCCGTGGTCGGTAACCTAATTCGCATATCTCATTCGACATACAGGAAGCCAGGAACAATGCACGTGCGGGGACTGGACGCTAAACAACCCTGACGGTTGTAAGGTATGACCTCACTTCCACTGCCACCGAAGGATACCGGATCTGTGATGAGATTGATTGGAATATGTATATAGAGGACTGACCCTTAAGGTTGACCGCACAGTATCATATAGTTTTCCTGATCTTGTACTCCTTCTTTCCCCAGTCATGTGGTGTCTTCTCTTGATCTGCGCTTTTCTGACCTTAACATTCTCTCAACCCACTTTACCTCAAATAGTACCGTCTGGCTATGCTCCAATCCAGGCGACATGTCCGAATACGCCTCTTGTCAGGGCAGCCACGGGCCTTTCATCCCCCGAGTCCAAGTATTTGAAGAACCGTAAATCGAAAGCAGCTTCAGCGCTCAAAGCATGGCTTCGCAAGACAAACCAGGACTTTGGGACAAACAACATGCCTACAGTGGCCTTGACAACCAGTGGTGGAGGCTATCGCTCTTTACTTGAAGGTGCAGGCGTCATCCAAGGCTTCGATTTGCGAGATAGCAATGTTAGCACGAGCGGGTTGTACCAGGGGATTACTTACCAAGCAGGCCTATCAGGAGGAGCCTGGCTTCTCTCTTCTCTCGCAGGCAACAATTACCCGACTATATCATCCTTGAAGGATGGGCTGTGGAAGCAAGCGTTCCAAGACAGTCTCCTACTACCTAACAACCTACTCGCGGCTGCTGCTTATGCCTCCGTCACGAATGACATCCAGGCAAAGCAAGACGCAGGATTCCCACCAACACTAACCGATCCTTGGGGAAGACTACTGTCGTATCAACTATTATACGGAAACGACGGTGGCGTCGCCACAAGACTTTCCTCAATCACGACCTTCTCCAACTTCACAAGCCACAACGTCCCATACCCCATTATTACCGCCTTAGGGGTCAAGACCTTTCAAGGCGAATGTCTACCGGGCCCAAACGCAACGACTTACGAACTAACGCCCTACGAATTTGGAAGTTGGGACGACGGCGTAAGTGCCTTCACGCAAACAAAATACCTGGGCACCCTCTTAACCAACGGCGTCCCCTCCAACGGAACCTGCATCCAAAACTATGACAACCTCGGCTACGTCCTGGGCACCTCCAGCAGCCTCTTCAACGAAGCCTGCACCTCACTCCCAACCAGCCCGCTAACCGCCTCTCTCGCAAGCATCGTCCAAAAAGCCCACGCCCTCACCACCCGGGACGAATACGCCATCTACCCGAACCCCTTCCACGCATACCCGCGTTCGACCCTCGTCTCCGCCCAGTCCGAACTATCCCTCGTCGACGGCGGCGAAGCCCTCCAAAACAACCCCATCTTCCCTCTCCTACAACCCAGCCGCCACATCGACGTCATCCTCGTCAACGACAACTCCGCCGACACGCCGACCAACTTCCCCAACGGAAGCGAGATCCTAACAACCTACATCCAATCCCTCAACGCGGGTCTAACGAAAATGCCATTCATCCCTTCGGTGGAAACCTTCGTCGCCAAAGGCCTCAATAAACGACCCACCTTCTTCGGATGCAACGACACGAGTAAAACCACCATCATCTATCTCCCCAACGTGAATTATACCTTTCCGAGTAACGAGCCGACGGCGAAACTGCAGTATTCCGAGGCGGAGACCGAGGCTATGATTGCGAATGGGGTCCAGATCGCTACGAAGGGCGGCGATGAGGCGTGGCCGGTCTGTTTAGGGTGTGTGATTATGATGAAATCTGGGGGTGAATTGCCCGGTGCTTGCGGGGGGTGTTTCCGGTCTTATTGTTATTTCCCGTAAAGTCCTACGTCTTTCGACAAAATCGAAGAGAAGAGAACGCAGGTGTTGTAGATGATCTCATGACTTTTACTCTTTGTACTTGGCGAATGCTCTGTTCCGTTTGTACATACAATCGAATGATACGTGCTTGCACGTTCCTCCTCTCTTTGACAATCCATCTACCGTCGTGATATTCGAGGTCTGGTGTTTATCTGATCTTTGGCCTGAAATCCACGCGACATGTAAACAATTCCACAAACAAACGCCTGTCAATGTTGCAAGCCCTTAGAAAATCCTTCCGTGTCCCTAGATCTGCCTTTGCGAATTAAGATTCTTGCATTTTGCATTCTGTATCTTGTGATGATGACTGAGTGAAGTAACTTACATTTCACATCTTACAACTATAACTACAGTTACACGTCAAAAGTCTTCGCGAATGGCCTGTTTCCCACCAAAACTCATTACTATCAGTGCTATAGAACTCAGAACTCTAGGCAGTCAAAAGTTCTGAGCTTTCAGAATGTATTAATCTTTTACTTGATTAAAAGATCTGTCAATTCAGATATTATAAATCAGTTGTGGTGTTCTATTAAACACTGTATGAACTCA
>JAABUP010007357.1_pt1 | contig 14862 bp, 25 predicted proteins | sample 5559201 | NCBI WGS metagenome assembly JAABUP01 (sample SAMN10711887, study PRJNA513373) | rock metagenome | isolation source: Antarctica rocks | place: Antarctica | reverse complement strand
CTGTCACTGCTGACTTTAGCACTCTGAGTCTGCCATGTGTGTGAAAGTGACATCAGAAGCAGTCCTTGTCATTGCGCATAAGGCCTTACTGCTGTTCATGCATCTAGTGCCACTAAGCACTGAGCAAAGCTCTGATATGGACGCATTTGGATTGTCAGTCACAGTGGTCACTGACAGATTGTCAGTGCCTAGCATCTCAAATCATATACACCAGTGAAACAACTGTGCATAATCTTGTAGGCAATGCATTGCATGAGCGTTGGTGTTCCAGTTGCTTCACAATCTCTTGTTCTTGCAGGCTTGTCACACTTTCATGGAGCAGGCAGACAGGGACCAATGTGGCTATATAGATGCACAGGTGTTGCCTTATGTCCAAAACTCACGCTGAATGCCTAGCAGCTGTAGGTGTTGTACAGTGCATTGCATGCTGCCAGCAGTTTCTTAGCAGGGCATGCTGATGCATTTTGTCCAGCTTGCAAGCAAATGACGCATCTCGCAGTATCTCTTCATTCTTCAGTTACACCTGCGTAATGATGCAAGGCATAGTTGCTGCGTCTCCTGCTGATTTCAAATGCCCCTTGCCAAATTACGCCTCCACATCTGGCGCCTGAAGTGAATGTTTGCTATGCAGAGAATGCGCATATCAATGCTGCGGGCAGGACTCCTTGCTGAAGACAAGCCAGACTGCGCCAGCTTTGCCCTTGACAATCTATGCAGTCACGCCCTGACAGACCTGGACGACATGGAGTCCTGCAGTGATGACACAGAGGAGCTCAGCATGCCAGCAGAGAGTGGTGCTGGTGGCCACAGCCCTGTTGGAGGTAAGCTGTTGCTTTGCACTGCAGCTCTGGGTTACATTGCCCTGCTGCAGCTATTGTCTGTCTTGTTTGTGTGCTTCAGTCATGGCTTTGCTTGGCTACTCGTCAATCACATGCTGGGAGCTTACTCATCTCTATGTCTCCCACGTGGTGCTGAGTAGCATCCCGGTGCATCAACAATGTTTAGCAGAACCACATACACCTGCCAGATGCACCTGAGATTGCACCTTCTTGCATCTGGCTCTCTCTCAATGCCATAACAGCGTCCCAATGTCTAACTCTCTTCTGGCATCATGGCATTGAACACAAACTGTCAAGAAACGTGTTGTATCTGATTTCACATCTGGGGCACAGGCACTGAAACATTTCAAACAATGCACATGAAATCACATCAGATCCAATGCATGCCTGCTTGAAGCGCTCTGCCATCTAGCATTGCAGTGTATTTGAGCTGATGTCCTGTGGCTGATTGGCGTGGTGTCCCTGCAGATAACGTGGCAGACATTAACATGGTTGGTGGCAGCAGCAGGGAATGGGCCAACAGGCAAACTGCTGACGCCCTGGATGCTGGCACTGCTGTGGCAACGTCTTCTCAGCATATTGAACCCCATCAGGTAGGTGCTATGCTTCAGTCAGTCACACCTGTCTTGCATGTAGACTTTGTGGAGACATGCGGCAGCAAGGATGCCCTGCATGCATCACTGGTGGTGCTCAACAATCACTACATCATGCATGACACTACGGCTTATCCAAGCACAGACACATCTGACGGGATCAGAGGGGGTGGTATGTTGTTTATGGTAAACTGTGCGTTTCAGCACAAATGGCTTGATCACTGCCTTGCCTCAAGAGCTTCCCACTGCAGTATCATTTAGGTGGTCTTGGCCTATGCCAAGCTTCAATTCATGTTGCAGATGGTCAGTGTGCACGCTTTGTGCCTTTGATGTTTTGCACATGGGCAGATCTTGTCTTTGGCTGCAGGACGTCCAGATGTATGAAGCAGCCATAGCTGCAGACCATCAGCATGCTATGCGCCTGTCAAGCAGTTCTGCTGGTGAGGCTTCAATCTCCCAGAACCAGGGCATCAGTGGCGATGGCGCAGCCTTGGAGCCTGCGGCATCATAGCCTACTGCAGGTCTGAAGAGCCAGTTGCTGCCTGGCCGAAATTATGCTGAACGCTTCAAGCCTTGATGACAACATTTTCCCTCCAGCTCTTTTAAAGAAGTTCAACACGTGTATGAGTACCCTCCAGTGTTTGAGTACCCTCCAGTGTTAAATTGGCACTAGTTGAACCCAACTTCGGTAAGCATCTCCAAATTGACTTTTGCTATTGCTGCAGGGTGTGCCTGATCATGACGATGGCATGCCAAGCTCAGGATTCAGCATTGGCAGGTTTGGGTGGGGCATGGCAAAGGGGGCTGTAAAGGTGACAGCCGCCACTCTCTGCACAGTGGCCATTGCAGCCCTGGCTGACAAGCACACCTGCCACTCAGTACAGAAGCGCCACCAGATCCCCTCTCTCCCCAGGTTCAGATCACAAGGTGACCATCACAACCTCTTGGTGCATAGGTTCCCTGCAGCAGTAGTAAGTCAAACTCCCTTGTAGCATGCGCATGAAGAGAGGTGACCAGGCATATTTTTTTGTATGCTGTCATGCTCATCAAGACCAAAAATGCTCCAACTGCGATGTTCACATATTTGCCAGTCGTGCAGCCATTGCATACCTGCAAGGCAACCAAGCTCTTTGCTTGACACATGCTTAGCGTGTCTGCAGGACTTGGAATGCTTCACAAGCAGCTGGCATCGGCTGCATAGGCTGCATAGTAGATAGCTTTGGCAGCAGCAGCCACCACTTAATTAGCATAGCTGACTTTGGATGACATTCACATCCCAGTCTGCTACAGAATTGTCACTAGAGTAGCTAGAGAAAAATTGTAGGGGTATTGTGAGCAGACTGAGAAGAAGCTTGAAACTTGTACAGGTGGCAGCGCAGCAACAGCAGCAGCAGCGCCCAATCTGAAGCCAAAGAATTTGACACAAACAGCTCTTGAGCCTTCTTGACTGGCCCGAAGCTGCCAAGCTACTACGGCAAACAACCAGTCAGAAGCAACAGGGTTGCAGCGCAGCATCATGGCAGCAGCAGCACCCTTACACATCCTAGATGCTTGAATACTGTTCAGACTCAGTATCAGGGCTTCAACCTGCAGCTGGCAGTTTGCAGCTGAACAGAAAATCCAGCAGGGTAGCAGCGCAGTTCCAAGACAGCAGCAGCGCCCTCCTGGGAACACGAGGTGTAGTCTTTTTGGAAGGTGAGCACAGGTGCTGCAATAGACACCGAACTTGTTGTTTACTGACGAATTTCATGGGAGATATGCTTTCATCTACTTATTCTTCATCAATACCATCCCAATGTTCTTTGCATTGGTTGCACATGGGTTTTGGTTCCATTGCAGGAAGCACAGCAGCCTTACTTGCCAGGCAGTGCAGCTGTATTTGACGACCACTTGAATGACACTGGCCATGTGATCGGCCCTGCTACCAATTATATCATCCATAAGCGTTTTGACAGGCAGCTGCACATGTCCTCTAGCATGCAGCAGCCTTCATGGTCACCTCATTGGCTGTTGAGGGTTGTCAGAGGTGTTTGCGATCATCGTGAGTTCCTGGTAGAGCTTCTTGCTAAGCCTTGGGGTATCAGAAGACACTCAGGAGCCTACATCCCTGGACCTGAGTCCTTGTTCGACCAACTTAGCAAGTGCTCTTTGTGGCGGTGCTGCTGGAGGAGGACCATCAACTTTGAACTCATCACCACTCTGTGTTTGCTTTGTATCGTTGTTGTGCAGTATTTGTATATTCCAGTTGAGCTCATGTTCTGATGTATGAAGTGATGATCTAAACATGCATGTGCCCTTTCTCTTTTGGGTGTACGAGTTGTGGTATGATGACAGCATTTGAAGACCAACACCCTCAAGCAAAAGCACGCCTACGCATGCATGCTGAATCTGGTGTGCTGTTGCACTCTCAGCAATCGAGTTGCAAAGTTTATTTCTCACCCAGTCTAGAAGGCGTACTACAACCTTGAGGAGTTTGTTGACATTTAGACCAGCACTTTGTCCAATGCTGTCATCGTATTACATGTGCTTTCATGCTTTGTGATAAATTACATGTGCTTAGTTATGTGAATGCACTGTTTAACTGCCAACGTAAGTAAGCAAATGCCAACAGCTACAGAGCACCATAAGCAAACCTCACAAGCCTCTGAGAAACACGTCTTCAGCAATGTCACATGTAATGCTCAGCTCACAATGCCTAATTCATGAAGCTGCATGTCAATCCAAGTTTGCATGGCTGTCCTCAGACTGAAGTTGGGACTCAAGTGTTTTGCTCTCAGCTTCTTTGCTGTTTTGGGATCCTTGTTGCGCTGCTCAATCCAGCGCACTATTGCAGGGCGGTCATATGTGAGGCCTGCATTGCAGACACCAGCTTCACACATGGCTGCAGAGTATGAGCATTGCCACAGGCGTTCTGCCAGATCACAGCTGGTACCAACAAGAGGAGTACCTTCACGTGTGGTAGCTGGTTCTCTCATGAAAGTGAGTGTGATGGGACATTTGAAGGCATCTGGCACCTCCACAGTTTCCTCCAGAATATCAGGCACAACCAAGGGAGGCGGCCAGAGCACCTGTGTACTCTGCTCTGTCTCCCTACGCACCAGTGGCATGCTGTTTGGATGCATAGCTGAGTGCAACATCACCAACAGCAGAGGTAAATCAACGCTTTACAAGTGTCAACAGCAGTGGTGCATCCACGCTTTGAGAAAGATTGGCTGTCCACAACCTTCTCTCAAAAGTGTCTTAAATGAGTGAGGTAAAACGAGCGACAGAGCAGAAAGGTGTGTGGTTGAGTAAGTGAGCGAGCCAGTGAGTGTCCTAGTGAGTGAGCAAGGGAGCGAGGCAGCTGATTAGAGTACAGGTGTTCTGTCTCATGCAAGCTAGGCACTAAATTGTCAAACTGGTGCAAGGAGCGTGTAGCTGTCTGATAAACTTCCCAGGCAAAAGTTGCACCACAGCCATACTCAAGGGACAAGGCAAGCTTGCAGTCACAACAGGCATGGAGAAAGTCAGAGACAGTGCCAAAGCTTGCATGATCAGCTGCAATTCCTTTCATGCATTGCCCGACACATTTGTCATGCAGGCAGCGGCGACCCTGTGCAGCCTCGTGTGGCAAAACAAGCTGTGAACATTGCAAGGATGAGCACACTTTTAAAGCACACCTGTTTGCAGATCCTGTCGCAGTATTGCGCTGCAGCTGCCTAGCACGGACTTGCATTAAGACATCAGCAAGTTCCTGAGTGGAGTGATCAGGCAGCATGCGACTGGCAAAAGCAGCTCTTGATCGCTGCAGACGATTGAGCTGGTGGGTCCCTTGCTGCCCAGGCTCTATGTGCACTGCTGAAGCTTGCTGCCGGCCTGAGCTGTCAGTCAAGAGGCTGGATGTGAGGTTCATCTGGCTGCTGTTGCTGCTGAGCAGCTGAGCACGAGCATTCATGGCAGCAGGATTTCTTGAGCGCGCCGCACCAATCAGGGCGTCCAGAGTGGCATGAGCAGTGGTGTTTGGCCTGCAGGAAGGTTTGCATATGTGAGGTGGGCAAAGAGTACGGTTGAATCCTGGAGGACAATCAGCAACGCCACAGTCAGATGAGTGACGGGCATGCCAAAAGGCTTGACCACCAGCACTGGTCTGTGTACTCGCATTGCTGAGCGTTACATGACTTTGCTGCAAGAGACTTGGGTACAGCCATGACTGGTGCAAAGGTTATTCCCCAGCTTACTGGAGCCCTTGCAACATAATGCACCAGTAGACCTGACTTCTGGCAACAAGTAAGGTTGCACCGTACAATCACCATAGATTGCATTGAAGCTGGAGTATCACTCTGGTACCAGCTGTGCTGTCGTTGGGTGTGGCATGAGAGCATGCCTGATGCGCATATACAGCGGAGAAACAGATGGACATACAAAAGGGAGTACCTGGGGGATGTGAGGGGTGAAGAGCCCAGGGTGGATGCAGAGCCCAGGGTGGGTGCAAAGTCCAGGGTGGATGCAAAGTCTACGGGGGGTGCAGAGACAGGTCTCTGAGACAAGGACTCCAAGTTGTGTTGAGGGCGCATCACAGTACCATGACCCACCAGGGAGCTTGCAAAGCCACCCCTCCATGCCTGCATTTAGCAAGCAGCAAGTCAGGACAAGTGTCTAACCGCACAGGATGATGATGCCTGCTTTGTGTTCCTGATGACTGTTGCACTCATACGATCATGTCTGTCCGAGTACACCAGTAATTGGTGCACTGCACAACAATGCAAAACAAGAAGTGATCATCATGGACCTGCATATGCCATATTTGGGTGTTGTTGACAGATCAGCAATGGTCATGACAATCTGCTCAACACTATGTCGTGAAGTGCAGCTGCCGCGTAAGGCATTGGCCTGCATTCCTGCTAATCCTATCACCTGAAAAAGCCGCCTTCTGCAAGGACGCCCAGCAGCCCACACCTCATTTGCATACCACAACATCACATGCTCCTGAAGCTGCTGATACTGTGGTACAGTTAGGCGCTGCCCATTGCAAAGGGCTTGCCTGACACTGTTGCCTACCTCTGCTGTGCTTGTTCTGGCTTGCAAACCCAAATCGCGCTGCTGCCGCCTCTGCTGTGAGGCAAAGTGAATCTCTGCAAACACTCAGAACACTTAAGCATCTGTTGTTGCTTTGCATTGCACACTTGTGAGCTACACAAGTGGTGCCTTCAGTCACATCTCAGGCGCCCTTGAGGTTCAGCCAAAACCTGGTCACCAGCAAGCAGGTCAAGAGCAGGTGTAGCTGCAGATCTGCATGCATAACATTGGAAAACGGGGAAAAGATGTGGCATAAGCGGCTCACCCAGTGAGACAGCAAAGTGCATCTGGGCAAAATCCAAGTTGAAGACATTGCCACCAAACTGCTGCAGCAGAATAGCTGACAACATGACCAGTATCCCACCCAACCTATGGCCAGCATATTGCTGGAAAGCTTTAATCAGCAGCATGGATGTGAACCACCGAAGGTCATCATGTGATGGCAGTGTAGCAGGTGCAAAGGTTCCCTGCTCCTCACCCACCAGACGCAGCACTAGAACAGCTAAAGCAGAGATCCCCACAATCATAACATCATCTGTGGGCTGCATGAGAGCTGCAGACTGGATGTTGACCCTTGCTGCTCTTGCTGCAATGTGTTGTGTAGAGTCCTCTGGCAGAGGGAAGCCTGCCAGCTGAATATGCAATGCCTGAGCTATCATGCACAGCATGAATGCCCCGACTCGCGGATCTGCAGGCTGATGGTTCAGCAGCATCACATTTGCAGACAAGCTCAGCCTGTCACACAGGCTTGCTGACCAGGTACCTGTGTGCAGCAAACACGTGAAGCTCATTGCTACTGCTTGACCAGCATTGACTATGTGCTGGGAGAAGCAAACACAAGACTGATGGTACAGCTTCAAAACCTGATGTGTGCAGGACGCATAGACGCGAACTTGCAGCTGACAGTTGACAGTACTGTAGCACATACTCTGGCACCACATACAGGCGAGCAGCTGTACCTGATGTTTCAGATCCAAGCAGCATGCCCAGGCCAGCGTCTATGACATTGGCCAGAGCAACATTTGTGGACCCAAGGAGCTCACGGGAAGAAGAGCCTTCTGGAGTGATATACAAGGTGGACTTCACGTCTCCTAGAGAAGTCTTGGCTGCTAGAAGTGACGACAGGATATGGATTGCAACAGGCTGACAAGCTGCAGCTGACCCAGTGAATGCAGCGGAGAGGCATGACAACACCCCTGTAGCAGCATTGTTGTTGTGCATAACACTGTGTTGAGATTTTTTACATGTTGCTGATGCAAAGCTCAGAAATCAAACAGCCAACAATGCCTTACCTTCGCTCAAACTCAAGCGTGACCCTGCGCCAGGAATCTCATCCAGAGCCGTTGACATAGCCATCATCAGCTTTGTCTCAGCTGCAGAGTGGCAGTCTTCTGCGCAGTCCCTGTGGGCTGAGCACTCACATGGAGCACTCAGAAGCTGCTTAGTTGCCCTTGCAAGCTGCTCAATATCTCACAAATGTGCCGCTCAAATGACTCTGCCATCTCTGGAACAAGCTGCTGTAGGGAATCTGCCAGAATTCCAACAGGAGCTTTGCATGTCCACCTGTTCACTCCACGCACAGTGGCTGCTGCAAGCACTATGCACAAGTGTCTTGATCTGCCAGAAACAACATCTTGTTGGTCAGAAGTAAATCCTGGCGGCAGAGCTGTCAGCAGGTCTGCTAGGCCTTGCTCAGCCTGCTGCTGTGTCAGACCTGACTGCCGCAGAATTGCAGCCAGTTGATCTGTTGTCAATGCTGCATGCTGCAAGTATGCCTGCTGCAGCCCGACATAAAAAATTCTGCTGCTGACTTCGTGATGTGTGAGCTGCTCCAACAGCTCCTTCGCAGTGCTGGCAAGAGCAGACACCTGCCAGCCAGCGCGCGCCTGAAGATGAGCCATACTATCAACTGCCTCAACACGGGCGCTGCACGAGTTGTTGCCGCTACGGATGCCAGAGATAGCACACCCCTCCAAGGAAGCAACGAGGCCAGTGCTCTGCCACCCTAAGCTGCCTTTGCAGTGCTACGCAATTGAAACGCTGTCACAGCTTTGCTGTATCAGACAGTACTGTTTTCTTCGAAGTCCGGAAGTTGAAGTACCTGAACAGGACTATGCACATTTTACACTTTCCAGTCTGAGTCAACGTCACACTGGGGGCACTGCTCCCATCACATCATGCACTTGTCAACGCTGCTGTCAACGGAACGATGTTCTGCAAGCAGAGGTTTCCGGTACAGCAAAGCAACAGACGTTCCTGCCAGTGTTCCTGCCGGGCTACAGTTGTATGCAATTTGAATCTGCTTTTGCGTTTATAGGGACGGCACCATCCCATCAAAATTAACGTCTGTCCCCAGGGCTGTCACCGAGCAGCCGTTTACAAGCCCCAGCGTCCTTCTGCCATTGTTGCTCTTTGGACTGGACAGACCGATTGTTTCCAGGCTGCGCATGATAAAATGGGTGCTCACTCCTACCGCAGAAACCTTTTCTTTTAGCCTCGCGCAGCAAAGCTCCTATTCATGTCTTTGCGCCCATGCTGACTGATGCCAACCTCCGTCCACAACCATTTGTGTTGCTGCCTGCGTCATGGCTGTCTGTTTTTGCATGCAAGTACCCAATCAGTGCTGTAATGCAACGCACAAAGTATTATTTGGATGTGCCCAGATTGTCTGATGTTGTGCGGCACGTCAGGGCCTGCAGCTTTTCTGACCTTTGGGCTGTCTAGACTCTCCCAACTCAGTTGCAGGAGCAGCAGGAAGCAAATGGGTCGCAGCGCAGCGTAACGCAACAGCAGCGCCCCAACACAGTCCACATGCGTCACCTTCCTCCAGTGTTAGGCATCATGCTATACTGGAACATTCCACTGGCATGGCAACCGCCAGCACACCTGCCGCAGCAGCTGAGCAGACACAGGACATATCTGAGTAGCAGCGCAGTCTAAGACAGCCGCAGCGCCGTCCTGTGAAGAGGCACCTAACTTGTACTCATTCATTTGTATTGTGATGGCAATTGTACCATAGCCATTAAATTGGTGGCAGTTGCTCTAGTATGCTTATGCTTCTGCAATCATGATGTGACTTCTATTGTGAGTTTACCAGACTGACTATCAGTTACTGTACACCAGGCTGCAGGAGCATTGACCTGCTGTAGCATTACGATTGCCAATGTGACAGCTGAGAGTGACCATTGTCGATGCACTCTATGCAACACATGTTTAGAAGACGTAGTCAACTGTTGGATTGTGATGTTCAGCATGTTCTTGAGCCTCCATGTTCAAACCAACAGAACGTATGTACTTTGTTTTAGCTTGCCATAGCAGTAGCTCTTTGCTGTTTGCATCCATATGGCTTATCATGCAAAGCTTTAGCTGCACGCACTGGCACTACCTGCTCTTCATCTTTTAGTGTTGAGCTGTGCCACGATGAAAAACAGCAAAAGCCAAACAATATGCAAACGCCCATCACAAGCAAGTTACTTTAGCACAAACTGCCAGGTCTAACAGCATGGAAGCTGCAATTTAGTATTGAGGAGACCGCAAATGAATCTTGACACAGCTGTGTGCCCGGTACAAATATGGCAAGCCTGCAATGCAGGGTATCAGCATTACATCTTGCAACACAACTTGCAAGCCTCAAGATACAAAAAAGTGTTCTTGGCTATTCTGAGGGTTTGCTGCTGAGAACAACTGGCTGACGTTGCACGGCATGACAATCTGGAACAGCACCTATCTCCCTTCAGAAGTCAATGCAGGCCAGGCGCCTTACACAACATCAATTGACTTGTGGGAAGTAGGCAGGCTCATCCCAGAGGCTTGATACCTTGAGTGCAGGATCAACCAAGCACTTTGCAAACCAACTAAATCAGCGGGCAGCTTAAGTTAAGTTAAGTCTGCTGAGCAGAAGTTTGCCCTGTCTGCTATGCCTAAGATTCAACTCAAGGAATGTTGGTGTTTTGCACATGGTTGTGCATGTATCATGTTCAGACAACACGTCTTTGGTTGCATTCAGATTCAAATCTGTTCCAGACTAGCACCTCCATTTGACAAGATCCCAATCAGGGCACGAGAGGGCCTATAAGTTTTGCAGGGGCGGCCGCTTGAGATGAAAGTTTGAGTGGGGGCTGCGCCTCCTCAATGGATCCCCTGCACTTGTGGGGGTTGCCCACATGCCATGCACACGTCCATGGGGGCTAGTTCAGAAGTTGCAATGGCTAATGAAAGACCTGTGAGACAGCAGTACTTTGGGGTACGCAGCTTGATGCCGCATACAAGCGTACTATGCCTCTTGGCAATCACTTGCCGAACCAAACTGCATAGCCTCAACAAGGGGCCAAATTGGACTGTCTGGGGACAGTCAGTGCTAACAACACTGCATGATTTGCAATTGTAGCAGGACGGCACAGAGATGCGTTAAACGACAAAGACAATTCACCAAAAAGGAGTAACAACTGCGCATATAAGCATACTGTGTACATTAATTCACTGTCAAGAACCTATGGACCAAGCATGATTGTGCTGTAGGCCGCAGGCGCCAGTTTGGGTTTAGCATAGCTGCTAACAGCTCCCATCCAGCCTTCCCATTGGTGTCCAACACCTGCACTGCTTTGGCCCATCTGTCATCTGCTTCACAGAAGTCGCGTGCTGACAGTACATCCAGTTGGAATGTGTTTTCAAACAGCCTGCACATCAGAGCATGGGTGGGAAGGACAATAGGGACTGATTACAGCAACCATTTGGCAATCAACATGACAATCGTCGTCGCTGCTATGTATGAAAATGACACCTAGAAGCAATTCTACATGCATTTTGTTAAATTTCTTCCTGTTGTCAGGCCTTTACTGGCAACAAGGAGGAAGTTGCATGATAAAAAGCAGTAAGACAAGCATTATTAGCAGTACTCACTGCAGCGACAGCAGCACACCTTTGCAAGGATGGTCCATCAATGCTGCCAGGTTTGCAAAATGGGATGAAGGCCATGTATGCCAACAGGAGGCCTGCTGCATAAATGTCATCTGCTATGCCAAAGTTGCGACGCTCTGTGTCTGTAAAGGCACCAGCTTGCCGTGCACGCGCCCACAAGGGACTTGCTAGCTCCTTCCTGCAAAGCATGATGGCAATGAGAACAGACATGTCAACCTTGTTTCAATGCCACACATGGAAGAACACCCAGAGCATGACAGGGCTATCACAGTCTGTTTGTGTGCAACCGTGCAGAGACCTCTCTGCGGGCCTGCACAAGTCATGCAAATCTTGCCATCATGTTCCACAATGCACCGCCTGGGCCTCGGGTACTGTCATGCATGCTTGTTTCCAAGCAGAGCCAAGCAGCAGACTAGCAAATCAGGCGCTTTGACAGTCATAACGGTGACTCGTGCAGGAAGAGATGGTAATGTCATGCAGAACTGCAGGCAAGGGAGATTTGAACAAACGTTCATGTCAATGTTGCTCAGCGTCATTGGTTTCCAGACAGAGGTCGGCACCAAGTTAAACAATAGTGTCAAGCAGCCACTTAGTTGCTACAGGTTAGTGCAAGAGTGAGCTGGTGCTGAGAGTGAGACCAGTACAAGCCCTGAGATCAAACACTGTACTCACTTGGGATCAGGTACAGATATGGTACCCCTATCCCAGATCTCCCCCAGGGTCGCCCCACCAATCATGGCTTCATTGCTTATGTCGACTGCAAAGGCCAGGTCCCTGAGCCTGGCTTGCATGGCTCGCAGATCTCGTTCATCAGACATACTGATGACAACAGACCCTGGACCTATGCTCTGATGCAGTCTGCTGTTGGCGTGCATGAAGGCAATCCCCTGCATGTCACAGTCAATCAGTTGGCAACCCCAAGAGCTGGGCAGTGCAATGCCCAGCTTCGCAGCAGCAATTGCTCGACATGCAGCGCTTTCTCCACAACACTCTGCAGATAAACACCAAGGTGGTCAATGGTGCAACAAAAAACATTTCTGAAACAGGTGCTTGGCAGCTAATTTGCATGAGCAGGATGAAAGCAGAGAATGAAAATCTAGCAGCAAGTTAGCGCAGGCTGCAATACCAAGAGTTACATGGCTATAACACATACACAATGGTAGGCCCTGCATGTGCACCTGCATTGTCTGTCGCAGAATGCTGCACACAAAGGCTTGCCGCCGCTGTAAGCGGCGCTGAGGTTCAAAGAAGTCCATGAACTCGCCATCCCCTATACTAGTATTGGACGCAGTGGCCTCCGCCGCCTTCTGTGCCCATGCTGCAGCTGTTTCACTGCCGTCACGCCGGAATACCAGCCACTGCATGAATGTCAACCACAAAATTGCTTGGTCACAGCAGCTGCGTGGGTCCTTGTAAAAGCAATCAGGTTGCACTGTGAACAGAGTTATCATACTCCCAATGCATCTGATGCCCAGCGGATGGACAGACATGCCAGGAACACAGCTTACCAAAGTTGATGACGATTTGCGTTTGGTGTGACTTAGCTTGTACAGAGTGGAGATCTTTTGATGCAAGGCGCCTACACGGAACTCTGAGCACTGCCAGACCTAGCAGAGTTGGAGTGCACAGCAAATCATGATAAACACCGGTTGCTTGCTGCATCAGCTCACCTGCTCCTTGCCAGGACCTGAGTCCTCATTCAGTACTTCAAATCCACCAAGCAAATGGTACAGATGCGGCGAGTGTTGTCTCTGCTGGAGTGTGACATGTGTTGCAACTTCATTGGCCGCTAGCAGATCACTCTGATTGTCTGAGCTCTGCGGGTACATCTGCGCTGCAAAACACAGGCATTGCTTTGGTTGCTGCGCTTAGTATGCAACAAAAGTCCAGGTGACGCTGCTTGAAACGATGTGCAGCCTGACGTGCACAGTTGGTCACATGCAGAGCTCATATCACGCATCACTGTTGTGCATGTTTGGTCTTGACAGGCTGTAGATTTAGGGCCAGAATGTTGCTTTCTTTAATGGGATGTTTGAGCACAATGATACCTTGAGCAGAACTCGGGTGCCTTGCAGCCTTCCCCTCGTGACTCGCCTGCACATACAACATGAGAGGTAGCTGGAGCAAAGCCACATTGCATCACACTTGTTGTGCGTGTGCAATATCATAATGCTAATTGTGCTGCCTAACCCTAGCAAGAGCCCTCACCCAGTGTACAGGTGAGCTTGGACACCACCTTGTGACACTGATTGGGAGTTCAGCTCTTGAACCCCAGACAAGCTGAGCCCTTGAAGAGAGGATTTGTTGTCGTGCGTTGAGGTACTGCAGCTGAAGGCAAACAGGTTCTAGTGCCCATGGTCAATCAAAAACCCCATGTGCAGGAGCTGCCTGACCTGGTCATGTTCATGTACCCCAGAGGTCCCAAATCTGACTCCAAAGTGATGTTCTGCGCATGGCACGGACAGGTTCAGGCGGGTGAGATTGTGAGGTATTCTGAGTACGAGCGACTGACACTTTGCTGACCTCTGCGGACAAGTCTGTCGTCAAGCAGCTCCGGGCGCGAACTGTTGCTGATCTTCTTGTGCGCTTACATCCAGGCCTAGCAGGATGTGCATAGCTTCTAAATAGCATATTGCTGCAGGGGCGACAGGCTCTGAGCATAGCCATCTGATCAGAGTATGCAAAATTAGAAGCGCGCTCCTGCAAAACACATGGCATACACTAGGTTTTTCAGAATCGCGCACGTCGTAATGCAATTCCAGTCGTGTTAGGATTTGTGTTGCACCGGAACGCTTTGCATACCAACTCTGTCATGCAAGCGTTTCATCTGTAGGGCTGCTAATTGCCCTTAAGGATGTGCAAATTACTCATTTCACCGGACCCTTGTCATCAATTACCCAGTAACGTTACCATTTGGTAAACAACAAAGTAATTTACCATTGAACTATTACTGTCTAACTGCCATGCATGGCCGTTCCCAATTTTGAGCGCGGCAAAGCACTGCTCTTGCTCAGGGAGATGCATCTGCCAAGTTGAACAAATTGTCGAGCAATATTCCTACCTGATATGAGGAACTTACCTGTTTCAGCAGGGTTTGCAGGTTCAAAATTCGCCAAAGTCTCCCAAAAACCCTCAATAAAACCTATAACTGCCACCAGTTCCCCCTAATTTCGGCGCATTTGGGCTTATTTTGCCTATTTTCTATGAAATGAATTGAGTCGCTAAATGCTTAATAATAATAATAATTAAACGCTTTCCAGCTCATGATGAGCTAGGTACGTGCAGGACAAGTCTTGTCTCTCCAGAGCAGCCTGTCTTGTGCATCCTACTACTAAGGCCTACTAATACGACAGTTTTGACAATCACGTAATGCAACATCATTGAAACTAGACCTAGGGCGGCCAGGTGGGCGAAGCCCCTTGACTTCACCAAACAAAAGCTTCTTAGGCAATCTATCG
>JAABUP010007356.1_pt1 | contig 14866 bp, 10 predicted proteins | sample 5559201 | NCBI WGS metagenome assembly JAABUP01 (sample SAMN10711887, study PRJNA513373) | rock metagenome | isolation source: Antarctica rocks | place: Antarctica | reverse complement strand
ACACCGCGCGGGTCCGGGCCGTCGTCGGGCTGGTCAATCGGCAGTTGCCGGGGGCGCGCGCCGCGTAACCGCCCGGTACGGGGAAGGGGTCGCATACCCATCCTCCTTATTGTGCAACTTCTCTACTAGGTGACATCCAACAGAAACAGTTGCTTGTCGCGATACCGTAGGGTGGGGCATCGTGCTGAGCATCATAATGCCGATACGCTGGTTGCCGACAAGTATCTTCGTCCTGTAGACTGCTAGGCGCATGGTGAGTGAGCAGGGAGTCGCAAGGAGGAGCGGTGGATCTGAGGCGCTACTGGAACGTTGTGCGCCGCTGGTGGTGGCTACCATTGCTGGGATTCCTGCTTGGTGCCGGTGTTGGTTACCTGTTCAGTAAGCAGATAAAGCCTATCTACAAGGCCGAGGCGTATTTATACATCAATCCGGTGCAAACCCCGGGATTTCCCAACGCTGGGGATCTGAATTACTCGCAGACGTTGGCCTATTCCTACAGCCAGGTACTGCGTAGCAGGCCGGTATTGGATGACATCAGCCAACAGTTCGGCATCCCACTGAAGACTGAGAATGTTATCGTGACGCCCGTTCCCGGTGCCCAGCTCTTGTCCATTGTCGTCGCTGACCCCGATCCTACCCGCGCCGCTGCCATTGCCAACCGCCTGAGCGACATGCTGGTCCAGCGGACTCAGGACTTGCGGGTGCAGAGCGTGCAGGCGGTGCGCCAGCAGGTTGATCAAGATCTCAACGATGCGCGCCAACGCGTGACCACAGCCTCGAATCGCCTGGATCAGTTGCGGGCAACGCCTACCACCAGCGGTGATTCCTTGGCCGAAACCCTTCGCCTGCACGACGAACTGCTGCAGGATCAGGAGACCTATCGCACCCTTCTCGCGATGCAGCAACGCATGCAGTTGGAACAGCTGCAGGCCGGTTCCTCGCTCACGGTGACGAATCGCGCGGACATCCCGACCATGCCGCAGCCAAGTGCCGCTTTGGCTACCATACTGCGCTTCGGCCTGATCGGTTTGCTCGCACTGCTCGGTCTCGCGGTGCTGATCGAGTTTTTCGATGATCGGTTCCGCGATCCGGAGGAATTGCGACGGCGCTATAACCTTGTCCCGCTTGCAGTGCTGGACTTCGCGCAGAGTCGTTCGACCCGGTTGCTGATCGATCCGGTGCGGCCACGGAGCGACCGGCTGACCGAGGCCCTACGTCTGCTGCGGACGAATCTGGAGTTCGCAGCTACCGGGCAGCCGCTGGTTGTCTGCATCAGCAGCGCGCTACGGAACGAAGGCAAGAGCACCGTGGTGGCCAACCTGGCGATCGCCGAGGCGCAGGCCGGTAAGCGCGTGATCCTGATCGATGCCGACCTGCGCGATCCCAGTCTGCACCAATTTTTCGATCTAGGGAATGACCATGGCTTGAGTACCGTGCTGGCGCATTCTCCGCACAACGACCGCGTGCCGTTGCAAGACGGACCGCTTGGTATGAAGATTCTCACCAGTGGTCCCCAACCATCGAACCCTACTGAACTCCTCGGCTCTCATCAACTGATCGCGCTGCTCCGCGAGTTACAGGGGCAAGCGGACATCATCCTCCTCGATACCGCACCAATTCTTCCCTTCGCCGATACGCTTGCCCTGCAAGGGGCGGTTCCGGCGATTGTGCTGGTGCTTGATATGCGCCGTACCGGGGCCAAGGTACTTGAACAGATGCTCACGGCGCTGGAGCAAACCCCGGCGAGAGTCCTGGGTGCCGTACTTAACAAGGATCAACAGCGGCGGGGCACCTATGGCTACGACGGCCGTCGTGGCCCGACCGTACGCGCGCCCGTGAGTACACAGCCGGAGGCGGCTCGCCCGGTCGCGCGAACTGTGCATGGTGATTGATGATGACCATTGCGACCATCCTCTCTTGGCTCCCGATTGATCCATGTGCGGGTTCGTCTAAGGTAAATGCCGTGGGTAATGGGCGGCAGACGTGGCGGTAGCATTCGGTCGGCGGGATGTGTCCGTCGAGACGGCGTTGCCGCTTGTAGTAGAAGAGGGGAAGGGCGGTCTCGCCCTGCGCTGGTTTGCGCTCGCCCTCCTCGCCCGGCTGCTTGTGGGAACCGCTGTCGATCTGTACTCGCTGCAGCATGGCTTTGACGGCTTCTATCCTCTGGCATCGGGACATGATGATCGCACCTACTGGTACTACGCGCTGCAACTTGTCCAGGGGCAAACGGTTCTCTGGACGCCAAGCTCCTACCCTTATGCGCTGGCTGCACTCTTCTTCATCACCGGCCCCAACCTCGTCGCAGGCAAGTTGTTGAACGTGCTGGCCGGAGCGTTGACCGTTTATGTCGGCGTGCGGCTGGTGCAGCGATTAGCCACCGATAGAGCGCGCGCCGGTCTCATCGCCGGTCATTGGGCCGGTGCCTTACTGACTTTCTACCCCTCCCTGCTCTTCTACTCCACCCAGCTGGTCAAGGATCCCCTCCTGGTCCTGGCGGGTCTCATGGCCCTCTCTCTGGGGTTACGCTTTTTTCGCCATCCGCAATTCCCCCTCGTCGCGCTAGGTGCGGTCGCGATCGGCGGTATGTTCCTGTTGCGACCGTATGCGGCGTTAGCGCTAGCGATCAGCCTGCTCGGCTTCACGCTCTGGTCGCGGCGGCGCTGGATCGCGCCAGCGGTTGTGCTTGCGGCGGTCGCGCCGGTGGCGGTGGGTTGGGGTGTATTCGGCTCGGCGTATCTCATGCGCATGCTCAATCCCGCTTTCCTGACAAGCTTTCGCGAAGGGACATATTCGATCGGTGGCAGCGCCGCCGGGATCCGACTGGACTTCAGCAATCCACTTGCGCTCCTTACCAGCTATACCTATAGTTTCGCCACAGCGATGTTCGGACCGTTCCCCTGGCAGCTCGGCTCGGCGGTGCAACTGGTCGCCCTGCCCGAGGCGCTGGTCCTATGGGCGCTCTTCCCGATCTGGATTATGGGCCTTTGGCGGTTGTTGCGTGGGAGGCTGGGAGATGAGGCGCTCCTGCTGATCTTCAGCCTGGTGCTGATCGGCGCGGTGGCGCTCTTCAGCGACAATATCGGGGCGAATACGCGCCTGCGGATGCTACCATGGGTCGCCTTCTTCCTCTTCGCCTCGCTGCACCTGCCGGAGATCAGGCTGCCGGGACGATACGGCGAGCCTCGTCGGCAGAGCGATATGCCGACTGCTACACGCGCTCACCAGGATGTCCATGACAACGCCTAAGATCCTCTACATCATCACGCGCGCTAACCTCGGTGGGGCGCAGACGAATGTGCTCGATCTAATCGCCGGGCTGCGCGCGCGCTACGACGTCCGGCTCGCGACGGGCGAAGAAGATGTGCTGACCGCGCGCGTGCGCGCCCTCGGGATGCCGGTCTACTTGCTCCCGCGCCTCGTACGCCGGATCAATCCGCTGTCCGATCTGGCGGCGGTGTGGGAATGCGCGGCGCTCATCCGTCGGATCAAGCCGGATCTCATCCACGCGCACAGCAGCAAGGCTGGGGTCATCGCCCGGATCGCCGGGCTGCTGACCGGTGTCCCGGTCGTTTTCACCGCGCACGGGTGGGGCTTCAGCCCGGGAGCGCCACCGTTGCGCCGCTGCGTTGCCTGGCTGGGCGAGCGTGTGGTTGCCCCCCTAAGCGCGCGGATCATCTGCGTGTCGGAGAGCGATCGCCGACTGGCTCTGCGGGACGGTATCGGCACGGCACGGGTCCTGACGGTCGTCAATTATGGCATTGGTCGGGAGGAAGGCAGAGCGGCTTCCCCGGCGACGCAGCCGCCGCGTTTCATCATGGTCGCACGTTTCAATGAGCAGAAAGATCAGGAGACGCTGCTGCGCGCGTTCGCACGGCTCGTCCCCGCCGAGGTGGCCGACGCGACGCTTGAGTTCATCGGTAGCGGCCCGGCACTGGACCATTGCCGGGCGCTGGCGGCGACGCTCGGCGTCACCGACCGGGTGGCGTTCCTCGGCGACCGGCAGGACGTGCCGGAGCTGCTGGCCCTGGGGCAAGGCTTCGTTTTGAGCACGCACTACGAGGGGTTGCCGATCAGTATCCTGGAGGCGATGCGCGCCGGGTTACCAGTAATTGCAACCGCTGTGAGCGGCATCCCCGAAGAGGTGAGCGATGGCGAGACCGGTTTGCTCGTACCGCACGGCGATGTGGCCGCGCTCGCGACAGCCCTGCGCACGCTGATCCATGCGCCCGAGCTACGCTCCCGGCTGGGAGAAGCGGGGCACCGAAAGTTCCATGCCAGTTTCACGCTGGAACGAATGCTGGCGCGATCCGAGGCGGTGTACCGGGATGTTTTGGGGCGCGGCTGAGTCCGAGATGCCTTGGCCGACGCGGCGCAACCAGAGGGATGATTGCCCGTTGATACGAGAGAAAGACCATGCAGGTGCCCCACGATGCCTGGATAGTGATTCGCCTGGGTATTGTTACTTGATGTATACTTGGCGCACTTCGAACGAATGGTGGCAATAGCTTTAGACGCTGCCGTTCTCGCGTACACCGGCGGTGGTAGTGCGCCCGGTGCTGGGTGACCAGGGGGGGGCTTAAGGACGCGCCTGGCGGGAGTCAACTGCCCACTTGTGCGGGCACGCGATGTGCCACATCGCCATTCGGTATGGAGAGTGTTGGATGGCCGTGCCGGACGCCGCGCCACCTCGTGCGGGGCAGGAGGCGAAACCGATTACCGGCGGCAGAGTCCAGCCGCTCTGGCTCCACTTCTCCGAACGTAAGCTCCTCCTGGGAATCTTGGACGGCATTCTGATCAATCTCGCCCTTTTCTTTGCGCTTACGCTACGCCCGCTACCTGTGCGCGTCGGATCATCCGATTCCTGGCAAGATATCGTCCAGTTGCTCGCGCTGCGGTGGAATTGGACGGCGCTGTCACAGCTCGTGGTGGAGCAGTGGTCCTGGTTCGTGATCCTTACCCCGGTGTGGTTCGGTTGCGCGCTGATGCTCGATTGCTACAATCTGGTCCGCTCCGGGAGTCTGCGTGATTCGTTGGGGCGTCTCAGCGGTGCTGTCTCGCTCACGTCGCTGATCTATCTGCTGATCCCCCACGTCACCCCGGTACTCCCGACCTCCCGGCTGGACATCTTCTCGTTCCCGTTGCTCGGCCTGATCGGCGTCGTCGCCTGGCGGATGGTGTATGCGACGGTGCTGGCGCAGCCGAATTTCCAGCAGCGCGCGCTGGTCGTCGGTGCCGGTGCGGCCGGGCAGACGCTCGTCGAGGCGATCCAGCAGATGGGCTGGAGTAAGCGCGCGGCGCGGCAGAACATCGGCTACCAGATCCTCGGTTTCATCGACGATGATCCGGCCAAGCAGAGCGCGCTGGTGGCGGAGGTGCCGGTGTTGGGTAGCCGCCACGATCTGGTGGAGCTCACGCAGCGCCTGCAACCGAATGAGTTGATCCTGGCGATCACCCACACGGATCAGATACACGGCGAGCTGTTCGAGGCGCTGCTCGCTTGCCACGAGATGGGTTTCTCGATCACGACGATGGCGACTCTTTACGAGCGGTTGACCGGTCGCGTGCCGATCGAACATGCCGGACGCGCGCTCTATGTGGCGATGCCGCTCAGCCAGCCAGCGACACACCGGTTCTATCTGGTGTTCAAGCGACTGCTGGACATCGGTATCGGTTTCTGCGGGTGTCTGCTGTTGTTGGTCGTGATCCCGCCTTTATGGTTGGCGAATCGGCTCGGCTCACCCGGTCCGCTCTTCTACTCGCAGGTGCGGATAGGCAAGGGCGGGTGCCCCTTCTCCATCCTCAAGTTCCGGTCGATGGCGGTGGATGCCGAGAAAGAGTCCGGGCCGATGTTCGCTGCCGAGAATGATCCTCGGATCACCCCCGTCGGTCGGTTCTTGCGCGGGACGAGGCTCGATGAAATCCCGCAGTTCTGGACAGTATTGAAGGGCGATATGAGCGTGGTCGGACCACGGCCCGAACGGCCCTACTTTGTCGAGCAATTGACCCGGCAGATGCCGTTCTACCGCGTGCGCCACGCGGTGAAGCCGGGGCTGACAGGCTGGGGCCAGGTGATGTACCGCTACGGGGCAAGCTTGCAGGACAGCGTGATCAAGCTGCAACACGACTTGTACTATGTCAAACATCAGAGCGTGCTGCTCGATCTGCACATCTTGCTCAAGACGATTCCGGTTGTCCTCGGTTTCAAGGGACGGTAGGAGGGGGTTTTCCTGCATGGGGGAGAGCGCAACGTGAGCGGCATCACTCGCTTCACCAGGCGCGTGCTCAAGCGCCTGGACCGGCAGCGCAACGCGGTGCCGCTTCACGGATCTCCTGAAGCTCACCGGGCGGCGGAAACATCGTGGACGACAGCGAGCCCCCCGGCAAAGCGCTGGCGTTCGAGCAAGTCCTGGCCGCGAAGAAGCGCGAAGCTGCCCCCGCCGACTTCCCGTGGTATCCCTACGGGACGATCCACAACTTCGGCCCGCTCACCGAGCTCCTGCGCCGCGAGGGGCGCACGCTGGCGGACCTGATCGGCGGGGGAACCGTGCTGGACATCGGCTGTGCCGATGGCGACCTGGCCTTCTTCCTGGAACAGTTGGGGAACACGATGCAGGTCGTCGACTATGGCCCCACCAATTACAAGACGATGCGCGGGGTGCGGCTGCTGAAAGGCGCGCCCGGGTCGTCGCTGGGCATCTACGAGGTCGATCTCGACGCCCAGTTCTCCCTGCCGCACGAGCGCTACAACCTGGTCTTTTTCCTGGGAATTCTCTACCATCTGAAGAATCCGTACTACGCGCTCGAAGCGCTGGCGAAATCGGCCAGCTATTGCTTCATCAGCACCCGCATCACCAGATTCGCCCCCGACAAGCGCACCGAACTCGCGGGCATCCCCGTGGCGTATCTGCTCGATCCCCTGGAAGCGAATAACGACTCCACCAACTACTGGATCTTCTCGGAGGCGGGTTTGCGGCGCATCCTGCAACGCGCGGGCTGGGACGTGTGTCAGCTCTTGACCCTCGGGAACATCACCGCTTCGGACCCGGCGAGCGCGGAGGGCGACGAGCGGGCCTTCTGCCTGGCGAAGAGTCGCCACTGCCCGTGAGTCGCCGACAGGGGCGGCTGGACCCCGCCCCTAAAGCAGAGGGTGGGGGCGAAGAGTACCCGTTAGGCGACGGATAGATAGTTACATGATGAGTGGCTCCGGTCTGCCCTGGCCGCGGCGATGCGTGGGGCCGGGCGTTGATGATAAAGCGGAACATAGAGGAGGCGAGCGCGATGACCGACGGACGGATCGTGATTCTTGGGGCGGGGCCGACGGGGCTCGGCGCGGCCTACCGGCTCGAAGAGCTGGGGTATCGGGACTGGGACATCTACGAGGCGGACGATCACGTCGGCGGGCTGGCCTCCAGCTACGTGGACGACGCGGGCTTCACCTGGGATCTCGGCGGCCACGTCATGTTCTCCCATTACGCCTACTTCGACCGGCTGGTGGATCGGCTGCTCGGCGATGAACACACGGTCAAGCTGCGCGAAGCCTGGGTCTACATGCTCGATCGCTTCCTGCCCTACCCTTTCCAGAATAATATCCGCTACCTCCCCAAAGAGGTCATCTGGGAATGCGTGCAGGGTCTCCTGGAGATCCAGGATCAGTCGCAGTTCGCCAGGCCGGCCAACTTCCTTGAGATGAATCAGCAGAAGATGGGCCGGGGGATCGTCAAGCATTTCATGGCACCGTATAACTTCAAGGTCTGGGCGCACCCGCTCGAATTGATGGATTACGGGTGGATCGGCGAGCGCGTCAGCATGGTCGATCTGCAGAAGGTGCTCCGCAGCATCATCCTGGAAGAGGATAACGTGAGCTGGGGACCGAACAATACCTTCAAGTTCCCGCTCAAGGGCGGCACCGGCGGCCTCTACAGTGCGTTTGTCCCCTACATCGCCGACCGGCTGCACCTGAACGCGCGCGCCACCAGCATCGATCCGCGTCGTAAGCGCGTCACCTTCGCCGACGGCACGACCACCGACTACGATGTGCTGATCTCGACCCTCGCCCTCGATCAGGCGGTCGCGCTGATGCCCGCTGCTCCCACCGAGGTGCGCGAGGCGACGAGGCAACTGGACTATTCCGGCTCCTACTTCGTCGGTATCGGCGTCGCAGGGGAGAACCCGAGCAGCAAGAGCTGGATGTATTTCCCCGAGGACACCAGCCCCTTCTATCGCGTAACCTATCTTTCGAACTACTCCCCCTATATCGCGCCACCGGGACACTACTCGCTCCTCGCCGAGGTCTCCTACTCGCCGTATAAGCGCGAGGATCCGGCGACGATCGTGGCCGACGTCGAGCGGGGGATGCGGGCCACGACCTTGCTGCGCGACGATGACGTGCTTGCCTCGCGCTGGCTCTACCATGTCGACCACTCCTATCCGGTGCCGACGCTGCGCCGTGACCCGGCCCTCGCCGTCATCCAGCCCTGGCTGGCGGGGCAGGGCATCGTCTCGCGCGGGCGCTTCGGGGCCTGGATGTACGAGATCGGGAACATGGACCATTCGGTGATGCAGGGGGTTGAGGCGGTCAACTGGCTCGTGGAGGGCGAACCCGAGACGACCTGGCCCGGCGCGCAGCCGAAGCCGCTGCCCGCGCCGGTGCGGTCGCTCGCGCGGCTGCGCGACACGGCGCGGCGGTGACCGGGGGCGGGGTCCGCTCGAATCCGATAGTGTCGGCGCGGTCGTGTCCGATGGGGGAACACCCTGGGGAAGTGTCAGCTTGAGGGCGGTGGCGGCGCATCCGGTGATGCACAAAGAGCGCGGCGGGAGACGCTGACGATGGTGGTGTTTGCGCGCACCGCGCGCGCCTGGCTGGTCGATGATCGCCACCACCGGGTCGAGGACCGGGCGCGCCTTGCGCCGCGTCAGGCGGTAGCGGCGGGGCGCGGGGCGGTCGCCGGCGATGGCCTCGCGCACCACCCGCCGCCCGTGCTGCTGCTCGCGGGCGATCGCCCGCACGCTCTTGTGTTCGTGGTAGTAGGCCCGTCGGATCGCTTCGATCTGCTCCACCGTCAGCATCCTTCCCTCCCGCCGCTCGCCGCACACACGGCAAGGGTAGCGGGATGTCGCTCCGGTGGGCTCAAATTTCAGCGCTGCTCCCTCGCAGATGGGCTCACTTCTCGGCCTCGTTTACACTCGCGCGAGGCGGTGCTAACCGCGCTCGCCGACCCGGCCTTCGACCCGCGCGCCGTGGCCCTCGCGACGACGGCGCTCCCGCTCCCCGAGGCGGCACCCGACGCCGCCGTAGGGGATGTCGCGCTCGTCGGCGAGGACGCGCGCTATGCCGTGCTGCGGACGGCGAGCGCCGCGCCGGGTGTCCTCGTCTACGGCGGGGCGATGTACCCCGGCTGGCAGGCGACGGTCGACGGCGTGGCCGCCCCGGTCGTGGAGGTCGATGGCGAGTTGCTCGGCGTGGCCGTGCCGGCGGGAACCCACACCGTCGCATTGGTCTTCCGCCCCGCGTCCTTCCGCCTCGGGCTCGCTCTCGCGCTGTCGGCGGCGCTCCTGCTCGTCGGCATCGGGCTCGCCGATCTCCGCCGGGGTCGGGAGCGGGTGGTGCCCCACGAGAGAGGAGGCGAGACTGGATGACTCCCCCAACCCAGGCATACGCGCCGACCACCATGCTAGAACTGCTGCAACTGCTGCCGAAAGGGGCGCGTGTACTCGATCTTGGCTGCGGCACGGGCAGTATCTCGTATGCGGACTTCCCCGACCTCGCCTTCGATGCGCTCGATGAGTTACCCCAGCCGCCCGGTGCAGCCTTCCCCCCCCAGGTACGCTACCAGCAGGGTCGCGCAGAACAACTCCCCTATGAAGACCACGTTTTCGATCTCATCATCAGTAATTTCGTCCTGGAACATGTCGGCGACTTTGATGCTGCCATCGACGAGATCGCGCGCGTCCTCGCCCCGCACGGCTCTTTCTATATGGCGGTGCCCAATGCGCGGAGTTTGGAAGATGCGCTCTACCGGGGTCTCTATGCCGGGGGCGGACACCTCCAGCGCCACACATTCGAATCGGTGGTCGGCACGGTCTATGCTCGGACGGCGCTGAAGCTCCTCTCCTACGCCGAGTACCCGGCGGGTTTCACGTTCCTGCAAGATCGCGACGGTTTGCGTGCCCTGACCGCGCGGGTGATCGAAGCTTGTCGCGAGTCGTTGGGCATCGATATCCGGGCGCGCAGCAACTACCTCTTCGTCTTCCAGCAAGGGCAGGGGATCGGGCGGCAACAGATCATCGCGGGCTGTGGCTATTGCGGTACCGGCCCGACGGTGCCGATCTTCCCCGGCCAGGATTGGACCTGCGCGGCTTGTGGTCGGGTGAATCGTGCGTATACGGCGGCGGATGCGGCGGACGCGCACCTCGAAGCGGATATGCAGGCGTTGTGGGGGCGCTATCCCCACTTGCGACCGGCCTCCGCGCCCGAGCCACCCATCCTGCCATCGCCCGAGTCGGCCTTCGTATCTGCGGCCCCGCCGGAGGGGGCGGCATCGGAGGCCGATCTCGTCCGCCGCCTGCGGCTGGCCTGGCGTATGGTGCGGCGGGGACATGTGTGAGCGCTAGGTTCTCTTGGACAACCGCTCGGCACCCGGAGTATCATTACCCGCGATCGGCGGCGACTACGCCGTGCAGCGACCCTCTATGGCATCGCGAGGATTCCCCGTGAACATTGTGTTTCCCCCGCCCTGTGGCGCGGCACCCGTAGGGGGGCCACCGGGGTGTGGAGAGCGCCCGATAAGCGAGGGAACGGCGTGGGTGGGCACAGAGGCGTTGACGAGAGGGGTATGAAGGGGTCGAACTTCTGGCGGCGAGCGACGGCCTCCCGATCACCGCAGCAACCTGCGCCCCCCGATCCGGCGGCTGGCAGCGAGCCTGCCGAGGTGACCGCCGCCGGATCGCCGCTCCATCTCGATCTCGATACGCCAGCGTCCGACAGTCGGCATACCGGGACGCTCGTGATCGGCGGCTGGGCCTTCTCGCTCGATGCGCCGGTGACGCGGGTGGAGGCGCTGCTCGATGGTGTGTCGCCGGTGCCGCTCGATCATGGGCACGCCCGCCCGGATGTAACCCTGCACCTCGGGCGACCGGACGCTGTCGCTAGCGGCTACGCCGGGGTGATCCCCCTTGCCGGGGTGGCGGCGGGGGCGCACACCCTCGTCGTGCGCGCCACCGACGAGTGGGGGCGCACCGCCGAGGTCACTCGTCCCATTCTTGTGGACGAGGTGGACGAGTCGGTAGCGCCGGAACCCCCGCTCCCCGCCGATGAGCCGCCCGCGCCGGAACGCCCTGACCACGCGCCCGTGTCGCGGGTGCAGTTGCAGATCGACGAGCCGCACCCCGAGGCGATGACCGCGAGCGCCGTGCTGCTGCGCGGCTGGAGCTTCAGTTCGCTCGCCCCGATCGCCGCGATCGACGTGCTGCTGAACGGGCAGGTGCTGGGGCAAATCCCCTACGGGCTCGTGCGATTGGATGTGAAAGCCGCCTTCGCCCATTTCCCGCCCGCCCGCTGCGGATTCCAGGGCTACGTCGAGCTCCCGACGAATGCCGTCGGCCTGAATACCTTGCTGGTCCGCGCCACCGACACGTTGGGCGCGAGCATCGAGCAGGCTATCGCGGTGCAACTCGTCAGGTTGGACGAGCCGGTGACCGCGATCGAGCGCGTGACCTGGGAGCGGCATGTCCTCGACGTGGAGGGTTGGGCCGTCTGGCCTGCGAGCACCCCCCCGCAGCAAGCGCGTGTCTTCGTTGACGAGCAACTCGTAGGCGAGACGCGCATCAAGCGCTTCCGCCCGGATATCGGGCGGCGCTTCCCCCACTACGCCGCCGCCGTCCGCAGCGGCTTCCGATTGCGCCAACCGTTCACGCCGCCGCGCGAGTCGACGCGGGCGGAGGGGGGGTACGAAGTCGCGGTCGAACTTGTCGATGCCACCGGGTATCGCTGCCGCCTCGACACGCCCGTCGCCTTCAGCGCCGACCCTGCCGAGGCGGGCGGCGCGGGATTCTGGGCCGAGTTTTCCGAGGCGCTGGCGGAGTTCTCCCGCCGGATGGAGCGCGAGCCGACGATCCTGGACTGGCACGCCGCACCGGGGCTCGCGGAAGTTTTCCCGGAGCCGACGATCTTCGCCCCCCTCACAACCGACGATACCCCGCTGTTGCCCTACCTCGATCGCAGCATCGATATCGTGGTTGTGCGCGCCGATGCGGGCGCGGATCGCCTCGCCGAGGCGTCGCGCGTCGCCGCAGTGCTGGTCCTCCGGGTGGGGGCGGGGTCCGTGCCCGACGCCCCTCGTGAGCCTGTGGGGGGAGATAGAGCCCCAATAGCGCGTCACCTGACGGCGATCTGGCGGCGGGATGCGACGGATGTGGACGAGGCGGTGGCCCTGGCCCTGCCGAGCGTCTCGATCGTTATCCCGGTCCACAATCAGGCCGCGCACACCGGGGCTTGCCTCGCCCAACTTGTCGCCACGCTCCCCGCGCGCTTCACGGGTGAGATCATCGTCGTGGACGACGCCTCCAGCGACGATACCCCCGCCCTGCTCGCGCGCTGGTCCGCTACGGACGCGCGCATCCGTATCCTGCACAATTCCCAGAACCTTGGCTTCCTGCACACCAGCAACCACGGTGCGGCGGCGGCCAGGGGCGAGGTGATCGTCTTCCTCAACAACGACACGCTGCCGCAACCGGGGTGGTTGTCGCCGCTATTGCGGGTCTTCCACGACCATCCAGACGCCGGGGCGGTCGGCGGTAAACTCCTCTACCCTGACGGCACATTGCAGGAAGCTGGCGGCGTCATCTTCGCGGATGGCAGCGGCTGCAACTTCGGCAAACATGATCTGGCGGTCGATGCTCCGCTGTACAATTATCTGCGGGAGGTCGACTACTGTTCCGGTGCCCTGCTGGCGACGCGACGCACACTCTTCGAGCGGCTCGGTGGCTTCGACACCCGCTTCGCGCCGGCGTATTACGAGGATACGGACTATTGTTTCGGCGTGCGCGAGGCGGGCTACCGCGTGTATTACCAGCCGGAAAGTGTCGTTGTCCACGTCGAGGGGGGCACCTCCGGTACGGACCTGGAGACCGGTGCCAAGCGCTATCAGGTCGTCAACCAGGCCAGGTTCGTGGAGAAATGGCAAGACGCCTTGCGGTGCCAGCCCGCGCCGCTCGCGCGCCTCGACTTCGCCGCCTTGCAACGGCTGGCCGTCCGCGATGAGTACGGGACGGGAGAGGGGGAGGGGGCATGAAGATCCGCCGTGCGCTCGTCTGTGCCCCCCATCTGCCCGAGTTCGACCGCGAAGGAGGATCACGCCGGATTCTGCACCTGATCGAACTGCTGCTGGAGACCGGCTGGGCCGTCACTTTTATCTGCCGCAACCCTAATGGCGATGAACGCTATGCCAGGATGCTGCGGCAGCGCGGCGTGGCCGTATACGTCGGCTGGGAGCTGCAAGGTGTCGGCGACGAGTATCTCATCACGCCCGAACGGTTGATCGCCATCGGTCGCTTCGATCTGGCGCTGCTCTGCTTCTGGGAGACGGCAGAGGCCTTCTTACAACCGCTACGCGCCCTCTCGCCCGCGACTCGGGTCATCGTCGACTCGATCGACCTCCACTTCCTCCGCAATGCCCGCACCATCTTCCGCCGGATGGCCGATCAGGAGGCCGATGGGCTGGACGACGACTACGGCGATAAGATGATCCGCGAGATGAACACCTACGCGGCGGCTGACGCGGTGCTGACGGTGTCGCAGCGCGAGGCCGACCTGATCAACGATCTGGTGGCGGATATCGCGCTGGCCCACGCTGTCCCGGATATTGAGGAACCCGCGCTGGCACCGCCGCCGTTCGATGCCCGGCGCGGCTGCCTTTTCGTCGGCAACTTTCGCCACCCGCCGAACGTCGACGCTATCAGATACCTGTGCCGCGAAATCCTCCCCTTGATCGACCCGGCCCTGCTGGCCGCGCACCCGGTCAGCATTGTGGGCAACGCGCTCGACCGGATCGCCGACGAGTTCGCCAGCGACTCGCGATACGTTCAACTGGTGGGCTGGGTTCCCGCCGTGGCACCGTACCTCGCGCGGGCACGGCTGACGGTCGTGCCGCTCCGCACTGGCGCGGGGACCAAGCGGAAGCTGATCCAGGCGTTGATGGCAGGTACTCCGACTGTCTCTACGTCGGTTGGAGTCGAAGGGTTGCCGTTGCAAGCAGGCGAGCATCTGCTATTGGCCGATGACCCACCAGCCTTCGCAGCGGCTGTGGCCCGGCTGCTGACCGATGCGTCGCTCTGGGAGCGTCTCGCGGCGCGGGGCCGGGAGCGGATCGTCACCCTGCACAGCCGGGAGGTGATCCGCGCCCAATTCACGGCGGTCATCGAGGCGACCCTAGCCAGGCCGCATCGACAGGAGCGCCTGCCGATGCTATTCGGCGGTCGGCCCGACGCCGCGCTGGAGCTCGGGGTTTCGGATGGTAGCTACCGCAGCGGGGATACGGTTGGATAAGCATAAGTCAGCGCAGGGTATACTATGCGGCATGTTATTAAAGGCGGCAGCATTGGCCGGTGATTATTGAGTGGCCCTCGGCCCCGCAGCGCACCGAGCACAGCGCGACGGTCACAATGTCCAACGAACGGTGGTCCTTCGTGCGTTCCGCCCGCAGATCGGTGTGAGTGTGTCATCCCCATACAGCTCTTCAATAGACTCTAGTTTCCGCTAATTGAAGTGGCATCGGGCGTGGTCCGTTGGTAGAGTGCGGGTGCTGAGACCGACCTACCGAAGGAGTCGCCCGATGCCGGAGGCAGTCTATCGCACCATGACGCTCCTCTG